>Ga0209253_10005910_pt1 | contig 10597 bp, 6 predicted proteins | sample FrelakmetBRP12BR_FD_187145 | JGI IMG/M metagenome (GOLD analysis project Ga0209253, IMG submission 187145) | Freshwater lake sediment microbial communities from the University of Notre Dame, USA, for methane emissions studies - BRP12 BR (SPAdes)... | ecosystem: Environmental > Aquatic >... | reverse complement strand
ACGGAACAGTGCGCGAGGGAATCGTGTCTTTAAGGGGTATCATTATAGGCTGGGACTATTTTTTCATAGGCACGGTATTGGAAAATTATATGTATAACTACTATAACAAATCTACCTGGTTTCACAAAAGAAAATCATTCCATGCAATACTCTCTGATAGTAATGCAAATAAAAACAGAAAAAGGCAGAGTACATCGCTGCTCCTATCGCATCGCATGATTTAAATATTTCTTGTTATTAATATCCCAATTGATAAACAAGACAAGGACATTCAAGAACTGCCTGTGCTTTTTATGTAATCCTGAACATCCGCGATAATCTGCGTCTAAAACCAGGCCTCAGCCTGCGCTGCGGGCAGCCCGCTTTTTGCCTGCAGTTTCAAACGTAAGTGCTTGCGCGGCGCGGTCAAGGTCGATGCTGACCGTATCGCCTTCCCGGAATTCCCCTTCGAGTATTTTCAGCGCCAGCGGGTCCTGGATATAGTGCTGGATCGCCCGCTTGAGCGGCCGCGCGCCATAGACCGGGTCATAGCCGTGCTGGACAATGAACTCTTTAGCACGGTCAGTGAGTGAGAAGGAGAGCTTCCGGTCGGCAAGGCGCTTCTGCAGCAGGGCAAGCTGAATGTCCACGATAAACGTGATCTGCTCCATACCCAGGCTGTTGAAGAGCACAATCTCGTCAACGCGGTTGAGAAATTCCGGCTTGAAGGTGTGGCGCACCACGTCCATCACCAGATCGCGCTTCTTTTGCTCGTTCTTCTCCTCCATAAACTGGCTGCCCAGGTTTGAGGTCATGATGATGATGGTGTTTTTGAAATCTACGGTTCTGCCCTGGCCGTCGGTCAGCCTGCCGTCGTCAAGAACCTGCAGCAGCACGTTAAACACCTCGGGGTGGGCCTTTTCAACCTCGTCAAACAAAATCACTGCGTAGGGCTTACGCCGCACCGCTTCCGTGAGCTGCCCGCCTTCTTCGTAGCCCACATAGCCCGGAGGGGCGCCAATGAGCCGCGCCACGGTGTGCTTTTCCATGTATTCGGACATGTCGAGCCTGACCATGGCCTGCTCGTCATCAAAGAGAAATTCAGCCAGCGCGCGCCCCAGCTCGGTTTTCCCTACACCGGTAGGGCCGAGAAATATGAACGAGCCCAGAGGCCGGTTGGGGTCCTGGATGCCGGAGCGGGCCCGGCGCACGGCATTGGAAACAAAGGTGATTGCCTCGTCCTGCCCGACCACGCGTTTTTTGAGCCGCTCTTCCATCTGCACCAGCTTCTGCAGCTCGCTTTCCATCATGCGCGATACCGGGATATTGGTCCACTTGGCAACCACTTCCGCAATGTCTTCAGCATCGACTTCTTCTTTAAGCATCTGCCGGTCTTTCTGCAGCACGGCCAGTTTATTATTCTCATCCTCAAGCTTTTTCTGCAGCTCGACATGGGTACCATAGCGTATCTGTGCAACCTTGCCAAGATCAGCGGTACGCTCGGCGCGCTGTTCTTCGCTCTTAGCTTCTTCAATCTTTTCTTTTATGTTCCGGATGGACTGAATCGTTTCCTTTTCCCGAAGCCAGTGCAGCTTCATCTCATCACACTGCTCTTTGAGCGCTGCTATCTCCTTGTTTAGCTTTTCAATGCGCTCATGTGATGCCTTGTCCTTTTCCTTCTTTAAAGCCTCCCGTTCAATTTCCATCTGCATCAGCTTTCTCTGCACCTCGTCAATTTCACCGGGGAGGCTGTCAATTTCCATGCGCAGGCCCGACGCTGCCTCGTCAATCAGATCGATGGCCTTGTCAGGGAGAAACCGGTCTGAGATGTAGCGGTGGGAGAGGGTGGCGGCAGCAACAATCGCAGCGTCAATGATGCGCACGCCGTGATGCACTTCGTAGCGCTCTTTCAGCCCGCGAAGTATTGATATGGTGTCCTCAACCGTGGGCTCGCCGACCAGCACCGGCTGAAACCTGCGCTCAAGGGCCGCGTCTTTCTCAACATATTTGCGGTACTCGTTGAGGGTCGTGGCCCCCACGCAGCGAAGCTCTCCCCGGGCGAGGGCGGGCTTGAGCATGTTGGAAGCGTCGATGGCACCTTCAGCAGCCCCCGCGCCCACAACCGTGTGCAGCTCGTCAATGAACAGAATGATTTCACCGCTTGCTTCCTCAATTTCCTTAAGAACCGCTTTCAGCCGGTCTTCAAATTCGCCGCGGTACTTGGCTCCGGCAAGCAGCGACCCCATGTCAAGGGCCACGAGGCGCTTGTTTTTCAAACCTTCCGGCACATCACCGTTTATAATTCTCTGGGCAAGGCCTTCAACTATGGCGGTCTTACCCACGCCCGGCTCGCCGATCAATACCGGGTTGTTTTTGGTCCTGCGCGAGAGCACCTGGATGACCCGCCTGATTTCCGTGTCGCGGCCGATTACCGGGTCAAGCTTTCCCTTGCGGGCCTGCTCCGTCAGGTCGCGCGAATAGCGCTGCAGGGCCTGATACTTTTCCTCGGGGTTCTGGTCGGTGACGCGCTGCGAGCCGCGGATTTCAGTCAGTACCCTGAAAACGGCATCCCGGGTGACACCAAGAGAGGAGAGGATTTTAGCCGCTTCTGAGCCCCGCTCTTCGGTTATGGCAATGAGCAGATGCTCAATGCTTACGTATTCATCATTCAGGCGCTGCGCTTCTTTCGAGGCAGCGTCAATCACTTTTTTAGTGCGCGGCGAGATGTAGGTCTCAACAGTGCCTTCGACCCTGGGCAGTTTTTTAAGCGCAGCGTCAAGGCGATTTAATATAATTGCAGGGTCAGCGCCGAGCTTTTTAAGCATCGGCTGCGCAATGCCGCCAGACTGTTTAAGTGCTGCTTCCAGCAGATGTTCAGGCTCTATCTGCTGATGCAGGTATTTCTCAGCAAGGTGTTGTGCTTCCTGCAGAGCTTCCTGGGATTTAATGGTCAGTTTATCAAGGCGCATATTTTTTCTTCTTCCGTCTGTAAGTAAATATTTTATTTATTTAAATATAATACGGAAAGCACTGAAGTCAACGCATACGCATAAAATATTCTTAAAAAGAATCTTTTATAAAAGATAAGGGCGGAAGCCCGATTCAAGAACCTCCGCCCTGCTGTACGCTTGCAATTGACCGCTTTACCTCCTGGCCTTGCCAGCGGTGAGCGCAGTTGAACCGTTCCCTCTGTGCCTTGCCTGCGGTGAGCCGTTACCCATTCACCTCTTGACCTATTAACCCATTCACCGTTCTTTACCTTTTTACCTTTGTGCCTTCTGCCTCTGTGCCTTTTTTATAGCAGGTGTACCACCAGCCCGCTTCTCAGTTTTGGCTCAAACCAGGTTGATTTGGGGGGCATAATCTTTCCGGCATCAGCAACGCGTATGAGTTGCTCGATGGTGGTGGGATGCATGGAGAAGGCAACCTGATATTCTCCTGCATCTACCAGCTTCTCCAGCTCTTGTGTGCCCCTGATGCCGCCGATAAAATCGATGCGCTTGTCGGTGCGGGGGTCCTTGATGCCCAGTATCGGATCAAGGAGCTTGTTCTGCAGTATTTGCACATCAAGGCTCTCTATGGGGTCATTTGGTATAGCAAATGACGGTGTGAGCAAATACCACTGGCGGTCAAGGTACATGGAGAACTGGTGGATTGCTTCGGGAACTTTCACGCCGGCCTGCTGCACGGAAAAGTGCTTTGCTATTTTATTAAGATACTCTTCTTTTGAAAGCCCGTTTAAATCTTTTACCACCTTGTTATAGGCAAGAATCTGCAGCTGGTCATGGGGGAAGATGACGGCAAGAAACCAGTTGTATTCCTCAGTGCCGTTATGGGAGGGATTATCCTTCCTGTGGTTCACACCGACTTTGGCTGCTGAAGCAGCGCGGTGGTGGCCGTCGGCAATGTAGAGGATATCTTTGGCAAATGCCTTCTTGAAGGACTCAATAAGATTTACATCCTTAATAATCCGCAGTATATGCCGGATGCCGTCAGATGCGGTAAATTCATATACCGGATCAATCCTGAGCGCCTCCTCGTACAGCACTTTCTTGAAGAGGTCCTCTTTATAGAATAGAAATACCGGACCGGTCTGGGCATGCAATGTTTCAATGTGCCGGGTCCTGTCCCGCTCCTTGTCCTCGCGGGTCAGCTCATGCTTTTTAACCGTGCTGTTAAGGTAATCATCTATGCTCACGCAGGCTACCAGACCGTGCTGCTGCCTGCCGTGCATAACCTGGGTGTAGAGATAGAGACAAGGGCTTTCGTCCTGCTTCAGGATGCCTTGGCTGATAAAGCTGTCGAAATTTATTCTGCCTGTTGCATAGACAATGTCAGCATAGAGATTAACATTGTCAGGCAGGTCTATCTCCGGTTTCGAAACATGGAAAAAACTGTATTGATTGTCTTTGGCAATATCGCGTGCCTCCTCTGAACTGACCACGTCATAGGGCAGTTCAGCTATGCGGGTTACCATATCCTGTTTCGGTCTCAGCCCCCTGAATTCCTTGATTGCAGCCATGATGCCTCCATAAAAAATAGAATAAAGAATACATAAGTCAGACGACAGACATTACTTATGATTGTCTTATGTCTGACATTCTGGGGTCTCTTAACTTGATTTTATCTGTGAAATATATCACAGATATTGCAAATGGCAATATATATTACCTTTAATTTTGGCAGGGCTTCATAAATGTGACTGGTATTAATTAAATATACTTGACAAGAATAGTGAATTATTTCACAATAGGAAAACTTTAAATTAAATAATTACTATGAACTATGACCAACCGTATCCCCAAACCATCTATTAGCAGACTTTGTAAAATATACAGCCTGCTGGAGGAACTGGAAGGAAATGGTGCAAGCTCTGTTTCCTCCAATGAAATAGGTGAAAAAATCTGGGTAGGCTCTCATAGCGTGCGGAAGGACATCAGCTACATCGGGGAAATCGGCACCGTTGGTTCAGGCTATGAGATTGCAAAGCTGAAGAAGCATATTGGTGAGAAGCTCGGTCTGAATGTTGAGCGCAAAGCCTGTGTGGTTGGTCTGGGGAAACTCGGCACTGCCATCCTGCAGAATGAAAAACTTTTTTCCAATAACTTTAAAATCATAGCAGGCTTTGACTCAAGCATAAATAAAATTGAAACTCTGGTAACGCATATACCGGTATATCCCGCCTATGAGCTGGCTGACATCATCAGGAAGCAGGGCATAGAGATGGCGGTTATAACCGTGCCGGGCCACGCTTCACGGGATATTATCGACCGGCTCGTTGAAGGCGGGATACGGGGCATCGTGAACTTCTCATCTGTTCCGCTGCATGCAACCTATAAGGAAAAAGTCTATGTGAGCAATTTTGATATAGCGGGCGAGTTCAGGTTCTTATCCGCGCTGTTTACCATGGAACAACAGCCCCATGGGTAAATACTAAATACGCAAATAAGAAATCCTAAACAAATCCAAAATGTCAAAAGGATAGTATTTAACTGATATTTGTTTAGCGTTTAGAAGTCAGGATCTAACACATTAATAAGGAGGTACCTATGGCACGAGTGTATAACTTTTCTGCAGGCCCGGCCTGTCTGCCGGAGCCGGTTCTTAAAAAAGCGGCAAGCGAACTGGTGGAATACCCGAATGCGGGAATGTCGGTGATGGAGATGAGCCACCGCTCAAAGGCATTTGAAGCCATTATTAACAAGGCGGAGGCCCTGCTGCGCGAGCTCATGAGCATCCCCGCCAATTACCAGGTGCTCTTTCTGCAGGGCGGCGCATCGCTGCAATTCTCCATGATACCGATGAACCTGTTTTCAAAGAGCAAGAAGGCTGATTTTGTCCACACCGGGGAGTGGACCAAGAAAGCGATCCCGGAATCAAAGCGCTACGGCGCGGTCAATATCCTGGCATCATCAGAGGATAAAAAACATTCCTACATCCCCCGGCTTGACAAGAGCACATTCACCCCTGATGCTGATTTCTTCTACATCTGCTCCAACAACACCATCGAAGGCACCCGCTACCCGGTCTATCCCGATACCGGCAGCGTGCCCCTGGTGGCGGACATGTCATCACACATACTCTCCGAGGTCATGGATGTGAGCAAATTCGGTGTTATCTTTGCCGGCGCGCAGAAAAATATCGGCCCTGCCGGCGTCACGGTTGTTATCATCCGCGATGACCTGGTGGGAAAAGCCATGGACATTACCCCCACCATGATGAACTACGCGACCCACGTGAAAGATAAATCACTATTCAACACCCCGCCGACCTACAGCATTTATATGGCAATGCTCGTGTTTGAGTGGCTGAAAGATTTGGGCGGCATCCCGGCGATGGAGGGGATCAACAAAACCAAAGCAAATCTTCTGTATGATTTTCTCGATGCGTCTGCCATGTTCAAGTCGCCGGTTCCCCGGGAATTCCGCTCGCTCATGAACATTCCGTTTGTCAGCGGCAATGAGGAGCTTGATAAAAAGTTCATCGCTGAGGCAGGAAAACATGGTCTGGTACAGCTTTCCGGACACCGATCAGTGGGCGGCATGCGCGCCAGCATCTACAACTCCATGCCGGTCGAAGGGGTGCAGAAGCTGGTTGACTTCATGAAGAAGTTTGAAATGGAAAATAAATAATAGTAGTGAGTTCGGGAGTGAAGGAGTTGCGGAGTTTAGAAGTTCAATAACTCCTCAACTCGTCACTCTTCAACTCCATAACTTTACATTTGTGGAGGGCTGCAATGTTTAAAATCCAGACACTTAACAAGATATCTCCCAACGGGATGCGCCTGCTGCCGCCGGATAATTTCGAATATGCCTCGGAAATAGTCGGTCCCGACGCCGTGCTGGTACGAAGCTTTAACATGCTTGAGATGGAGTTGCCCCCGTCTTTAAAAGCGATTGCCCGGGCCGGGGCAGGGGTGAATAACATTCCCATAAGCAAGTGCTCGGAGCGCGGCATTGTTGTTTTTAATACGCCGGGGGCCAATGCCAATGCGGTGAAGGAGCTGGTGCTGATGGCGCTGTTCATGTCATCCCGCAAAGTGTACCAGGGCATCACCTGGGCAAAAAGCCTTATCGGCAAGGGTGACGCTGTGCCCAAGCTGGTCGAGGACGGAAAGTCCCAGTTTGACGGCCCGGAAATCAAGGGCAAGAAGCTTGGTGTGGTGGGCCTTGGTGCCATTGGCGTAATGGTGGCAAATGATGCGGAATCCCTTGGCATGGAAGTAATCGGCTATGACCCGTTTCTGACGGTGGACTCTGCCTGGGGCCTCTCCCGCACGGTAAGGCGGGCACTGAGCCTTGACAGCCTTTTTGCGGAATCCGACTACATCACCCTGCATGTGCCCCTGAATGACAAGACCAAGAGCATGATCAACAGGGATAAGCTGGCGCTCATGAAGAAGGGCGTGCGCCTCCTAAACTTCGCGCGCGGCGGGCTGGTGAATAACAAAGATTTGCAGGAAGCAATCAGCCAGGGGGTGGTGGCCTTTTATGTGACGGATTTTCCGGATGAAGAGCTGTTGAAAATGGACAATGTCATCCACATACCGCATCTCGGGGCATCAACTCCTGAGTCAGAAGAGAACTGCGCGGTCATGGCGGTGCAGCAGCTCATGGATTTTCTGGAGAGAGGAAATATTAAGAATTCAGTTAATTTCCCGGAGTGCATTCTCCCTCAGTCCGGTGCACGGCGGCTCATTATCGCCAACAGAAATGTCCCGAACATGATCGGGCAGATTACGCCGGTGCTTGCCGGGAAAAAGATAAACATCGCTGACATGCTCAACAAGAGCAGGGGCGACTTTGCCTACAACATCATAGATGTTGATAACAACATAAACGATGACCTGATTGAGAAGCTGATGAAAATAGAGGGCGTGCTGATGGTCCGCGTAATTTAATCAGGACGCAGATATACGCTGATTCGCAGGATTAACTTCCCAAAGATTGCAAAACAGTGCCGGCAAAAGGCAATAGGCAACAGATAAGAGATTATAGCTAAAAGAGGTGATTTTCATGGCACAGTTTAAGGTGATGGTTACTGACAATATTTCTCAGGAGGGCCTCGACATCCTGAAGCGCGACGGCTCTATTGACGTTGATGTGCGGCCCGGGATCAAAATTGATGAGCTGAAAAAAATTATCGGCGAATACGATGCCATCATCACCCGCAGCGGCACAGCAGTCACTGCTGATCTCATAGAGAACCCGGGCAAACTCAAAATTATCGGGCGGGCAGGGGTGGGTCTCGACAATGTAGATATTGAGGCTGCCAGTAAAAAAGGCATCATTGTCATGAACGCGCCCACCGGCAACACCTTTGCTGCAACTGAACTTACCATGGGCATTATGCTTGCTGCGGCGCGTAAAATTCCTCTGGCCAATGAATCGCTGAAGTCCGGCAAATGGGACCGGAAGAAGTTCATGGGCTTTCAGCTCTATAACAAGACGCTGGGCATTATCGGTCTGGGAAGAATTGGCGGCAATGTCGCTGTCCGTGCCAAGAGCTTCGGCATGAAGGTTATCGCCTATGACCCGTACATAAAAAAGAGCAAGGCCGAAGCAATAGGAGTGAAGCTTTACGACAGGATGGAAGACGTGCTTCGGGAAACCGACGTGCTCACCGTTCACACCCCGCTCACCACTGAAACGCAGAACATGATTACGGCCAAAGAGATCGGGCTCATGAAAGACGGGGTCATCGTGATCAACTGCGCTCGCGGCGGCATTGTCAGCGAGAATGACCTCTACGAGGCACTTAAATCGGGCAAGGTGTTTGCCGCGGGCATTGACGTGTTTGAAGAAGAGCCGCCAAAAAACCACAAATTATTTGATCTGGAAAATGTATTTGTCACCCCTCATATCGGGGCCAATACCTTTGAAGGGCAGGAAGGGGTGGCTATTCTCATTGCCGAGCAGATTGTGGACGCGCTCAACGGCAGGGGCTATGCCAATGCCGTTAACATCCCCTTCATGAAGACGCCGCTCCCGGAGCACATGCAGCGCTATTTTGACCTTATCCAGAGAATGGGCAAACTTGCCGGACAGCTCACCAAGGGAAGACCCGAAGAGATTAAAATTATCATGGTGGGGAAAAATTTCGAGGAGGACTTCTGCGAGCGCACTTTTGATGCGCCGCTGAGCTATCAGCCGTTTACTGTGGCCGCGCTGAAAGGGTTTTTTGACGTCACGTTAAAAGATGTCTCATTCATCAACGCCCCCTACCTGGCAAAGGACCGCAACATCCTTGTTGCAGAATCAAAGACCGATCAGTATGACAAGTTCAATGACTTGATCGTTTTTATCCTGCGGACTGACCAGGAGGAAAAGACCATTGCCGGCACCGTGTTCTCAGACAAATCAGGACGGGTCGTTCTCTTTGACCGGTTCCATCTGGATATTATTCCTGAAGGCACTTCCATTTATTTCAGAAACATAGACCGCCCCGGAATCATCGGCAAAGTGGGCACCATTCTCGGCGACAACCAGATAAATATTGCAGCCTTTGAGCTGGGCCGACAGGCAGGCGGGGAAGCAATCGCCTTTGTCTCTGTTGACAGCCCGATCAGTAAACAGCTGCTTGATGACCTGACCCGGATTGACGGCATAATAGAAGTGCGAGTCGTCCGGTTCTAAGCATGCTCTCTTTTCTTCTCTGCTGGGCGCCGGTTCTGCTGCTGACCGTGCTAGCGGTCTTCTTCAGAATGCCGGCGTTCACCCTCTCCATCTGCGGCTCTTTGTTTACCCTGCTCTATGTTGTTATCTTTTTTAAGACCTCGCTAACGGTTGTGCTCCTCTCAGCCCTTGACGGTATTGTAACCACGCTGCCGCTTCTGCTGGTGGTGTTTGCCGGCATCATGCTGTCCACCCTTCTGCAGACAACCGGCTCTCTCTCCCGCATTGTTACCTGGTTCATGGGCGGTGTGCGCGATGCCCTGCACCGGAGTCTTCTCATAACCTTTGGCGTGGCAAATTTCATGGAAGGGGCAAGCGTAATTGCCGAGCCGGTGGTGGCACCCATGCTGCGCTCTGCCGGTGTATCACCGGCAGGCTCTGCAGCACTCTCTATTGTCGGCTATGCCGGACTTATGACGCTTGAGATGGCAGGAATTATTGTGACGGTGCTGTCACTGGTAACGGATATGCCGGTATATGAGCTGGCAGTTGCAGCCGGGTGGCTTTCAATACCGGCCACTGCTGCCATGGCCGCCTGTGTGCCATTATTTCTGCCGCGCTTTGCGCCTGTCACCCGCCAGCTTCTGCTGTCGATCGGCTGCGGGCTGTGCGTGAGTGTTGCAGCACTCGGTGCTGTGGTCTATGCCGGGGTGCCGGTATCGGGGATGCTGGGAGGGCTGTCTGTGATTGTTGTTTTGATTCTGGCCGGGCCGCGGCAGATGGGCCTGACCTGGTGGATACTGCGCGACCTGGCGCCCTTTGCTTTCATGCTCACAGCATTATTCCTGATAAATATTGTGCCTCCTTTACGGGAGCTTACTGCCCGGCGTTTGTGCATTACCGTACAGGTCATCCCCGTGCACCCCATCACCCTGCAGCCGCTGTTTTCAGCATATCTATATTTGTTTGCTGCGTTTGGTCTTGCTGCAGCGCTGCTTAAAGTG
>Ga0209253_10005908_pt1 | contig 10599 bp, 10 predicted proteins | sample FrelakmetBRP12BR_FD_187145 | JGI IMG/M metagenome (GOLD analysis project Ga0209253, IMG submission 187145) | Freshwater lake sediment microbial communities from the University of Notre Dame, USA, for methane emissions studies - BRP12 BR (SPAdes)... | ecosystem: Environmental > Aquatic >... | reverse complement strand
GGTCAGCGCCTCCGGCCGGGGAGGACAGCCCGGCACGTACACGTCTACGGGAATCACCTTGTCGACGCCGTCGCACACCGAGTAGGCGAGCTGAAAGAGCCCCCCGCAGTTGGCGCAACTTCCCATCGAGATGACGTACTTCGGGTCGGGCATCTGGTCGTAGAGCAGCTTCGTCCGAAGCGCCATCTTGAGCGTGAGCGTGCCCGAGACCATGATCAGATCCGACGTCCGTGGTGTCGCTCGAGGGATCGTTCCAAAGCGGTCTATGTCGGCGCGGGGGCCACCGGTGTGCATCATTTCGATCGCACAGCAGGCGAGCCCGAAGACCATGTACCAGATCGACGACTTGCGGGTCCAGTTGATCATGCTGTCGACCGTGGTCGTCAGAGCCATTTCCGGCATCGAGTTGAACAGCGTCATGTCAATTCACCATTCCGTGCAGTCAATATGGCTCTGCCTCGCGTCGCCTTCCCACCTAGTGAACTGCCTTTAAAGCGCCTTTAGAAGAATTCCCTGGCGATGCCTGTAAACCAAATTTCGGGACACTAAACTAGAGGCCTCTCTGAGTGGGCGCCTCGACCCCCGGGACGCGCTTCATCCACTCGATGTCGCGCTTCGCCCATACGTAGATCAACCCGAGGAACAGAATGCCGAGGAACAATCCGATCTCGGCGAGGGCGAACAGTCCCTCTCCCCTCTCCAGCCAGTCACGGAATACCACTGCCACGGGATACACGAAGGCCAGCTCAACATCGAAGATGACAAAAACGAGCGCAATGACATAGAAGCGGATGTTGAAGTTGATCCAAGCGTTACCCGTGGGTAGCTCGCCGCATTCATAGGTGCCGAGCTTGCGAGCCTCTGGGTTCTTCGGTCTAACCAGGCTGCCGAGAACCATCATCAGTCCCACGAGCAGCACTCCCAGGCCGAAGAACACGAGGACGTTCGCGAAGTGGAAGTGCATAGACGCAGACGTATGCTACCGATTAGCTGTAATTACCTCAGACGCAAACTTCGGAGGCTGACCGGAAGACCGAGTGAGTCAACCCACGCGGACCGGTACCCTACCAAGGAATAGTGGGAACGGCAAACCCCGCATGTTTTCATTTCCTCTCACCCGAACCCGCAGGAAGCGTTCTGACAGTCCCACTCCTTCCCCCACAGTCCCCCCCTACTCATCTGTAGCCCCTGCGGTTACGACGGGAAAGAGGGGGGATGCTTGGTCCATCGCTCCGCCCCTCATACCCCCACTCCATAATGAAGAGTCCATTCGGCCTCTCGATCAGCGTTCGGGACCGCCAACTCTGCGGGTCGTCGGGACAACAGAAGCTGGCAACGCAACCATAGCTGGACCTATGCACGTCCGGTAATAACGGTAACACGAAGAGGCTGCGTTCGTCACCGCACTTGGCTTCGTCTTCGCTGGTGAAGACCAACCAAGCCGAGTCGGGTCGGCGCGGGTGTTCAGGCCTCGAGACGGACGTACTCGTGATGCAGCCCGCCGGGGCGGGGCAGGGCGGTCACCTTGCCGGCAGCCGGTGGCTGTACGGCTCGTCCCTCCGGCCCTCTGTTCAATGACAGGTGCATTCGTGCCGAGTGATAATACGCCAAGTAGGAAGCGATTATCCTCCGTAGATGCCCCTGGTTCAGCACGATCATGTGGTCGAGACACTCACGCCGGATTGACCCGATCAGTCGCTGCACGTAAGGCGATTGCCAAGGAGATCGTGCTGCGATCGGCACCTCGTCAATCGGAAACGAAGCCTCGCCGCCGGTCGCGTGGTTGGATGGCGTTGCAGGCAGCGGCTTCGACTCGAGTTGCGGGATGTTCATTGCCGGCGGTCAGCTTGGCGGCAGCGGCCTGCGGAAAACAAACAGGTTGTTCAGGGCAAGCTGGAATCGGCGATGCGTCACCAATTGAAGGCCGGCCGCAATCGCCAGCTGCACCGTGTCCGCCGGCGCGAAGCCGTGATGCTGCTCCAGGGACATCCCTTCGACCAGGCGAAGCCGCACGAGCCAGCGCAGAATACCTTCCACCGCCGGCGCCGGCACCGTGACAATCAACACCCCGCCTGGCTTCAGACGCGCCGCGCACGCGTCCACGAAGGCCGGCTGGCCTGCAACCGGCACATGTTCGAGCACGGCCAGACAGGTCACCACATCGAACGCTGTGCTGGTTGGAAGATCGTTCGGAAAGGCGCCGCGCACGATCTGAAACGGCGCACCAGGATCGCTCGTAGGAACCGCGAGCGGATCAATTCCCACACCAGCACTCAATCGGGATGCCAGCCGCCGAAACACCGTCCCGTCGTGGCAACCGATGTCCAGCAGTCGCGAACCCGGCGGAACAAACGGTGCTGCCCGTGCGAAACGCCAGCGTTGGAGCAGGCGATCCAGCAACTTCACGGCACGCCGCCTCCTCGTCGCCGAAGTCCGAGCAGACTCAGGAAAAAGCTACCCAGAACGATCTGCGCGCCTAAGGTCAGCGCCAGGATCGAGGGCACAATGGTCCGCAGCACGTCGGTGGGTTGTAGCGGACCAAACGCGGCCTCGCTCCATTGCCACACGGCGGACACCGAACCCGCCACTCCCGCGATCACGAGGATCGCTCCCACCACCAGCCCGGCCTCGAGCGTGATCCAGCGGAACCCCACCTTAGCCTCCACGAGCAGGCTTGGCGAATGGATTGCTGGTCAGGCACGATGAAGTTTTGACGATGCACAACTATCATGCGGCGCGCACGCACTTGTAATTGGATAAGGATGCACCCGATGGCCGCGCTGTGCACCCACCCGAAGCAGGCAAGGTCATCGCCCTGCCCCACCTGGGCGGGCTGCATCACGAGCACGTCCGTCTCGCGGCCTGAACAGCCCTGTTGACGTGACTCTGCCTGCTACGCTTCGCCAGCACGGACGGAGCCGAGTGCGCCCAGGAACGCAAGCCCTTTTTGCTGCCGCCGTGACCGGACGTGCGTACGCACTGCTATCGTTGCGGTGCCACCTGCCGCGGTCGGGCTGACCGGAGCAATTGTCATTCCCGAACCCCACTCGAGAGGCCGAATGGACTTTTCATAAAGGACTGGTGGGCGACGTCCGGAATCGTGCTTCTCGTGCTGACGACGTGGGCGATGGCAAGCGGCGTGATGAACGCCATATACCTCCCCGCGTACTTGTTCTACGGGCTGTGGTATGCGGTTCCGGACGTGGTCCTGTGGAGCGTAGCCTTCGGGATCGTGACGGGCGTCGCGCTCAGGGCGCTCGGATCGGTGGGCTGGGTGCTCGTGGTCGGAGCGACGCTGGTTGGCCTGCAACAGATGGCGGGCTCGATAGGCATTCCTGCTGCGCCGAACCACTGGGTGATCGGCACGAGCGTTTTCTGCCTCCTCGCCGGTTCCACGGCATTTCGCGGGCGCGTTACGGCGGAGCTCCGGGGCGGGGAGTCAACGTGGCGCGCGGCGCTTCGGTTCGCCGGGATCGGCGTGCTGGTTGCCGCGGCGGCGGGACTTGCATCACTCCGCCACGATTCGTTCCAGGGTCACCGACGCAGATGCTTTTGAATGCATGGAGGATTGTAATAGACTGTCTTCAGCCAACCGGTGGCTGCGAGCGGATCCCTTAGGAGAGCGCAGCGCCTGTGGACCATCTGCGGATTGGACAGCTATTACACCAGTGAGGGATGGGGAGTGGGGCAGGGTTACCCAAGCCGCGCAGCCTGGGCGACGCTCGCCAAGCATCTCTTGACAGGGGCGGCCCTCTGTCTCTGCATCGACGGGGCGGCAGCTTGTCGCCGACCGAAACTGAAGCCGAACGTGGTGCTGGTGACCTTCGACACCACCCGGGCCGACCACATCAGCCACCTAGGCTACAAGCGATCCACCACGCCCAACCTAGATTTCATCGCCAAGGAGGGAGTCACGTACACCAGGGCGTATTCAACCTCCAGCTGGACCGCGCCATCGCACGCGTCCATCTTCACGTCCCTCATGCCGAGCCAGCACGGATGTCACGCAATGCTCGGGCAGGATGTGGATAAGATCAACCCGATTCGTCCTAACGTGACGATGTTGGCGCAACTGCTCGGGGAAGCAGGCTTTGCGACGGCGGGGTTTGTCGGAGCCCCCTATGTCTCATCAACATTTGGATTCGCGCGTGGATTCGACGTGTACGACGACCAGTGGGAAGGCTCGCACAGGGTGTCTCGTGAGGTCAACGAGAAGGCCTTTGCGTGGCTGAACCACGAGGCGACCGAACCATTTTTTCTTTTTCTGCATTACTATGACCCGCACGCTCCGTACGATCCTGACCCTAAGCTTAGCTACCCCTTCGGCTCGTCGGCGCAGGGTGACGAGATGCGGTACAGGACATTTTCCCCAGGCCAATACAAGATGGAGAAAAAAGACCTACCGACGGACGAGAACTTTGTGGCGACAATCATTGATCTCTACGACCAGGAGATTTACGCAGAAGACCACTCGCTCGGCAAGTTGGTCGTCAAGCTTCGGGAGATAGGTGCTTGGGACAGGACCCTCTTGATTGTGACATCAGATCACGGGGAGGACTTCGGCGATCGCATCCATCGCAACGTGCAGCTGTTCGACAAGCAAATCTCTCGTGATGAGGTCCTTTGGGAACACGGGAACACTCCCTACCACAGCCAGTGTCATGTCCCATTGGTGATCCGCTTGCCAGCTGGAAAGCTACGCGGAGCAGTCGTCGACAGTGTGGTGTCGAACGCCGATATTTTTACGACGGTGACGAGCTACCTTCAAATCCCACCCCCGTCCGGTGTAGCGGGTGAGGACCTCTTGAGCCATGCCGCCCATGGGCCTTCACCTCGCGACACCATGGCTATGGCTGAGCGGTACCTACCGGACTGGTACGCTGCAACGCTTTGGAAAGGCAACGTCGAGTTACTTGAATTGACATCGACTTTCGTCGGAACGGGGGTTGCCATTGAGAATCTTCCCTCAAGCCCCCCAGTGTTGCCCGCGCCGCCACCTGGGGCCGCGCCCCCGAACGCTAGACCCTCCGAAACGGAGACGTTGAGTCAGATGCGAGCGGCGTTGGATGTCTACCGCCTCCGCCGCGGTGGGATCTCGATAGATCTCCCTCAGAGGTCTCCGCCCGACGACTGGGCCGTTCAGCAGGAAGAGCTCCGCAAGAAGCTCAAGGCCCTCGGGTATGGTAAGTAGACGCCCAACCCGACAATAGAATGGGCTGACCCTAGCGGCCGTCTCGATGACATCTTTCCGCCCCGCTTTCCGTCTCGTTGACTAGGTGTCACACCGGAAACAGTGGGCGAGAGGAGGTCGCCGACGGTGAGAGGCGCTCAGCCGATGGTGAGCTGGCCGGCGAGCACCGGCGCACAGTTCACCGGGGGATCGATCGTCAACACCGCAGGCTTGTTGGGCGGCTGCCCGGATGCTAGCATAGCGCTAGCATGGGAGGGTGTAATGCCAACGCTGACCATACGTAACGTTCCCACGAAGGTGGTCCAATCACTGAAGGCGCTCGCGCGGCGCCGTAATCACTCCATGGAGCAAGAAGTGCGCGAGCTCCTCCAAGGCTACCTCGTGGAGCGGCGCTCCGTGCTCGATCAGATCGAGGCGGGCTGGGCCAGGCAGGCACGGCGCCCAACGGCGCGGGAAATCGACTCCTGGATGGACGTGGGGCGTCCGTGAAGGCGGTTCTTGACACGAACGTCGTCGCGTATCTACTCCTCGGCACCAAGCGCTTCGTTGACGAGACCCGCGCCTGTGTCGCGCACGTAACCGAGGCGCTTGCTCCTGCCCACTGGGAAGCCGAACTCGCCAACGTGGTTTGGATGGCCGTTCGCTCCGGCATACTACCACCCGAGGAAGGTCCCGTCCGATTGATGTTGGCCAGGCGACTCGGCATCGAGTCCATACCTACGGCAACCCTCTCCCAGGGGGCACTCTTGCGAGCCATCGCCTCCGGCATTCCGGTATACGACACGCTCTTCGTCGAGCTGGCCCTTCGCGAGCGCTGTCGGCTTGCCACGTTCGACCAAGCATTGTTGAAGACCTTCCCAGACGTAGCTGTTCGCCCCGGGCGCCTGACCAAGATGTGAAGCAGTCCGTCTAACTCCGCACACCGCACACCCAGCCGCACTCGCGCTCCTCGACCGTTCATGACCCTCTGCGCTGCTCACCGTCTCGTGTTTTCGCTACTCGATATCTGTGGCATGCGTCCTGAACACCCTATCGGTCTATCAGTTCGTAGGCAGGCTGCGAGTTCCCGGCCCCGCCGCACCAGTCTCTACCTGCTCCGGGCGCCTGGAAACCAGCTTCAGTGACCGGATGATGATTGCGGAGCAGGGGTCATCGGGACCGATTATCTCAAGGAGGAGAGGAGGCCTCGAAGTGATGGGCAGGGGTACCCGGTAGTTGTGGAACCCGGGTCCCCTTACGCTGATCGAATTTTCGCGCTGCTCCTTTTTCGGGCTCTGCCATCTAGCTTTCCAGTCCGCAAGAACACCGGCACCCTCAAAGGCCACGGCTATCTCAAGCTCGCGATCGCGGAGCGACCCGCCAGTTGGGAAGACCGTGAGCATGGCGGAAAGTCCTCGGGAAGTCCGAGTCAAGACAAGTCCACCGTTCGCTTCTCCCGAGACCTGCCCCTGCCTGAGAAAGAAACGGCCCCCGGTGGTCTCCACTTGGGTATAGGGCTGCAGTGGAATTCCCGGGTGCGACCTTTCCCAAGCCATTCTCCACGCCGGGCCTGTGTACGCCGCTGCGAGAATCACGACAGCGAGTACCAGGAACGTCGGCACCATGCGAAGCACCGAGGGCGGTAGCCTGCGCCGTACTTCCGAGGCCACACGGGTCGTTGCCACCGCCGTCGCTGCTCCTTGCAGGGCAATTGCCGCCGTCACTGGCACGAGAGCATAGGCGCACAGTAGGTAGGACGCCGCAAAAGGCCACCAGTAGGTCTCGATGGCAGCGATAAGGAACGCTCGGAGAGCCACCGCAACGACGAGCGTCAGGGTGATACCTAACCAGAAGAAAGCAATCCGGCGGGCAAGTAGAATGAGGACCACACAGGCGGCCGCTCCTAGCCCATGCAACCAGGGCACGAGGCGCTGGTTGGCCAGATGCAGGCATTGAAGCAAGCGAAAACGGTACTCTGTGACCCTAGTGACGCTGTGATGGGCTGGCTCCCCAAGAACCTCTTGAATCGGGCCAGCGAGTCTCGGAGGAATCCTCGATTGATTTGGAAATTCTGCCCCCATGAAGGCCCCATGTAGCCTGGCGCGGCCCTCCCAGGCGTCTCTCATTCTCGCCCACCACGTTGCCGCCAGGATCGGGTAGAGGCTTTCGTGGAAGTAAGGAACGATGGCGTTGCGCCGCGGCCCCGCCGGAATTTCTCCCCGGTCACAGGCCCCATGTATCTCTTCTGCCATCCGGCGGTAGAACTCGCGGGCTGCTGTTGCCGACACATGGTAGCCCTGGTTGGCAGCAGCGGTCCGAAGAGCCCACATTCTGTAGACTGCCATCTGCTCCCCGTTCTCAGCGAGCTGTATCGGGGAGCGATAAGCAGACCCGTCAAGATACTTCCGCAGGCTCGCCAGGGCCGGGCTGGCCCGATAGAGGCGCTCCCATAGATCGCGGTCCAGAGGTTGCCAGCGCTTCCAGCGGCTCGCCGCCACCCGGTTTAGACCATCGACAGCAGCTGCGAAGTCAGGCCCGTTCAATCCCCAGTCCGCCACCCCATAGGCCGCCCGGTTGTGCTCTCGGACAACGCTCACCCACAAGCCCGAGGTGGCCACGGGCAAAAGCGCAGTGAGAAGCATCAGCACGCAGGCTCGGGCCCAGCTCTCCCCCCTCGATCGCTCCGCCACGAGAAGTACGAGGGCCAAGATCCCGAGGCTGGGAAGAATCCAGACTCCTTCTTCTCGGGTACACCAGAACCATCCGAGGACGAGGCCGAGAGCGGTGCCGGCTAGCACCCGAGCCCACCAGCGAGCGACCGTCACCAGGACCAAGCCCAACGAGAACACTAACAGGGTCTGGGAGGCATAGATGTTCTCGCGGACTGCCCGGTACAGCACCTCACTTGTTGCGCCCTGAGAGAAGAGACACGCCAAGAAAGCGATCGCCGCCAGAAACCGGTTGACCCCAAGGCGACGAAGAGCCCACACGAGCGTCAGGCAGGCTGCAATGAGAAGAGAGTCCTCCGCCAGACGGCGCGAAAGCCCCAGAAGATGGGCCCCGGCCAGAAACAGGGGGTATCCGACTGCCTTGACCAATGTTGTGTAGTCATAGGGGCCCAGCCACTCGCCCTGGCTCAGATGGTAGGCCGACCGAAGATACAAGGTGTCGTCGACCGGATAGTAGGGCAGAAGTGTTGGCAAACTGGCGGTGAGGAAGAAGCGGAAACCAGCTCCAAGAAGAACTACCACAAGCAGTAGCCAACGGCCCACAGGGCCGGTGCTTGTAGTTTCGTCAGGCCTGGTAATGCTCATGTCGACTTCTTGGAGGGCTGCCGCCTCTTGCAGCACCGACGGTTCTAGAACGGAGCATTTTACCGGCGCTCGGCTCCAGCTCTTCCCGAAGAGCCGCTCCGTAAACCAATCCGATTTGTGACTTTCTTCAGACTGCGAACTCTCGCCTCTGGACCAACTCGGCGCCACAACGGACCGGTGGATGACCCACGACAGGATCAGTCGGACCTCTCCAAGTAGCCGAGCGCTTCCAGTTCCTTCCGTGTCGCCTCGTCGATCGTCAGGTCCTTAGGGGGCGGACCGGATATCTCCTGGTTCGCCGCGTTAACACGCCGCAGCCATTCCTCGAGTGCTGCAAGCAGGCGTTGCGTTACATCCGGTTCACGGTCGACGATGTCGGTCTTCGCGCGGGGGTCGGCGCGAATGTCGAAGAGCCGCTTCTGGCCGGACTCGAGGTCGTAGAAGAGCTGGTAGCGGTCGGAGACGACGGTGGGCCTCCGCGATTCGAGGAGAAAGGGCTCCGCAAAGGTAGCCTGCGCGCTCTCCTGCTCTGCCGTCTGTCCGTCGATCAACGAAACAAGACTCCGACCCATCGCCGGCGGGTGCGGCGAAAGGCCGAGCAGATCCAGCACCGTCGGAAGGACATCGATCAACTCGACGGGCTCAGCAACGGTGCTCGGTGATCGCCCGGGGATGAAAAAGAAAAGCGGGACATGGAGGTTTGGCATGTAATGCGTCTGCCAGTGCAACATGCTTCCATGCTCACCGAACTCCTCTCCGTGATCTGAGAGCACGATCAAAATCGTGGAACCGAGCAACCCGCGCCGATCGAGACTCTCGAAGAAGCGCCCGAGCTGCTCGTCGGTGTAGCGAATGCCGCCGTCGTACTGCGCGACGACGTGGCGGAGATCCTCCGGCGAGATTCGACGTCTCCGCTGTGCCACCTCACTCAGATTCTCCTTGTTGGGGACGAAGTCTCCGGTGTAGGGGGTGTCCTCGAAAAGCGTATCAAAGGGTGGCGGCGGCGCGTATGGGGCATGGACGTCATAGCAGTGAATGAACAGGAAGAAACCCGGCACCGGATGTGCGTCAAGCCAGTGCTCGACGTTGTCGAGAATTTTCGCGATACCAAGCTTGCGATCCTCGAAATGATCGAATCCCTGGTCGAATCCAAAAACGCTGCGCAGATAGCCGCCATCGACAAAGCCCCAGGTCGCCATACCGTGGGACTGGAGGATCTCGGGGAGCGTGACGCGCCATTCGGGAATTCGCGCGTCCTCGTCGCCCACGACCCTGTGTACGGAGTAGTAGAGTGACGTGAATAGCGACGCGTGGGAAGGCTTCGTGTTCGGCGCCTGTGCCACGGCATGGGTGAAGACCGTGCTCCGCCTGGCAAGCCTATCGAGATTAGGGCTCGTGTCGCGTTCGTACCCGTACACACCGAGATGATCGGCGCGAAGGGTGTCTATCGAGATGAGGATGACGTTGAGCGGTGGATACGGCGACGGGCCGGAAGGCTGGAGTACGTACCAGAACGCCGCGGCAACCACGACCGCCAGCACTGCCCAGAGGATTCGACGGCGGATGTGCATCGGCCACCCAGGATTCTATAGGGACGGTGAGGACATCGGCAAACGGTGTCTTGCGCAGCCCCGCAGACGTGCGATCACTACTGCTCAAGATATTTCCAAATCAGCATCTTGGACGGGTTGAGGCCTGATTTTGAGGTGCTCTCGCATGCGACAGGTTACCTCTCGGGATTCACAACGGTCTCCGCATCCCTTGAGGCTCCAAGTTACTGCTCTCAGGAAACACGAGCGAGTCATCAAGGCTGCGCAAAGGAAGGTAGACACGAGGAGGAAAGCAGCATAGAGATCAACTCGGGAGCCGTCCTCGTTCAGCAGCGAGCGGGATTTCCCAAAAAATTTCTTGAGGGAACGTCACCCCCAGGCAGGAGTTGCGCTTAACATATCCACGCGGACGTAGTATTCATGAAGGTGAGGCATACTACTGGGTCGATCCGGTGAGCTGGATCGAGCGCGGAGGGGATGAGGAATGAAGACGATCATGGCTCTGGCGTCGGTGGGAATGGTGCTCGCAGTGGGCTGTGCGCAGCAAAGTTACCGCCCGACGGTC
>Ga0209253_10005907_pt1 | contig 10601 bp, 4 predicted proteins | sample FrelakmetBRP12BR_FD_187145 | JGI IMG/M metagenome (GOLD analysis project Ga0209253, IMG submission 187145) | Freshwater lake sediment microbial communities from the University of Notre Dame, USA, for methane emissions studies - BRP12 BR (SPAdes)... | ecosystem: Environmental > Aquatic >... | reverse complement strand
GAAGATCCTACCCTCTCAGCAGTACCCGCAGACACCCAATCTCTACGGTTCGAAGAGCATGAAAGGGTGGAAAGTGTTTGAGTGAGATTGAGAGAACCCACACAAAGTAATTTGTGCCTAATTTTGAAACTTGACAGGAGAATTTTTTGAAGTGAGCGGATGTAGACTAAGGTCTTCGATGTTGTCGGAATTGGGTGAAAAGGTGAACGCCAAGAGAATAGACTTGATCCATATTATTTTTATGAGAAATGGTATGTGTACCTATTTTAGGGGAGACGAGGAGGAGACTACTCGTCACAAACCATGGAAACAGAAAGGAGATATATCATGAAACTTTCAATCATTTCAGACACGCACTTCGGCGATGATAGCTGCCTGTTGGTAAAGAAACAGGACATCGGGGGTATTAGTGCAGGGCCAAAGTATCAGGATTTCATCAACGCTGCCGGCAAAAACAATGATTACCTTGTTCTAGCGGGCGATGTGTTTGATTTCTCAATCGCGGATTATGCCACTGCCTACGAGTATGGAAAGGTCTTTTTCCAGCTTCTCAAGGGCGACGGCATAGCCAAGCAGATCATCTACCTGGCAGGAAATCATGATGCAGACATCTGGCACATTGTCCAGCACCAGAGGAGTATCATTAACAGGATAAGAGACGGCAGGCCCCCCGAATGCTTCCAGCACTCCGTGGCCGGCATCATCGACGACCGCAAGACCACATCACGGCAGCAAAAGGGTTTAACCCTCGACAAGATAACAGTCAAAGAAGAGGACAGAGGACCGAAGTATGGCGGTATGTTTCTCGACAATATCACGGACCCGCCGACGACCTTTAACTTCGTTTATCCGAACCTCTACATGGTCACAGATAGAGAAACGGTCCTGATCACCCATGGGCAGTATCTGGAACCATTTTGGGCAATTCTGGGCGAGATGGCCCTGAGGCTTGCTTATGACGACCTCAAGGTTGGAGAAGTGGACGTGGAAGAAATGGTGGAAATGAACTTTCCGCTTAATCAACTGGCATGTACCGGTATCGGCCAGTCGGGAGTATTGACGAAAGTGGCACGGCAAGTACAGGTGGATGTGAAGAACGGTGATCTTAAAAGGGTGAAGAAGTACCTTAACCGACTCGAAAAGGAAATCGACGACTTGACAGATTACAACTGGCTCAAAGAACTAATTGTCGATTATCTGATAGGCAAGGTTAAGGATGAACTTCTTATTACTATTGGCGGCACCGAGCAGAGTCGTTACAGCGAGGAATTCATTTATAATAAAGACGTGGAGAAACGGTTGAAGAGATTCTATGCGTCGAGCCTGCTCGAAATAGGGGATATCAACACCAGAACCGGTCAGAATATCTCCGCACCCTGGAGGATCATCTTCGGCCATACACATCAGCCGATACCATGGAGTGATCCGAATCCCCCAAAGCTAGCTTCAGTATCGTCGAGTGCACCCAAACGGTTGATTTTGAGCAATGGTGGCGGGTGGGTCGTAGAGGGGAATGCATTCTGTGGGGCTGAAGTCTTTACTTACGAAACCGGGATAGGGTTCGGATCGGTTTCCATTCGATAACGAGGTTCAAGGCGGAGATCGAATCTATCGGCAGACTGATTACGGACACATCCAAAGATCGGGCGTCAACACTTACCCCAATGCCAACACCGCCGTCAGGGAACCCGAAAATGGGGACACATACCATTTATTTAAAACAATTTCTCAGAAAAGGAATTGTCCCCATTTGAAATTTTCGTGGCATAAAGCGTTAATGGTGCCTGGTCTTAAAACTTGATAGAAGATTTTATTGAAGTGGGCGAATACAGGATCAAGGTTCCGATAATAGCGGACTTTGGTGGAAAAGGTGGATGCTAAAAAAAATAGACATGATTCCTATTACCCCTACAAAAGCCTCAGCTAAAGGAGACAGAACATGAAGAAGACATGCCTTAATACCATTTTGATGTCGACGTTTCTGTTTTTCTTGTTCGGTGCGGGTTTGGCATTTGGGTGGCACGACAAGACACATTTAGCAATCTCAAAAGCGGCGGGATACGAAAACTGGTACAACTCAGCGGGTCCTGACATCACTAAGGTAAAAGCCAGTGATGCTGAAGCAACAAACCACTGGTTTAACAATACAGCCGGCGTTACGGTGACTGAAAAAATGGTCCTAAATCAGGCGATGAACTATAACAATCCAAATGACCGGGAAGGCCATTTGCTTGGGGCGATTATAGCGACATTACGCAGCTATATCGCCGCCAAAGGAGATGAGAAACCCGCCGGCTACCCAATGGCGTTCTGCGCACACTATATCGGAGATTTGTCAATGCCTTTTCATAATTCCCCTAATAATGCTTATAATAATTTGCATCACAAAGAGAACGACGGTACTATTGAATGTGTAGTAATGAACGATGTCGGATTTATTCAGAGTAAAATCTATGATATTGACATTAAATGTGAAGAGGATGTGGCGCGAGAAATTGCCAAAATAGCAAACAACTCGCGAACTCTTGCAACAAAATTGGAAAAGGATGGCAAAAACATGACTCCGGAGCAGGCTTACGATCAAATAACCCAAAGCGCCTCACTCCTGAAAGCGGTGCTGAAGTATACGGCTGTTACCATTAAAAACCGGGCAGACGGCTGTAAATAGTTGGTCGAGTAGTCTCTAACGGAAATAAATTGAAAGTTAAAGTTATAAGTATGTTGTGGGAGCTGTGGGGTAAAATCTCATTTGTCAGCCAATTGAGAAAACGGTTTAGCGGACGTTGCTAACCAACTTAAATAAACGACAGAGAACAGAAAATGAAAGACCAACCAGTCGTTCCAGCGGCCACGCGTTCGTCTGTTGTTATAGAATAGTAGAATGAATTAGTAGGGTATGGAACAACCATGAAAACAAGAGTATCGAAACTATCAAGGTCAAAGACCCTTCTCAGGGTACTGCTTATTGGCATTTTCAGTCTTTTTCTGACGGTAAATGGCTCTGCTCAAGATGATGTGACGAAAAAGGGCTATAAAGGGCCTATCGATAAAGAAGGACTTCGGTCACAACTTGAAAAAGTTCAAGGCAAGGCCAATCAATTCGTTGAAGGCTATCTGATAAAGGGAGATGACATTGTTGAGATTTTAAGGGACACAAATTACGAAATAATGATCAAGAGTTCAATTATCAGAGGGGGTTTGGATTTCACGACATTACCCGATGTGACCTCAGATGAGGGAAAGCTACCAGACAGTTGGGACAAGAAGCGAAAGGAACAAGTCATACAGCAAAGGGAAAAAGTCAGAAAAGGGTTTTACTCTATCAAAGAAGTTAAAAACAAAATACAGATCATTGGATCTGAGATACAAGCGATGAGAGTTAAGGATCGGGATGTCACAGTTCAAGCAAAAAAAACTCTGTTTTATGAAGATATTTCTTTCAAAGATTCCATTTTTAGCGGAGATGCAGACTTTGAAGGGGCCACTTTCTTTGGAACAGCAATCTTTGAAGGCACCGCCTTCAAACAAGAAGTAGAGTTCGATGGTGCAGTGTTCCATTGGGCAGAATTCGGTTCGGCATACTTCAGGAGGGCTAAGTTCAGCGGAATCGTGCGTTTTGCAAAAACCCTCTTTGAGGGAAACGCAGATTTCCAGGAGGCAAGTTTTAAGGAGTTTGTAGGCTTTGTGGATTGCACTTTCAAGAGAGACGCAGACTTCTATTGGGCTACCTTTAACAAAATTGCTTACTTTAACGGTACCCAATTTTGGGGTAAGTTAAGACTAGTCCACACAGAATTCAAAGGATTTGCGGATTTCCGAGATGCTAAAATCCGTGCGCTCGACTACAATAACGCTGAAGTACCACATGCTGTTACATGGCGTTGTGATTTTAGAAGAGCAGTTATTTCGAATGCACATTTTGAGGACATCATTTTTGAAAAGGATGTCGATTTTTCTGACACGAATTTTGGTAAACCTGTAGGCCCTCCTGAGTCAACAAAAGAACAAGAGCAGAAAAATGATATTTTAGGGGTGCTTTTCAAATTTGTAACTTTTGAGTCTGATGTCTCTTTTATAAGAACAGGGTTTTGGGGTTGGACTGGCTTTCATCGGGTCAATTTTAAGAAAGATGCTGATTTTACTGATTGTTCCTTCAAACCGGAAGTTATTGGAAAAGGACCGAGCTTTGCTCTCTCCTATCTCAATTTCACAAATCTGCTCATAAAATGGGATAATCTTCCAAACATGAGAGACTGGAAGCGTCCAGTCAGAGAGGAAGATGAGGTACAACTGCAACCCTTATCGCAGGTAATAAAAGGCCTTGAGGAAGCCTTCCGCAAACAAGGTAAGCTGAGCGATGCCAATAATGCCTACTATCATATGAAAAGGGAAGAATTGAGGGAAGCGAGAGAGGGGGGGAAGTTCTGGTTATGGCTTCAAACGGAGGCGGAATGTTTTTTGTGGGGGGCCACCTGTGGATATGGGACGAAAATCTGGTGGATAATCGGCTGGGCGATCTTCATCAACCTGCTGTTCACTATCCTTTATGTTATGAAGGGAGAGCTGAATAGACACTTTCCGCCAGTAACAGAAGAGGAGTTTGTCTTTAAACAGAGACTCTTTGATTTTCCAAAAGAATATTTTAACCAGAATAGTGATTCATTGATTAATAACCAGATAGTGAAAAAGATAATCAATGGCCTGAGATTCAGTTCGGTCGTTCTCTTTAAAGTAGGCTATCGGGATACAACCATTTCTGGAAAATTGTTAGGAATCGACTACAAATGGATTGTTCGGGTGGAATGGGTTCTTGGGTACTGTGTGCTTGCAGCCCTTGTGATAACTTTGTCCAACACACTGCCCATCCTGAACAAACTTCTAAGCGGAGTATTCTAATGTATCAGTCTTAACATGCAATTGTTAATTCTCGAACCTTGTTACAAATGGGTTCAGCACTAATGGAAATGGTGAAGTTACTGCTGCTTGGTCGTGAAATTTGGCAGAAGTTTTTATTGAAGTGTGGAGCGAATACAGAATCAATTCTTTGATGTTGGCGGAATTGGGTGGAAAAGGTGAGCGCTAAGAAAATAGACCTGACCCCTGCCAGAGAGTGCACCCAAACGGGTGATTTTGAGCAATGCCGGTGGGTGGATAGTAGAGGGGAATGAATTTTGTGGTGCTGAGGTCTTTACTTACGAAACCGGGATAGGGTTTGGATCAGTTTCCATTCGATAACGAGGTTCAAGGCGGAGATCGAATCTATCGCAAAGTGATCACGGACACGTCTAGAAATCGGGTGTTATCACTTGCCACAACGCTAACACCGTCTATAGAGAACCCGGAAATGGGGATACATACCATTTATTTAAAATAATTTCTTAGAAAAGGAATTTTCCCCATTTGAAATTTTCGTGGCATACAGAGTAGCTGGTGCCTGGCCTTGAAATTTAAAAGAAGATTTTATTGAACTGCGGAACAAATGTAGGATCGGGTATTGGCGGAATTTGCTGGAAAAGGTAAACGCTAAAAAAATAGACCTGACCCAAATTACCCGATTACTTAAGGCATGGAGGGAATTCATTGAACTGCAGGGTTGTCCGTCCACCAGGCTGAGAACAGTGCCCACATACAACGAAGGCGGGAACCAGGTGTGTACCCAAGAGCCTTACTATTACAAGTTCAAGTCCACCACCAATTTGAGTTACGTCATGTTCTATGAAGAAAGAGAAGGGAAGGTTGGCCTTGATTGATTCATCAAAAACAAGAAAGCGAATAAAGCTAATTTCATTCGAGGAAGGTCGGGAAACGTTATGAAATTGAGCGACTTCATACCATCCGGGGACACCTTAAAACTCATCCAAGGGGTAGAAGGAAAGCTCCTTCAGCGCAAAAGAGCAGAAAATGCGAGCGTCATTGTTGCCGCTGCTGCAGCAATTATTCAACTCCTATTAGAGCCTATTACCAAGGATCTTAAAAATATTGATGTCTATGTTCTAAACTTCTTTCATTTCGTTACGTTAATATTCCAAGGGGATTTTGATAAAGCACTGCAGTTCAGGCCAGTTTACGAATTGACCGGCTTGGTTATCGTCGTCATATCATTAATGTTGTATCTCACGTTGAAAAGGACGAAGTTCTTGCTTAGATATTCTGAAGAACCCTTTCGATATACTTTCTGGATCGAGGCATTTAAGCATGTAAAAGATACTGAGAAAGAGCCTTATAAATATGAAGAGGATGACAGGTTTCATTATCTCCTTCATCACGATTTGATGGAGAAACTTAACGTTAGGATTCGTAGGCTATCATTACTTGACCTGAAAAATTTGACTGATGATGCCAAAAAATCCCTCACCTCACACATTCATATCGAAGGTCATTACACGATACGCTGTTTAAAAGATAATGAGTGTGTCTTACATATGATGCCGCGCATCAGAATTGGCCCGCCATACAGTCCTGCAACATTGGCGAACCAAGTTAAATTTAGGCTTGAAGGTTTTCCGGGTAACGCGACTAAACTAGGGTTAGTAGATACAAACAAATATAATAACATCTTTGAGAGAATTTACTCGAGCATCGCCACGGAGATTTACCGACAAATTAAATCCGATCTGAACGGGAAAATGGACTTGTTTCCAACAAAATACATGCGTGCCGTCGCGCTTTTTTACGAGGCTGAGGATTTTGCGAGATCTAACACGATCGATGCCTACGACCAGGCTATCGAACTCTATAAAGAGGCCCTCCGATATTTTGACCTTACCGAGGTCAAGACAATATCAAGAGCCATAATGATGTGTCCGATCCTATGGGGTATGGAAGTCAAATTTCAGCATATGAAGGCAAGGGTCCAAATTGGGCATGCAAAATGTCTTATTTATCGAAGACAGATCTCCGCCCTATCTGGAAGATATATGAACCCCTTGTTCGAGATACGCGGGGAACTTAAGGAAGTCGTTGATAATTTACTCCGTTTACATAACAGGATGAACCCTAAGCGGCAGGTGATATTACCCAAAGGGGATGAATTGAATGATAAAGAGCAAGAAGAAATTAAAAAGAAAAATCGTTTGAATACCTCCTTGGCGTTTTTGACGTTTCCAAAGGATTCCTGGCTAAGGAATCTTTTTTGGAGGTCCGATCAAATGCGTTTCGAAAGACAAAACCGTCTGCTTTTTGATGCCTATTTAGTATCGGCCCTGGCCTATTTTCATTTGAAAGCTGTCCAAAAGGCCAATGAATTGCTTAAGGATGCCAAAGCGGTGAATCCTCAGCTCAGCGAGAGAAACGCTCTCTATCTCTTAACCGCGGGATCTATCGAACCAGGAATAGAGAAAGCACTTCCTCTTTTCAGACAAGCAACCGAGGTCGCCCCTGATTTCCAGATTGCACAGTACCTTCTCGCCTACTATTCCGAGAGGCGATTTAGGACACAAGATGAGATTGAAAAAGGAAGAGCTCAAAGTGTGATCAAAGAGTACGAGGGGGTCCTCGAGATCAATCCTGGGAACATTGCGGCTCTATCAGCACAGGGCTATCTGCACTGGCTAATAAAAGAGAAGGAAGAGGCAAAGCAAAAATTTAATGCAGGCCGGGATGTTAAGGCGATGGCACGTCAAACCTTTGTTGGTGAATTAAACTACGGGTTGGCAAGGATCGCTGCAGAAGAAGGTGACTTTAATACGAGCTATGACCGCTACACAGAGGCCATTTTAGCTGATCCAGGAGTGGGGGCTTATGCGGTTACCACGGAGAGGATTGTCACATCCTATTTTGATTACATAGGTCCAGCCATCCTGAAGCGATATGAGTCCTATAAAGAGTCAGTGGAGGATACCATTAGTAAGATAAAGGAAGCCGGATGGAAGGATGAAAAAGGCAATACCGTTTCGGAAAGAACCATCGATGTGGTTCACAGTCTTGTCCTGAACGATTACGCTAACGCGTGTCTGAACTACTACCATCGTTTCGGAGACCTTCAACGACTGAAAAGTGCCATCGAAGCCTATGATCAAGCTTGGAAAATAGGCCCTCAGAACCTTAGTGCCTTATATAATCTACAGAATGCTTATGCGTGGAGAAATGAAAAGGATGATTTGAATAAGGGCATAGAATGTTTGAAGTGGGTGAGTGAACATGGCTACCCATGGCCTCCGGCTATCATTGCGTTAGTCCAATCACTTTTAAGAAATGGAAAGGACGAAATCCGAAAGATAGTTCAACAAATACAAAGCGAAAATTATGAACTTAAGCGTATCCATAAGGAATATGAAGAGGAACTGAAAAAGAAAGGATTCCCATGGGCACCAGCTGATTTGTTGGGTCCTAAAATAAATTTGGAAGGTTCAAAAAAGCTTACTGGATTGAGGAAAGATGCTGACAATAGTATTTCTCATTTAAAGGGACTATTAAAAGAAAAAGAAGAAAAGGGCAAATATATTATTAATGAGGTTTTTCCACATGCCAAAGAAATAATAAAGAAGACAAAATTATCGACGGTCTATGAGGGTTTTGAGTTTAACATTGATGGATTAGGTATAGACATTTTACTTTCTGAATTGAAAAAAATGGAAAAGAGCAGGTTAGATGAGCAAGACATAGAAGCGGTAAGGGTTTGGGCTGAAGTGATATCAAGCAACTTTCAAATTATAGATAGTAGCTCTCAAGATGTGGTTAGAACCCCCCAGTTGGCAGCCATGGATTTATGCAATTTTATCCAAAAAGAGTATTATCCTGATAATTTCGATGTTAACTTGATTCTTCAAGACATGTATCTTTATATAGTGGATTCATGCCAGATGGAATCCGCAATGATAGAATCATATAAGATCGAGGAGGAATTGAACAGAGAGGATAAAAATAAAGAAATAGAGAAATGCAAAGCAAAGATGAAGAGATGTAATGATATCATTTCCGGAACTGAAAAAATGAAGAGCTATGCTGAGGTTATTAAACCTACGATCACCAGTTGGCTTGATACTGATCCTGTAAAATATACCTCATTGAAGTGGCTCTTAACTTACTTTCGTGATGAACCGGAACTCATTTCAAAACGACTTTATATGGCTATTGAGAATTGCCAGAATGAGACCTTTCAAGTTTATTTGGACATGTTCTGGAACAAAATTTGGGAGATGGTTTTTTATAAGATTCCAGGTTATGAGAAATCCATAAAGTATTATAAAGATGCCTTGAAAATTCTAAGTGCGAACAAGAAATTAGCTCCGAGCGTCGAGGTGTATTATGAAAAGCTGGGCGAGGCCTACGAGGAATTAGAAAATTGGGGAGAGGCGGAGGGCGCATATGCTGAGGCCATAGAACTTGAGAGCAAACCGGAGCAGAAGGCAGTGCTGTACAACCGGATTGGGAAATTCTTCTTTAGGGCATCTCGGAACCAGGAAGCCATACCTTACTATGAAAAAGCGATTACGCTCGACAGTAATAGACCGATCTATGAATCCAATCTCGGCTTAACCTACAGCAAGTTGTCCAAACCAAATTGGGATGAGATGATCAAGCATTGCCAGAGGGCCGTTGAGCTAAGGAGAAAAACACCTACCGATCCTTATGGACTGGATTACTACTATGACTTCCTTGCTGAAGCATACTTCAAGGCTGGCCGATTGAAGGAGTTTGAAAAACTCTTTGAAGCTTCAGGGGATTTGAAGGATGAGCCGGAGAAAAAGGCGGTGATCTACAACCGAATTGGCAATTTATTCTTTAGTGAATATAAGGACAAAGAAGCAATCCCTTACTATGAAAAGGCGATAGACCTTGATAATGTGAGACCAATCTACGAAAGCAACTTGGGGTTAACATATGGGAATTTAGGGCAGTGGGGAAGAGCGATTGAGCATTACACCAGAGCGGTGGAGTTGAGGAGGAAGATACCCACAGATCCCGTTGGGGGACTGGATTACTACTATGACTTCCTTGCTGAAGCATACTTCAACACTGGCCGACTGAAGGAGTTTGAGGAACTCTTTGAAGCCTCGGGAGATTTGAAAGACGAGCCGGAGAAGAAAGCGGTGATCTATAACCGGATCGGGAATTTGTTCTTTAGGGCATCTCGGAACCAGGAAGCCATACCTTACTATGAAAAAGCGATTACGCTCGACAGTAATAGACCCATCTACGAATGCAATCTCGGCTTAACCTACAGCAAGTTGCCCATACCAAATTGGAATGAGATGATCAAGCATTGCCAGAGGGCCATTGAGCTAAGGAGAAAGACACCCACAGATCCCGTTGGGGGACTGGATTATTACTATGACTTCCTTGCTGAGGGATACTTCAAGGCTGGCCGGTTGAAGGAGTTTGAGGAACTCTTTGAAGCCTCGGGGGATTTGAAGGATGAGCAGGAGAAGAAGGCGGTGATTTATAACCGAATTGGCAATTTGTACTTTAACGAATATAAGGACAAAGAAGCGATCCCTTATTATGAGAAAGGAATTAAGTTCGACAGCCATAGACCCATCTATGAATGCAATCTTGGAAGGGCCTATGGAAATTTGGGGCAGTGGGGAAAAGCGATTGAGCATTACACCAGAGCGTTGGAGTTGAGGAGGAAGGCACCAACGGATTCTTATGGATTGGAT
>Ga0209253_10005906_pt1 | contig 10605 bp, 11 predicted proteins | sample FrelakmetBRP12BR_FD_187145 | JGI IMG/M metagenome (GOLD analysis project Ga0209253, IMG submission 187145) | Freshwater lake sediment microbial communities from the University of Notre Dame, USA, for methane emissions studies - BRP12 BR (SPAdes)... | ecosystem: Environmental > Aquatic >... | reverse complement strand
CGGCCGGCTGCTGCGGGGGCGGCGCCTTCGTTTCTTCCTCGGTGGCGACCAGCTCGAGGTCCACCTTCGGCTCGACGGCCATCTGGTGGCTGATCAACGAGTTCTCGGGCAGGTCCGCCTCGTCGTCGCGCACGCGGCGGATTTCGTACGCCGGTGTCTCGAGGTACTTGTTCGGCACCAGCACGATGTCGATGCGGCCGCGCCGCTCGATGTCGGCCAGCATGTCGCGCTTCTCGTTCATGAGATACGTCGCGACGGAGACCGGCAGCTGTGCGATGACCTTGGAGGTGCGGTCCTTGCGGGCCTCCTCGCCGATGAGTCGCAGCACCGCGAGCGCCATCGATTCGACGCTGCGGATCACGCCCATGCCGTTGCAGCGCGGGCACACGATGTTCGTGGACTCGCTGATCGACGGTCGCAGGCGCTGGCGAGACATCTCGAGCAGGCCGAACCGCGAGATCTTGCCGATCTGGATGCGGGCGCGATCCTGCTTCACTGCGTCGCGCAGGCGGTCCTCGACGGCCCGCTGGTTCTTGGTCGACTCCATGTCGATGAAGTCGATGACGATCAGTCCGCCGACGTCGCGCAACCGCAGCTGGCGGGCGATTTCATCGGCCGCTTCGAGGTTGGTGTTGCAGGCGGTCGTCTCGATGTCCGAGCCGCGCGTGCTGCGCGCCGAGTTGATGTCGATCGAGACCAGCGCTTCGGTGTGGTCGATCACGATGCTGCCGCCCGAGGGCAGCGTCACCTTGTGCGAGAATGCCGACTCGATCTGGCTCTCGATCTGGTAGCGCGTGAACAGCGGGACGTGATCGTCGTAGTACTTGAGCTTGCGGATGTTCCCGGGCATGAAGCGCTGCATGTACTCCTGCGCTTCCTCGAACACCTCGCGGCTGTCGATCAGGATCTCGCCGATGTCGTCGGAGAGGTAATCGCGCAGCGCCCGCAGGATCGCCTTGCTCTCCTGGTAGATCAGGAACGGCGAGGGGCGGGTGTCGGACGCCTGCTGGATCGCGTTCCAGACGTCGACCAGGTTGTTGACGTCCCACTGCAGTTCCTCGGGGCTGCGGCCCACGCCGGCCGTGCGCACGATGGCGCCCATGCCGTCGGGGATCTGCAGCGCGTCCATGGCTTCACGCAGCGCATCGCGGTCGTCGCCCTCGACGCGGCGGGACACGCCGCCCGCCCTGGGGTTGTTCGGCATCAGCACCAGGAACCGCCCGGCGAGGCTGATGAACGTGGTCAGGGCCGCGCCCTTGTTGCCGCGTTCTTCCTTCTCGACCTGGACGATGACTTCCTGGCCTTCCTCGAGCACGTCGCGGATGGCGCGCCCGCCGCCTTCCTGGCCGGCCGGCTTTTCCTTGAAGTATGACTTGGTGACTTCCTTGAGCGGCAGGAAGCCGTGGCGCTCGGCGCCGTAATCGACGAAGCACGCCTCGAGGCTGGGCTCTACGCGGGTGATGCGACCCTTGTAGACGTTGGCTTTCTTGGTCTCGCGGGACGGGATCTCGATATCGAGGTCATAGATCCGCTGACCGTCCACCAGCGCAACTCGCAACTCCTCTTCCTGGGTTGCGTTGACGAGCATTCTCTTCATCGGCCCTCACTAAAACGGAGGTTGGGGCCGTGAACGACCGGACGGGTGGTGCCGTGGCCTTGCGGAGAGGTCTTGCAGCGGCTTGTCTTCGACTCATGCTGCTTTTCGTACGGCTCCGCGCAACCGGGTGCGCCGAGCCCGACCGAATCCTGGTGCTTGGGCATCGTTCCCGCCGGGGCCGCGCCAAGGTCCGCCTCCCGCCCGGGTTGCGGCACCTGCACGTGTCCACGGCAGTTCGATGGTCTGAAACTTCAGAACCAACTAAGATGCGCGCGGCCCGGACCCTTCGGGTGCCGAACTCGCAGCGCTCACTTCCGCGCTCATCCGGACGCCACTGTGGCCTCCGGGCAACGCTTCGGGGCCGACTGTAACAAGCGAACACCGATAAAACAATGGCTTACGAGAATCCCGCGGCGCAGAACGCGAAATCGGACGAACCCCGGTCGGGCGGCGTCCAGTACGTCGAGGCCGGTGAGGGTGATGCCGGCCAGCGCCTTGACAACTTCCTGATCCGGGTCCTGAAGGGCGTGCCGCGCACCCACGTTTACCGGCTGCTCCGCAAGGGCGAAGTGCGGGTGAACAGCAAGCGCGCCAAGCCGGATCAGCGACTGGCGGCCGGCGACCGGGTACGGTTGCCGCCGATCCGGCGGCCGGAGGCAATGGCGGACGGTCCGCGGCCCGCGAGCGCGTCGCTGCAGAAGCTGCTCACCGACGCCATCGTCTACGAGGACAACGACCTGCTGGTGGTCAACAAGCCGGCCGGGGTCGCGGTGCATGGCGGCAGCGGCATGTCCCACGGTGTGATCGAAGCGCTGCGCAGCGCTCGCCCGGACCTGCCCGAACTCGATCTCGTGCACCGGCTCGACCGCGAGACGAGCGGCTGCCTGATCGTCGCCAAGAAGCGCTCGGCGCTGCGCGACCTGCACGCCCAGCTTCGCGAGGGCACGACCGAGAAGCGCTACCTCGCGCTCGTCATCGGCAAGTGGAACCTCGGCACCAAGCGGATCGAACTTGCGCTCGACACCACGGAGCGCCGCAGCGGCGAGCGGCATGTCGCGGTGCGCACGCATGGCAAGATGGCCGTCAGCACCTTCAAGCCCGTGCAGTTCTTCAGCAACGTCGCCACGCTGATGGAAGTGATGATCGACACGGGCAAGACGCACCAGATCCGCGTGCACGCGGCGTACGCGGGTCATCCGGTGGCGGGCGACGACAAGTACGGCGATCGGGAACGGAACGAAGAACTGCGCGCCCTGGGACTGCACCGCATGTTCCTGCACGCGGCGTCGATCGAAGTGGTGCGCCCCGGTACTCGCGAGCCGCTCAACGTGAGCGCGCCGCTCGGCGCGGACCTGCACGCAGTGATCGACAACCTGGCTAAGGCGCCGAAAGCCCGGCCCGCCGCAGTGCGGAGCAGACCCAGATCAGCGGGAGGCCGCTGAGGCCCGTCGGGTCTTCGGATTCGATGCGTTCGAACAGCGCGATGCCGAGCGACTCGGCCTTGAAGCCGCCCGCGCAGTCGAGCGGATTGTCGGCAGCGACGTAGCGCTCGATCTCCGCATTCGACAGTTCACGGAACCGCACGGTCGTCCGATCGATGTGCGACTCGGCGCGGCCATTGCGCCCGTCGATGATGTGCACGGCCGTCAGGAACTGCACTTCCTGCCCGGACGACTGCCTCAGTTGCTGGCGGCAGAGTTCGACGGAGCCCGGTTTGCCGAGCCGGTCGTCGCCCCGGACGGCCACCTGGTCGGACCCGATGACCACGCCTTCCGGGAACTGGACGGCCACGGCTTCGGCCTTCAGCCGGGCCAGCCGCAGCGCCATCTGGGCAGCGGACTCCCCGGGCACCGGGGTCTCGTCGGTCTTGGGCGCCACGCACTCGAAGGGGACCCGCAGCCTTTCGAGCAGGGCCCGACGGTACGGCGAGGTGGACGCCAGAATCAGGCCCTTGAAAAACAAAGGTTTAAGCTCGCATTCGCTTTGACACGGGGAGGGTGCGTCACTATTATACGCGCCCCATGTCGCCCGCCCTGGCGGATCTCGTCAATGCAAAGGAACTGGCGGGCCGGTCTGCCTCCATCGAGCGCAGCCTGGATCTGCGCCAGCTGCCGCGCGTTGTGGAAGCCGGGGGTCTCAAAGGAACGACGGTGCAGGCCCGGTTGCACTTCGCGATCTTCGAGAGCCGGACGACCGTGGACATGCATCTCGAGGGCGTAGCCGTCCTCGAGTGCCAGCGCTGCCTGAAGCCGTGTGAGACGGAGCTTCGCGAGACGGAGCAGATCATGGTGATGGCGAACGACACCGACGAGGTGGCGGGCGGGTACGAGCCGTTCATCGGCGATGCGGAGAGCCTCTCGCTCTCGGCGTTGATCGAAGAGCAGGTGCTCCTCGCGTTGCCACTGGTGCCGTTGCACGACGACCCGGCCCAGTGCCGCAAGTCTGCAAGCGGCAAACGGGTGGCCAAGGTGGAAGCCGAGGCGCAGCCCGAAGACGTGCAGAGACCTTTTGCGAATCTGCGGGACTTGCTCAAGAAAGACGAGCACTGACCCGCAACAGGAGAGAAGACCATGGCAGTTCAGAAGAGCCGCAAGTCGCCTTCGAAGCGCGGCATGCACCGTTCGCACGATTTCCTCAAGAGCCCCGCGCTCTCGGTCGATCGCACCAGCGGCGAGACGCACCTGCGTCACCGCATCACGCCCGACGGTTTCTACCGCGGCAAGAAGGTGATCGAGAAACCGGCGGCGGAAGAGGGCCAGGAGTAATCCTCCCGGCCTCGCCCTGCGCATGACCGCCGGGCTCACCATTGCCGTGGACGCCATGAGTGGCGACCACGGTGCCGAGGCGGCCGTACCGGCCGCCCTCGACGTCCTCGCGTCCACCCCCGACCTGCGGCTGATCATCACCGGCCGCGGCGAGATCGTGCGCCCGTTGCTCGGTCGTGGGGCGCACCTCGAACGGTGCGCGTTCGTCGAAGCGTCCGAAGTCGTCCTGATGGACGAGCGGCCGCAGGATGCGCTGCGCAGGAAAAAGGACTCCTCGATGCGCGTCGCGATCAACCTCGTCGAAAAGGGCGAGGCGGCCGCGTGCGTGTCGGCAGGCAACACGGGCGCGCTGCTCGCGACGGCCCGCTTCGTGCTCGGCATGGTCCCGGGCATCGACCGTCCCGCCATCGTGTCTGCGGTGCCGGCCACGCACGGCCACACCGTGATGCTCGATCTCGGCGCGAATCCGGAATGCACGGCGGACCACCTCGTGCAGTTCGCAGTGATGGGCGCCGTCATCGCGGCGGACCTGCACGGCGTGAGCGATCCGCGCGTCGGCCTGCTGAACATCGGCGAGGAAGACATCAAGGGCACGGAAGAGATCAAGGAGGCGCACAAGCGCCTCACCGGCAATGCCGCGATCAATTACGTCGGCTTCGTCGAAGGCGACGACATTTTCAGCGGCGAAGTGGACGTCGTCGTCACCGACGGCTTCACCGGCAACGTCACGCTCAAGACGATGGAAGGGCTCGCCCGGTTCATCAGCGGCGCGATGCGCGAAGAGTTCACGCGCAGCCCGCTGCGCAAGCTCGGCGCCGTGGCGGCGACACCCGCGTTGAACGCGCTCAGGAAGCGCCTCGATCCGCGTGGCTACAACGGTGCGAGCATGGTCGGGTTGAACGGCGTGGTCATAAAGAGCCATGGCGGCGCCGATCGCGTGTCGTTCGCCAACGCGCTGCGCGTCGCGCTCACTGAGGCGCGCAACGGCGTACCCGACCAGATCAGCGGCCTGCTCAAGAAAGTCGTCGGCTGATTCTTTCTCCCACCTCACCCATGTCAATGGGAGAGGTCGCGCATCGCGCGGGTGAGGGCTTCCGAAAATCAAACCCTCACCCGGCCGCGTCGCTCGCCGACCTCTCCCGCAAGCGGGAGAGGTAAAGAGCTATTTTTTCTCGGACTTGCGCCGTCGTCGCATCCGAGCGAGCAACTGGTCGCGGCGCGAGGCGAGCTTCCTGGCGATCAGCTCCGGCGACGGCTTGCGACCCAGCGTCCGCGGCAGCGTCTTGCGGTAGTGCAGGTAATCCGTGTAGGCGGCGATCTCGTGGTGCAGCTCGCGGAACGCCAGCTCGATCATCACCGCGTCGTCCAGCAGGCCGATTCCGGGAATGTCGTCCGGGATGATGTCCTCGGGGTCGCAAAGGTAGGCCAGGGCTCCGAGCATCGGGCTGCGTTCGGACGGCTCGAGCGGCCAGTCCGGGTCCGTCAGCATGGCGATGGCGTTCTCGAGCTTCTCGAGGCGCTCGGCAACGAAATCCGGCAGTTCCGAGGAATGCATCGCCGAAACCACGTCGCCGGCCGCGGCGAGAATCTCCTCGTCTTCCGCGATTCCCACGGATTCGCGGGCTTTCAGCAGCTCGCGGCGGAAGTGGCGCAAGTCCCGGTCGGACAGCTCGATGGTCAGTTTGTAAGGCATGGGCCTCCCTTGCGCCGGCAAGGCTAATGGCGCGGCCCATCCGGGTCAAACCGCCCGGGTCGCGCCAGATGCACGGACAGTCGCATTGCAGCCTCGTTACAATGAGATGCATACCCCCGAGGAATGGTTGCATGCGCCGCCCGGTTTTCACGTTGGGTCCGCTCTTTGCCCTGGCTCTGGCCGCGTTCGGCGTCGAATCTGCGCGTGCCGGAGGGGCCCAATACGTGCTGCCAACCAACGGGGACAGCGTCATTGGCTCGGTCACGACCGCGGTGGCCGAGCACGAGGACACGCTGCTCGACATCGGACGCCGCTACGGCGTCGGCTACGAGGAGATCATCGCGGCGAATCCGGGCGTCGACCCCTGGCTGCCGGGCGCCGGCACGGAGATCCTGATCCCTTCGCGCTTCGTGCTGCCCGATGCTCCGCGCGAAGGCATCGTGGTGAACCTGCCCGAGCACCGGCTGTATTATTTCCCCCCGGCCAAGGCCGGCGAGCGGCGCGTCGTGCGCACGTACCCGATCAGCACGGGCAAGATGGACTGGAAGACGCCGCTCGGCATCACGCGCGTCGCGTCGAAGCAGGAGCGCCCGAACTGGTATCCGCCGCAGTCCGTGCGCCTCGAGCACGAGGCGAAGGGCGACCCGCTGCCGCCGTTCATTCCGCCGGGCCCCGACAATCCCCTCGGCGAATATGCGATGCGCCTCGGCATTCCTGGCGGTTCGTACCTGATCCACGGCACGAATCGCCCCGCGGGCGTCGGCATGCAGGTGACGCACGGCTGCATCCGCATGTATCCCGAGGACATCGCGGAGTTCTTCGCGATGATCCCGGTGAACACGAAGGTGAATCTCATCGACCAGACGACGAAGGTCGGCTGGTACCGCGGCACGCTCTACATCGAGCGCCAGGCGCCGCTCGAAGGCACCAACGATCCGTCGCACATGGATCCGGCGGAACTCACCAGGCGCATGAATGCGGCGGTGGCGGGGCGCGAAGCCGAGGTCGACTGGGATGCAGCGAAGCGCGCATTCGAGCAGGCGACCGGCGTGCCCGCGCCGGCGGGCAGGGAAATCCTTGCGCATCGCGCGAGCGACTCTGCCGCTGCGGCATCGACTGCAGCCGCGCAGTAGTCGCGCTTTTTCGAATTCCAAAAAGAAAAACGCCGCGGAGGTCCGCGGCGTCTTCCTTCGTTCGAACTCGAACGGGCGATCGATCTTGCGATCGATTACTTGCCCATCGACTTCTTGAACGCGCGATCGATCTTCTCGTTGGTCGCGTCGCAGCAGGCCTGCGAAGCCTGGGCAGCCTGCAGCGCCTGGTTGGCGGTGCTCTGCGCGGCGCTGGCAGCGTTGCTGGCGCTCGAGGCAGCGGCAGCGGCGGCGTCAGCAGCAGACTTGGCGGCAGCGGCGTCCTGCGCAGCGGCCTTGGCGGCAGCGGTGTTGGCGTCGATGCGGGCCAGCGTTTCCTTGTCGGTGCAGCCAACAGCTGCAGTCAGCATGATGGCGGCGGTAGCGACGGTCAGCGTCTTCATGATCGCGGTCTTCATTGTTTCTGATCCTTAATGGTTGTGAGCAAGCAAGCCAGATGCTTCGACTGGTATTCGCCGGAGTTGGACGAAACCGGCTCGACCCTCAGTCGAAACGCCCATGGATCGTAACCGATCCGAAAACATCGTTAAAGGCTTGATCTTCGGGCGGTCAAGTCGTGCCCGCCGCAAGACCATGCGTGGTGGTGCAGCCATGGTGCCGGTATTCCTCGTTCCGGACCCTCCTGCGGGCTCCTGCGACAGGGCTTGCATCGGCCGAAAATCCTGTATATAAGAACAGTCACTGTACGTACATACAGGAGTCGCCATGGACAATCTCACCCCCCGCCAGCGCCAGGTGCTGCGCTTCATCCAGGACAGCCTCGACGAGCAGGGCCTGCCGCCCACCCGTGCCGAGATTGCCACCGCGCTCGGCTTCAAGTCCGCCAACGCGGCTGAAGACCACCTGCGCGCCTTGCAGCGCAAGGGCGTCATCGACCTGATGCCCGGCGCCTCGCGCGGTATCCAGCTCAAGGATTCGCTGCGCGAGCAGTTCGGACTGCCGCTCATCGGCCGCGTGGCTGCGGGTCGCCCGATCCTCGCCGAGGAAAACATCGAGGCGCGCTACCAGATCGATCCCGAGCTGTTCCAGCCGCGGCCGCACTACCTGCTCAAGGTGCGCGGCATGAGCATGCGCAACGCCGGCATTCTCGACGGCGATCTCGTCGCGGTCCACCGCACGCCCGAAGTGCGCAATCGCCAGATCGTCGTGGCGCGCCTCGAGAACGAGGTCACCGTGAAGCGCTATCGGCAGGACGGCTCCATCGCGTGGCTGCTGCCCGAGAACGAAGACTTCGAGCCCATCCGTGTCGACCTCAAGCAGGAGTCGATGACCATCGAAGGCATCGTGGTCGGCGTGCTGCGCCAGGAGGGCAGGGCCTGAGCAAAATGTTTCTGCCCATCCGCTCTCCGCCAGGCCTGGTTCCTTTCCTCCATGTCCCTCGACGATCTCCTGCGTCAGTACCCCGCGCTGTGGCGTGCGCGGGAGACAGGCGGGCCGGGTTCGGCTCCGCCTGGATTGCCCACGGGCTTCACTGCGCTCGATCGCTGCCTGCCCGGGGGCGGCTGGCCGCAACAGGGACTCATCGAAATCCTCACCGACCGTCACGGCATCGGTGAACTGAGCCTGCTCATGCCGGCGCTCGCCACGCTGTGCCGCAACCCGGAGGCTCAGGGCGGCAGCGGATGGCTGGCGTGGGTTGCGCCGCCGTACCAGCCGTACGCGCCCGCATTGGCGTCCTCCGGCATCGACGTACGGCGCGTGCTCGTCGTGCGCGGCCCATCGCCGGCAGAGTGGGCCATCGAACAGGCGCTGCGCTCGGAAGCGTGCAGCGCGGTGCTCGGCTGGTCCAATCCGCGCGACATCACCGTACTGCGCCGGCTGCAGCTCGCGGCGGAGCAGGCGCGCTGCCTCGCCGTGTTGTTCCGCCCCATGCAGGCGTGCGAGCAGCCTTCGCCGGCCATCCTGCGTCTCGCGCTGCAGGGCAGCCCGGCGGGCCTCCAGGTTCGCGTCGTCAAGAGCCGTGGCGGGCGTCCCGCCACCGTGCAACTCGGCCATCTCGGGGCTCCCTGGCACGCCGGGCCGCAACCCCTGCCACGCGCGCAAGCCGCGCACTGAGTCATGGTCTCTCTCACCAGGCGGCGGGTCCCGCCCCAATTCCGTCTACCGCCAGTCGCGAACGAGGCGGGGTCCCCCGCGATACGGCGCACTGTGGCGGTGGCCGCCGGCCGTGAGCTCTGGCTGGCGTTGCACCTGCCGGGTGTGATCCTCGATGCACTGCAGCCACCCGCGACGTTGCCCAGGCCGCAACCCGTGGCCGTGGTCGATCTCGAGCAAGGTGGCAAGGTGATTTGCGCCTGCGACGAGGGCGCTGCGGCTGCCGGCGTGACCCCCGGCATGGGGCTGAATTCCGCGTTGGCCCTGCTGCCGGAGCTGCACACCCTGCCGCGCGATCCCGCGCGCGAGCGCGCGTTGCTCGATGCCATCGCGCAGCTTGGCCTCGATTTCACGCCGCGCGTGAGCCTCGAGCCGCCCGATGCGGTGCTGCTCGAAGTGCGCGGCAGCCTGCAGCTCTTCGGCGGCGCGCGCGCGTTGTGCGAGCAGGTGCGCGAGAAACTCCAGGCGGCGGGCATCACGCACAGCCTCGCGCTGACGCCCACGCCGCTCGCGTCGCTCTGGTTCGCGCGCGCAGGGCAGCCCGTGGCGCTGCGCCGCGTCGAGCAACTGGCGGGCCGGGTGGCGCCGCTGCCGCTCGCAGTGACACGCTGGCCCGAGCGCAGCGTGCAGTTGCTCGTCACCATGGGCGTGCGCAACCTCGGCGATTGCCTGCGCCTGCCGCGCGACGGCTTTGCACGCCGGCTCGAGCCGCGCCTGCTCGCCATGCTCGATCGCGCCACCGGCCGCTTGCCCGATCCGCGCTCGGCGTTCCGCGCGCGCGAACGTTTCGCCGCAAGGTATTGCCGGTCGAAAGCAGGCCACCCATCAGGTTGTCAGCCATCTACTTCCCCTCGGCGATCGAGCGCACCGTGTTGCCGCTTGTCTTGCTGCCGCTTGAAGACCCCAACCAGAAGAACACGCCGGCCGCAGCGAATATCTGCCAGTTGTCGAAGACCTTCTCGGCCAGCTTCGGGGCCAGGGCCGGGTCGAGCACGGGATCCAGCAGCGAAGTCACCAGCCGAATCAATTCGCCCGTGGGCCCCACGCGATACTCGATCACGCGCACGCGCAGGCCGTCGCGCCCGCAGCGGCCACGGCGTCGAGGCCGTCGCGAAACGGGAAGAACGCGTATGACGCGGCGGCCGATCCCTGAAGCGATCGGTCCGCGCTTCGCGCCTTCATCACCGCCACGTTCACCGCGTCCACGCGGCTCATCTGCCCGGCGCCAATCGCCAGCGTGCGCTTCGCGTCAGTGAAGATCACGGTGTTCGACTTCACGTGCGCGCCGACACGCCACGCGAAGCG
>Ga0209253_10005905_pt1 | contig 10606 bp, 9 predicted proteins | sample FrelakmetBRP12BR_FD_187145 | JGI IMG/M metagenome (GOLD analysis project Ga0209253, IMG submission 187145) | Freshwater lake sediment microbial communities from the University of Notre Dame, USA, for methane emissions studies - BRP12 BR (SPAdes)... | ecosystem: Environmental > Aquatic >... | reverse complement strand
CCCCGGCCCTACGCGGATGATCTTAATGTGATATTTCTTACCCTTGACCCACGGGTCAGCCTGGACGAGGTTGCTGATTATTTTACAAAAGAAAATCCTTTCTTCTCGAAATGGTTCCAGGGCGCCGAGCGGCTGAAAGAATCTGCCTCTGCCCAGTATATTTATTCTCCGGTGCTTGAGCCCTATTGCGACCGGGTGCTGCTTGCCGGCGATACCGGTGCCTGCCAGGAGCTGGAAAATTCCGGGGCCATGATCAGCGGCTGGAAGGCAGGGAGCGCGGTTGCCGCAGCACTGAAAGAGAACCGGGTGGGTCTGGCCTCCCAGGCTATTCCGCAGTACGTGGCGTGGTGGAAGTCAACCTACATTGAGAAGTGCCCGCATGAAGCATACCTCATGAACTTCGCGCTGCCGTACGTGATGGACCGGGAAGAGGACCTGGATTACATCTTCAGCCTGGTTAAAAATCCGCTGCCGCCGTGCTGGAATCCCTATGCCGCAATAGCCCACATGGGCGGGCTGATACAGAGCCTGGTCCCAACCATACAGAAAGAGCGGCCTGATCTTATGCCGAAGCTTGCGGCCATGTCACGGCCCATGACTGAGATTCTTAGCGTCACCACTGCAGCGTGCAGCCCGCTGCAAAATCTTGACTAAGCCTTTCAAAATGTAAAGGGGGCGGTGCCATGGTAATCACACCGTCCCCTTTTTTCTGCGCACTCCCTTATTATCTTTATTATAAACAGTCAGCTTTTCAGTAACGCCGGCAGGAAAGAATTATCGTAATGCCTCAAGGTCCTGTTTCAAGAGCAGGTGCCCGGTGAACGAGGCCGGGTCACGGGCTGCCACCAGTGCTGCGTAGCTGCCCCAGATAGCGGGAGGGTCCCATCCGGAGCGGTCGATGTTCGGATTGAGGAAGGCCCAGCCTTCGCTCTCCGTGTTGTCGGGCATGAGGGCGTTTACGGCAATTGCGTACTGCTTCAGCTCTTCAGCCAGGCCCAGGGTGAGGCGGTTTATGGCCGCCTTGGTCACGTCATAGGCAATGCCGGTAAAGGGCTGATGATGCAGCTTCTGCGTCACCACTGAAGATATATTAATAATATGGCCCTGCTGCTGCCGCATCATGGCGGGCAGCACCGCGCGGGTGCAGAGCACAGTGCCCCGCAGGTTGACCTCCAGGATCCGGTCCCAGTGTTTTTGCGGCATTTCATGAAAGCAAGCGGGGAAATTGGTGGCCGCGTTATTGACCAGGATATCGATGCGGCCCCATTCAGCGAGCGTTTTTTCAACCATCCCGGCCACTGATGTTTCTCTGGTGACATCGGTTTTAAATGCAAGGGCGCTGCCGCCGCAACTGCGGATTTCTTCAGCAGTGGTTTCAATGCTGCCGGCTATGACCGGAAGCTCGCGAAAGGTTCTGGCCGCAACCACTACGCGCGCTCCTTCCCCGGCCAGGGCAATGGCGATGGCCTTTCCTATGCCCCGGCTGGCGCCGGTGACGATGGCGACTCTGTCATGTAATGTCATGGAGTTTGCTGTGAGATAGTTTTTTTTACGCTGCTGCCGGGTATTGTAAATGTATTACCGTAAGAATGCAAACAGAAGAAAAAAGGGGGCGCAGCCGGCGCCGTCTCCAACCCCTCTTCCCCGTTATCCAACTCTCCTCTTGACTACCCACTACTGCAGGGATATATGCGTATAACAGGTACGGGGGGATACCCACTGCTGCTCAAACTATTACCGCTCAGTGTCGGCGGGGAGCAATAAATAGTACTGTCTGATGAAACGGATAAAAAAAGAGGAGGCAATCATGAGCAATAATTCTGCAGCTGCTTTATTAGGCGCGGTACTGGCTATTGTTTCCGGCACCCCTGCTCATTCTGCGGGTGTGCCGGGTGAGTGCAGAAATCCTGCAGCCTGTTATCAATGCCACGAGCAGGATGCAATCAAGGATGCCGACCTCGGATGCGACCGGGGACGCTGGTCCCCGACAGCACCGATAAACATCCCGCGGGACCTTGCCACGAAAACGGTTCTCAGGGACGGGCGAGTGCTGGTAACGGGCGGGGCAATACTTCCTGATTTTACCACGGTAACAAGTGCTGAAATCTTTGATCCCGAAACCCTTTCATTCACGCTCCTGTTATCAACGCTGTCAGAACCCAAGTGGAGCCACGAAGCCCTGACCCTTGCCGACGGGAGAGTGCTTATAGCCGGGGGCCGCAACGCCCAGAGCCCCGCTGCCCCGGGAGCGCGGGTGCTGAGCAGCGCTGATCTCTTTGATCCGCAGACCAATACCTTTACGCCCACAGGATCCATGCAGGTTGCGCGCAGAGATCCCAGTCTGGTGCTCCTTGATGACGGCCGGGTACTCGTCACCGGCGGGGGACCGGGAGTTTCCATAAGCACAACCATGGGCCTGGACAGCGCTGAAATTTATGATTCCAAGACCGGCACCTTCAGGCTCCTGAGTTCAAAGATGAGTTCATTGCGCATTTTCCACCACGCGATTAAGCTGCCGGATGGAAGGGTGCTCGTGGCAGGAGGGTCACAGGGCCCGGGATTTAACAATGCCCTCAAGACAGCCGACATCTTTGATCCCAAAACAGAAACGTTTGCGCCGGCAGGAGAGATGCATACTTCACGGTTAGTGCCTGCCGCGGTGCTCCTGCGGGACGGCCGGGTTGTGTTTGCAGGCTCGTTTAATAATCCGCCTTTCAGAATCGGAAATGAAGCAGAAGTATATGATCCGGCTGCCAATACCTTTACCCCTGTGGAAAAAACATTTTTCCACGGGCAGGGTGATCAATATCCCGTGCGGCTGCTGGACGGCACTGCCATGTTTCCCGGCGGCGTCAATACCCGGAGCCAGATAGCGAGCACCGTGTACCTGTACCGGCCTGAGTCCAATGATTTTGTGACAACGGACTCGGCGCTGTTCGCGCGGAAATCCTGCAAGACGGTTGTCCTTCCTGACGGCAGGCCGGTGCTCATCGGAGGTTTTGACTTTCGAAAAATCGTGGGCATCGGAGAGGTCTATACGCCTTCGGTCGTGTCGCAGGCACGGGGGCTGCAGAACGTGATAGCCGACGCGCCGGCAGCAGCTTTCAGGCTGAGCGTTTTCAAGTACATCATGGCATACTGGGCTGACATGGCATCGAGCCTGATTGAAAAAGAGAATTACGAGCTGGCCGGCGCCATTGCAGAGAACATGATTCTAAAGCGCATCGACGGCTGTTCAGGCGGCAGTGCAGTTTTTGACTGGATCAGGGAATGCGACGCACAGATAAAAATTTACGCGCCCGCCAGGCTGCTGGTCAGAACACTCAGCCAGCTGACCGGGAAAATACAACCGCCGGCATTAAGTTCCAGCGCTGACGTTACCTCAGGCGGCATTCCCCTTGAAGTGCACTTCACCGGCACCGCAGCCGCCACCAACGGGACCATAGTGCGCTACTGGTGGGATTTCGGGGATGGCAAAAGCAGCACCGAACAGAATCCCGCCCACACGTACCAGTGTCCGGGGAGCTATGAAGCCACCTTCGGCGTAGTTGACAATAACGGCAACGGCACCCTCGACAAGGCGATCACAATCAAAGGCGACTACCCGGAGGGGAAGACCACCTCTTTTTCGTGTGATTTGCTCCCCTTTTACAAGGCCATGGTATGCACCCAGTGCCACAACCAGAATGCCGATTCAAAAGCAGGACTTGATCTCAGCAGCTATGCCGGGCTTATGAAAGGAAGCAAAAACGGCCCGGTTGTGATCCCGGGTGACCCGGACAACAGCGTGCTCGTGCAGATCACCGGCCCTCCCAGGAATCACGCGGCAGATGTCGGCGCAAAGCCCTACCCAAAAGAGATGTGGGACCGGCAACGGGCGTGGGTAGCGGAGGGAGCCCTGGACAATTAACCGGCCGGCGGAAAAAAGGTGTCTGTTTAAGCAGATGCCTTTTTTTTATTTTTATAACGGCCCATAAGAAAGCTTGAAAAACTCTCTCCAGGTACTGTAATATAAAAATCTAAAACCGGGATGAAAGTAAAACCACAGAAACCGCAGAGGAGTTCTCTGTGACCTGTGGTTAGGTTTAAAATCGGAGGAAGAATATATGAAATGGGATTTTACCGGTGAACAGGTTGTAAAGGCCGAGGTTGACTATAGCCTTGAGGAATTCAGGGAAGATTTTTATCTGGAGGTACAGGAAAACTTCCCTGAATATGAGAAGAAAGCGCTCGATTCCATCTACCGGCTTGCCTATGATGTCTGCTACTGCGTAGCTACCCAGCGCGACCTGGCAGAGCTGCTGAAGCACTGCAAAAAAAAAGGCATCAAGGCGGACTTGAAATATCTTGAACTTATCCGCGATTCCAACCTGGAAAATATTGATATGCTGAAAGCGATCTTTGCCAGAAAGGTGTCGGAGTTTATGGATGAGGGGCTCAACAGCAAGGACGCTTTAAACAGGCTGGATGAGTATCATAAAGGCGTTATATCCGGCTCCAAGTCAGAGGGTTGAGCGCAGTGCCAGGGGCACAGCAAACTAAAAAATGACATTTGAAGGTGTGCCCCGTTAGTTCCTGTCAGGCAACGTTTCCCGGAAGCTGTATGCAGAGGTAACCTTTGTCCCCGCTGCCGGCGTTACGGTTTCAGCTCTTGGTATCGCCGATGAGGTGGTCTTCCAGTTTAAGGAACGATTGATAAAATTTTAGCTGCTTATAAATAAACGAGAAACCATCTGTAGCGGCTGCACTTCCATGCTCTACGCTGCAGCCCGGATTCCATCTATTTCCCCAACCACTTCCAATCCGCGACAGTATACAGGGGGAGCATAGGAATAAGGACCGGGGTAGTTCTGCCATACTCCTGATATGCGGGGTCTGATCCGTAATTCTTGTTCTGGCGCAGTTCCAGCCTGCGGGTTGAACCGAACATGACGTAAACTAAGCCGATGTATCCTGCAAGCGAAAAGGCAATCTGGAACCATCCGGATAAACAGGGCATGGATGACACAAAGACTCCGGTCCAGACAATAATTTCGCCGAAATAGTTGGGACAGCGTACCATCTTGAAAAGTCCCCGGTTGCAAAAAGTTTTGGGGTTCTCTTTTTTCGCCCTGTTTTTCTGCGCATCGGCAACAGTCTGCAAAAGAAAGCCTATGGCTACCACGACAATGCCGACATACAGCCACCCGGCATAAGCTTCCTGCAATCCATTCTGCAGTCTGAAGAACACCGGCGACACCTGCATCACATACAGAATGGAGCAGAAAATCCAGATAGGGATTTTAACAAAAAACGGAATTTTCTTAAATCCGGTTGAGGCTTCATCCAGGACCTTGCGGTACGCGACGTTTTTATATTCACGGATAACAACAAAAATGCCAAGCCGTGCCGCGTACACGGCAACAATGGCAAGGAGAATAGCAACCGGAAGTGTAAGAGACGTCCCAAAGCCGATCAGCATGGCAACAGCCAATCCAGCAACGGAAAACGCGTATCCGATGGAAATGAAATAAACAAACTTGTAAAATCCTGCAGCGGTAATGACGGCAGCGACAGCAAGCAATACGTAAAACATAACAGGTCTCCTTTATTCAAAAACAGGGTTTAGACTTGAAATGATGAAATTCAAAATATTGCAGCAGATCTTTATGTTCTAAAACTGTAGCTAATGTACCAGCAGCGAGAGTAGTGAGTCAACCATAAATTCATTGCAGACTGCTTTCCGCAAAGCAACACTGGCAGGCAAAAAAAATCATCGTACGCGTGAAATTTAACCAACAAGATCACACCTCAATATATTGATGCAGAAACAGCTGGACCATCGCTGACCCTGACGCTGGTGTGTAATGTGATTTATTCTCTTGAATCAGTGCCATATATTAAATTACTAAATATATATGGCGCTGATTCCCCCCGTTTCCACAAGAAAATAAATCTGATCCCATTCCCCTTCCACTGGTGCCAAATGGCGCTATGAAAGTCTATCACTGATACAATGTGTCTTTGCAATAAATAAGCACGCCTATTTTTATGACATTGCATAAAGAGGGCATACTTCTATATAGTGTATAAAATAAAATTTAACACACTAAATATAGTTTTTTTCTTGACAAAAGGATATTTTTAACTATATAGGTAATTTAATATAAATAAAAATAAGTTGATTTTACTCTGTTTTTCGCAATCTTCATTTTTATTGTTCCCTTTATTGTTGGAAGAGAAAATTCTCTTTGAGAAGCTATATGATTTAAATGCCCGGAACAACAGAAGGCATTGAATCTATTTGCACTCTAAATAGAGACATTAAAGACAACAATATTAGTCCTGGGAAATGCCAGGAAAGGGGGTAATATGCGAAAGATAGCAATTATAAATCAAAAAGGAGGATGCGGAAAAACAACCACAGCTATAAACCTTGCTGCCTGCCTCGCTGAAAAAGATAAAAAAGTTCTACTCATTGATTTAGATCCTCAGGCACATTCAACCATTGGTCTTCTGAAAACCAATGATGACCTTGATAAGACCATTTTCGATGTGCTGTGCTTTCCTGAAAATATTTCCATAGATGAAACCATAATAGTGCTGGGAGAATATTTTTCTCTAATTCCTTCACATGTCATTCTCAGTGCAGCCGAGCAAAAATTATCAGGGGTATCTGGCCGTGAGGACCGGCTCAGACACAGCATTGCAGCACTCAATAATACATACCAGTATATACTGATTGACTGCCCGCCTTCTATCGGGCTGCTAACCTTTAATGCGCTCAAAGCATGCACTGAAGTAATTGTGCCTATTGAACCAAGCATCTATTCTCTGCACGGCCTTACCAAACTCCTGGAAACTATTGATATTATCCAGCATGAGCAAAATCATTACATTTCCATTAAAGCCCTTGCGACAATGGTAAATATGCACACATCTTTTTGCAGAGAAATTATTAACAATGTCAGCAATCAATTTGGACCCAATCTGTATCACACGATGATTCGCTATACCACCCGACTTAAAGAAGCTGCTTCTTATGCTCGCCCTGTCTTATGCTATGATAAACATTGCTCAGGATACCAGGATTATTGCCAGTTGGCTGAGGAAGTAATAGCAGAAGAGACCGTAACGACCAGGTTCAGAAAAGATAGTATGAAGGCACAGCACGTTAGCCCCAGGAAAGTTGAAAATGGAGTAATATTTACTTTAAACGCCCCCCTTAATGCACAAGTGCTTCTTGTGGGTGATTTTAATGCCTGGTCTGCAGAGCACGGCGAAATGACCTATGTTCCGGAGGAACAGGTGTGGAAGCGGTTTGTTTCACTTCCTCCAGGGAAATATCACTATAAATTCATTGTGAATGGTGAATGGCTTTTTGACCCGGCAAATCCTCATGAAGGAGAGAATGCTTTTGGTGGCAAGAACTCAGTCATACAAGTCAACTGATTTCACAGAAAATCAGGAGGAAAGAACATGTTTAAGATAAAAAAGACCGCCAAAGTTAACAATGAAGTACAAAAAATTAGCGGCATAAAGAAGGAATACCTTGCGAGCGTAAACATGTGCAAGGTAACTTTCACGCTGCCAAACAGTGCTGCTCCTGATTCAAAGAGCGTTCATCTTGTTGGAGAGTTTAATAATTGGGATATAAACGCTCATCAGATGAAAAGATCAAAGAATGGAGAGTATACTATCACTCTCAAAATTGCGCCGGGAAAGGACTATGAATTTCGTTATCTCATCGATCAATCTAAATGGGAAAACGACTATCATGCTGATAAATATGTGAGAAGTCCCTTTGGAGATAGTGATAATTCAATTGTTACCGTTTGAAAACTTTTGTTTGCTGATAAAGTCATACGCATTGCACCGAAGTTGAAGAAAAAAAAGGGGGGTCAGCACCGAGAAATAAATTAATCTGTTTCATTTCAGTGTAGATTTGGAAATCAGCCATTGTCCGATGGAGTTAAAACCATATTTCAGAAACTGCCAGTTCAAATCCAAATTAGTTATAATTTAGATTGCAGATGGCTGCTCTAACAACTGTTTTGAAACAGAACCGACGTTACATTGTTAAAAAATTCGGAAAACCCGATCTGACCCGCCGTTCCATATCATCCTCCCGGTTCTCGCGCAGCTTGATAAGCTTTTCCAGGATACCGGGCCTCTCATCGCTTATGGTACTCATCAGCTCTGCATAGGTCCTGCCGATGAGCCTCACCATTTCAATAAATTCCATGGTCTGGGGAAGCTTCCTGCCGGGAAGCTCGGCAAGATAGTCAAGCTCTTCCGGGCTCAGGTAGTCCTGGAAATCAAGCGCGCTGGGAGTAGCTGCGCCGTGGGGTTTATAAAAATAGCGCTCATACCACTCAAGATAGCTTCTCAATCCGCGCTCATTACGATTGCCTTCATTAAGCGCAATGGCTGCAGCCTGCCCGGCCATCCATCCGCAGCTGAGGGCCCCCACGTTGCTGATCTCCCGGCGCCAGCACGCATCGCCGATCAGCAGCACATTATCCTTATACGGCCGCTCAATGGGGCTGAACACATTTATCACGCAGGATGTTGCGTGAAGCAGCTTTGACTGTTTGAACCAGGAAGAAAACGTGGGGTCCTTATGGAACAGGTAGTGTATCAGCTCTGCGGGGGCTTTATCCCTGCGGTAGGTGAGCGCATAGACATGGTAGTGGTTTCTGTCCGCCGCGGGAAGCATCGAAAAGAGCCCCGCCGGGGTTATCATAAAAAGGAAACCTTCGGCATCGGGACAGTTGAGGCCTTCAATTTCCCAGGATGTATCGCAGGAAGTGCCGAAGAACCGGCGCCCTTCATTAAAGCCCAGATTGCGGGCAATGCGCGAGTTGATGCCGTCAGCAGCAATTAAAAAACTGCCCTCAAAAAAATTCCCGCCGCCCTCAACCAGAACTCCCTGAGGTGTTTTCCGCACTGACGTAATATTGGTATCAGGATATATCTCCACCGCATATTTTCCAAGTTCCTCCAGGATGCCGCGCAGCAGCAGCTCTTTGCTGGTGGCTACACCGGTGCGGTTTTTCAGCGGGTCTTTTTTCAGTTCGGCAAAATCCCCCAGCTCCAGCTTTTTGCCCCCCGGAGAATATATCTGGTAGCCGTATATATTCTGATAGGGCCCGGCATAGGGGATGGTGAACCCGGTAACCGGAAAGGCAAATGAATGTTGTTCATCGTGGAATGTTGCGCTTTGCCCGAAGGTATAATGGTTGACCCCGATCACCCCGCCGCAGGAGCGGTGAATCTTCGGGATGTCGGCTTTGCGGTCCAGCAAGGCAACCTTCAGCCCGTTTTCCCCTGCAGCCCGCGCTGCCATGAGCCCTGCTGGGCCCGCTCCGGCTATTATCACATCATATTTTTTTGGCATAGAATTTTCCCCTGCTGCTGTATTCTTTGTAAAAGGCATTTTAATGCCGGAAGAGAGAGCCGGCCCGACCGGGAGATGAAAAACAAGTCTTTATGCGCAGAGCTTCTGGCAGCCGGTTACCTTCAGCCCGATAATGTCTACAAACGTTTTCATCTTTGTAATGTCCAGACTATGCTTCGCGGCAAACGCCTGTATCTGCGTGCAGCTCAGAGCATCATTCTCCGCTGTTGCCTTCAGCTCTGCTTCAAGCTCCGCGCTCATCCAGGGTTCTCTTTTAGCATTATTCATTTTTTGCTCCGGAAAATGACAGGCACAGAAGGACTGCCTCAAATTATATTAATTATTTTATGCCTGCAGCAAATAGACTGCCGCAACTCCATGTTCTGATGTAACGTGTTTATCAACTAAGAAATGCGCTTCGGCAATCAATGGCTCTAAACCTCCCCGCGCCCTGAAGTCGAGGTAATGAGTGTAGTGTTCGCGGCCTGCCGTAATCTCAAAAAACCTTCTCAAGGCCCTCCAGAGGTACCCCATGGGAAACGGATAGGGACCAAAATTAAAATCTATGACCAGGACACGGCCATCAGCTTTTACGACGCGCTTGCACTCGGATAGAACGGCAGAACGCAGCGCGGCAGGCAATTCGTGCAGCACCAGGACCATGGTGACCAGGTCAAACATTTGGCCCGGGAAGGTCAAGTGCGAGGCATCTTCCAGACGAAGCTCGGCGGCGTCACCCAGTTTGCGCCGCGCCTTTTCAAGCATCGACTGCGAGGTATCCACCCCGAACAGTTTGCAGCCTGCTTTACGGTACAGGGCCAATTGTGTTCCCGTTCCACACCCGATGTCGAGAATTGATATATTCTCCCGGGGCGGAAATACCTTTAGGCCAATCCTTCTTAAGATGCCGGCTGATGGCTCGCAGAGCCAGTCATATACCTTTGCCAGGCTCAGGTACGGGTCTTGTTTCATATTGAGTCCCTCCCTGCTTATTTAAAACTGCATATATATCTGAGGAGGAAAAGAGTCAACAAATACTTCGTGAGCCGTGACTAAGTGGCGCGGGGTTAGAAGCTGGGGAATGGGAAAATAAACGTGAAAAGGGGTATCTCATTTCCTTCCATCCCCTTTCAACGCGGCGGCGCAGGTTGACTGACCGGGGCCTTCCCCTCCTGAGCTGCGTTTGTCGGGGTGCTGACAGTTGCCTGGGCAAGAAGCTCCCCGGGC
>Ga0209253_10005904_pt1 | contig 10607 bp, 7 predicted proteins | sample FrelakmetBRP12BR_FD_187145 | JGI IMG/M metagenome (GOLD analysis project Ga0209253, IMG submission 187145) | Freshwater lake sediment microbial communities from the University of Notre Dame, USA, for methane emissions studies - BRP12 BR (SPAdes)... | ecosystem: Environmental > Aquatic >... | reverse complement strand
GGAAGGGAATAACCACCCTGGATCCCTATTCGGGTTTTGCAGCCCAGTTCGGGGCAGGCATGTGCGTGATGTTTTTCACCATTCTCGGAATGCCGATTTCAACTACCTATTGCATAATCGGCGCAATAAGCGGTGTGGGGATGTCAAAAGGGATGGAAACGGTCAAGCTTGATCTGATCAAAAAAATAATGGCAAATTGGTTTTTAGCTCCATCTTTAGCATTTCTTATCAGCTTTCTTATTATGAAAGCAGTTTCCTGACATTTCGTGACCCTATTTTACTTCCGGCAATGCATCCGGATCGAAAGGATTTGTTCTCACCGCAAGAGAAAAGAGATATGGATAATCAACTTTTAGATGTTTCATATACGATAACCACTCAGAAATCAGAAGCACATAGGCTCTTTTTATATCACCGGAAAGATGTTTATGATCTGTGTCAGGCAATCTTATAGTATCTGCCCGGAAGTTCAATTCCTCGGTCAGATGAAATACAGCCCAGAGAAGATCCGTGAATGATTCATGTTCGAGGAGATTCGGGTTTTCGAGAAGTCCGAGAAGAAAGCTCCTCTTGCCGGTCAGGAATTTTTTTAGAACCTCCAAATCCCCTTTTTTGCTGTCCAGTTTGTAATCAAAATCTTTCAGTTGTTTTTTGATCTGGAAGAAATTCTGATCAGACCACTTCTCAGAGATGATGAGGTTCCCGCGGATCATATCATAATGCAGATCGAAGCAGGAAAATTGTTTTAGTAAATCAGTACCAACCTCACTAAAAAATGCACCGATCACCATGTTCATTTTTTTCAGCAGCGCGCGCTTTTCTCTTATCCTCAGCACCTGGTCGATAATCAGGGTAACCATTAACACTGAAATGGGTACAAATGCGAGGTCCTGGAAGATATAAAAGAATGTGTCTCTGGGAGTTTTGAAGATTACGATCTGGACGAGGTAGACAACGACTGATAATGTAACGAGGGATATCCCAAAAAGAATCTGCCATTTTAGATGTTTCATATGTTTTTAAATATTTTTTTGAGTAATCCCCCTTGCCCCCCTTTAAAAAAGTGGGGTAAATGACCTTGTTATAAAACTCTCATCATTCAACCCCCTCTTTTATAAAGAGGGGGTTGGGGAGATTACTTATTATTCATTCTCAGTTATTCTCAGTGCAAGATTATAAATTCAACATATCCAGATTGATATCTTTTTTCACAGCAACGGGTTTAACCGTTTTTTTGACAATATCAACCGTATTTACCACCTTCAGTTTTTCAAACAGCAGTCCAAACTTGGCCTCCAGTTCCTTCATGATCGGTTCTTTGATACCGGACGGCAGATCCCACCATTTCTTTTTAATCGGGCCAAAGCCCTTCTTTCTGATTCCGTAAATAAACTGTTCTTCTGTCTGGCCTTCCTTTCGTTCCTTGGCATACTCACTCTTTAAAAAACCGTACACCTCTTCCCTGAATTCCGCGGGCAGCGTCTTACTGTCATACATGATATTCTGGAACCCTGTTGCAAGGTGGACCTCTGAGGTCTCTGTCTCAGGAAACATATGAAAGGCCTCTTCGGGTAATGTTGACGCTCCGTGCTGGACGCATCCTGAAAGCCCGTATTCTTTTCTTGCAAGGGCTGACAAGGTCTTCAATGTGTCGAAGTCGATTTTCACCTTTGCGAGAGTTCCGTCGGGCAGTACGACCCCGCCGTGGCTTGTCCCTGTCTGAACGCTGAGCTTGCTCAACCCCTTGCCTGCCTTGAAGGTCTCTTTAAACCCGTCCAGATACGCCCTCAGTTCGTCAGCAGTGCTGTTTTTCCCGCCTATCTCTCCGATCTCACCGCCGACAGATATCTCCACCCCCTTCGGCTGGATTCCCCTTATGTAAGAAGTGAGTTCTGCGGTCATCCCGAAATTCGGCATCTGTTGTTCCTTGATGGTTGCCTTATCAATGTCAACAATGGTCGATGTGTCGATATCGATGTTATAAAATTCGGCTTCTATCGCCTCTTTAATGAGCCCTTTCACATAATCGGTTTCCGGCTTTGCATTAGCCAGGTAGTATTTCCTGACAAGCTGAAAATGGTCGCCCTGAATGAATACCGGCCCCTGATATCCCTCTCTGACCGCTGCTGCAACGATGACAGCCGCATATTCAAGGGGTCTCTGTTTGGTATACCCGATCTCGGAGCGGGCGATCTCGAAAATAAACGGACCTACCTTCATCTCCATCGCTTTCCTGAAAATAGCGCGTGCAACATCATAGGTAAGGCCGCGTATGTTCATGGCGGGTACGGTAAACCCCGGATACGACTTTCCCATTTCTTCGTAGAGCGACTGAATAGATGCAGGGATTGCGCCCGCCGCCTTGGCGATTTCTTTTATCAAAATCAGAAGGGCATTCTTTTTCTCGCCTTCCGAAAACACTGCTTCATAAATAAGGCTGTCCATCATGTTTTTCAGAGCGGCGCTGTCTTTTATGGTTACTCCTTCTTTGCTGACTGCAATAATATTTTTCATGTCCATGATTTATTTCCCCCTCACATAAATTATTTCAATCGGTTCGATGCATTAATGCATATATAAATATTAACAGCATTCTCTTCCAGATTCTATAAGTTTCTGATCTTCCTCCCGAAGGGGCTTATTATATTTTCATTCTGTGCCATACAATATGAGGCATCTGAATAATTATAGTGCATATTTCGTCGTGTGAGGAGTCGGAAGAAGCGCCCCAAATGCGGGACAGTACAGATGACCTTATTGTCATGAAGCAAGGTTAATACTGTTTATGACTGCGAAGACCAAAACTTTTCTGAAAAGATGATTTTTGCCTGTTTTAGTCTCTTGTAATCCATTTTCAAACGTTCATTCGCAACGTATATGTTACGCTCCGTGTCATCCCGGGACTCCCCTTCAATGCCGGACACATAATATTTTGTCACTTCCCTGACCTCTTCTCTAACGGTAAACACGTAATCAGCGGAAAGCATATACATAACGATTTCGTCTTCCGGATCTCCCATGGTGTACGGGTCAAATTTCCGGGTCGCGAACTGTTTGTTTAAGACAACGGTCAGGTCAACCGTTTCTCCTTTTTCTGCAAGAGATATGAAATCTTCCAGTCTGCCAAACATGCTCTGTTCCGTCATGATTACTCCTTTACATTTTTATTGCAAATAGCCGCGCTGTTCCGGTGAACACATATGATACCTTTTTTGCGTTTGTGATGACACCGTGAAGTAAATCAGCTGACAAAATATAAATGTCTGAAATGTTCCGGCTGTAAATAATACCTCAGAATATCACGCCTGGAAATAACACCAACCAGGCGGCCTTCATCTGTCACAGGGATTCTTATGATATTTTTCTCAATCATGATAAGTAGAACATCTTGTAACGGCGTAGTTACGTCAATAGTTATGGGATCCTCTGTCATTATATCATCTGCTGTAAGTTTTTCAAAATCCTTTCCTGCGCGAACCTGTTTCAACAGATCAAGCTCAGTCACTACCCCAATTACTTTTCCATTTTCATCAGTTACCGGCATCCCGCTGAAGAAACCATAGAATATTTCAAAAGCTATGTCTTTTGCCGGAGTATGCTTCCCTGCGGCAATCGCCGGCCTTGTCATTATTTGTTCGGCTTTTATATTTAACTCTTTCACCCTGTCCTCCTTGCGTTCATTTGCCTCTATTGTAACAGTATCTTATTATCTAATGAGAACTGCCTGCTATTCTTGAAAAAGGGAATCAACATTTTTCGGGTTAAACACGGGAGAATGAAGTAAATTCCGGCGGCAACCTTCTGGGTTTTCCGTCCATAGTAATACAGACGAGTTTAACCGTTGATTCCACAAGAAGCGTATCATCTCTGAAAATATCCTGTCTGAATGTGACGGTTGCATGTGTCATTTCGACCAAATCAGCAGTCACCTCGATAATGTCACCAAGCCTCGCAGTTTTTTTGTAATGTATATCAACATGGATTACCGGGAAAAAATAGCCCTTATTATGATATTCAGCAACGTCAATGCCTTTTTCCGCCAAAAATTCCGTCCGTGCGCGCTCCAAAAAACGAAGATAGTTGGCATAATAGACCACGCCCCCGGCGTCTGTGTCTTCGTAATAAATTTTGATCTTCAACGTGTTTTTAATTTCCGGGGCTCCTCTTTTTTGCTTCTGGTTTCGCTGGAATATTTATCACGAGGATTCCAGGGGGTCAAGGATTCCAGTGGAATAATAAAATTTCAAGAACTTGAACCCTCGAATCCTGTCATCCTTGAACCCTATTTTAATATTATGTACGTTGCCCCCAGGCCTCCGTCGCAGTCCTTTGCGGTGACATATGCCAGCACCCATTTGCTGAACGTTCCCCTGAGCCATTTTTTCAGCGCCTCTTTGAGAACAGGGCCGTTTGGCGATCTTAAGCCCCGTCCGTGAATTACCTTAATACAGAAGAGGTGTTTTTGCAATGCTTCCCTGAGGAACGCGAAGAATGCCTCCTCTGCGACACCGAGTGTCATTCCATGAAGATCAATCGAGTCCTGCACAGAAAAATCACCGTTATGCAGTCTCCGGATGATGTCCTTCCTCACGTTGGGTCTGGTCCACTCGATATATTCAGCCGTATCAGCCAGCGTTATTTTTCTTTCGCCGTTTACTATCTGCTGCAATATCTCCAGTGAATCGTCTTTCACAGGGCGTATTTTGTCAAACTTCGGAGGACTTTTGAGCGGTAGCTCCCTGAATTCTCTTATCTCTCTGACATCTGCCATGGCATCACGAAATATCTCTTCATCTGACTTCGTCACGGCGATTTTTTTTGCGCTGAAGGAGAATTGCCTGCTTTCGAGGATTTCTTTCAGTTCTTTAAAAGGGGCAAACCGGCAGATGGGTGCGTTTATGTTTGTATCTCTGTGCGGTCTGGTTTTCATCCGAACCTCTCAGTTCTATTCTGCCAGACCTTCAGCAGTTTCGCAAATATGGGGTGAGGGTTAGTTGCGGTTATAGCCTCTGCAGGGGGTATTTGTATACAATAGATACTGTTTATGAACACTACTGCTATACGAAAGAGGGCGCTCTATCTTTTTATTGCCGCTGTCATCATTTCTCTCCTCATCCTTGCAGTGCGGGGAGAGTTTGTATCGAACACCCTCAAAGATGTCATCGTCCCTGAACTGGAAGACGCAACAGGCCAGAAGGTAACCGTTGAGAAACTATTTCTGAACCTATTCCCGCTGTTTATCGAGGCGAACGGGTTAAAGGTCGCTGATGGGTCCGGCAGGCAGATCCTGTATTCAAAAAAAGTGAAAGGATACATTGATCTCACCGGAATCCTGAGCAGGCACATTACCCTCAGAAGGCTTCTTATACAGGAACCGGCGATTTCTGCAGACAGGGTAACGATTGAAAAGATCATCAGCGCCGTGCAGGCATATCTTAAAAAAGAGAGAGAACCGTCCCTGAAAGTGAAGATAAAGGCCGTTGATGTGGCAAACGCGTCTGTGAATCTCCGGGATCTCGATGCCAGGGGGACTCTCGGTGTTAAGGGGTTTTCCGGAGAAGCGCTCCTTGGGGAAAACCAGAGGATTAAGGTATCGATAAAGGAACTCAATCTGGAAAAAGAAGGGTGGCCGAATATCAAAGCCGATCTGGATGCCGCGGTAACATTCAAAAAAGAACGGATAGAGATTCAAAAGTTCAGGATAGGATCCTATGGTTCGCGGTGCAAGGGCGAGGGAGTTTATGATCAGGGCAAAGGCACAGTAAAGACAGAGATAGCGTTGCTCGTCGACTCTGTGAAGCGATTCCTGCACCTCTCACAGCGCGGTGACGGAGCTGTTTCCGCAAAAGGAGAAATAAGGCTTGAAAATCCCGGATCACAGGCATTCGACGTGCAGCTTCTGAAAAATATTTTCGTCGATCTGAACCTCAGCGGTGATTTTTATCTTGAGACCCTCATGGAGATCCTGAAAGTGAAAGAGCAATTGACGGGGCTTATCGACTTCAAGGGAGAGGTCACAGGCCGCCTCCCTGATATCTATGCCAAAGGAACGGCAAGGCTTCGCAACGGGGCCCTTTTTGGAGTGGATCTCAATTCGCTTACCTGTACAGTCCTGTACAAAGACGGGGAAATGAAATTCGCAGACGGCTCCGCGTCCCTTTATAACGGAACAGCAAAGGTCGATGCATCGTTAAAACTCCCTGTGGTGAATTTCTTTTCAGTGAATGTGGCGTTTAACGCAGTAGACAGCGTGTCAGCCCTCAAACTGATCGGCTGGGTGCCCCCGATTCCGGCCGGAAAGGTTGAGGGAGAACTGTCGACCTCGGGCAGCGCGTTTAATCCCGACGGACGGTTTGTCTATACATCATTCACTCGCGAACAAATGGCGATGACGAAAGGCCATCAACCCCGGAGCGAAAACGTCCTTGACAGAATAAAGGACATCAGCGGAAGTTATTCTCTCAGGGGGGATATGCTTTCCCTGTCGGATGTGAAGCTGCATACCCCGATTTCGAATATCACGCTGAACGGATCCGTCGATCTTGCAAAGAAAGTTCTTGCTCTGAAAGGCAGTCTTTATACTAACAATGTTGCAGATCTTTCACTGCCTTATTACCGGGAGATCAAAGGGAAAGGAGAATTTTCCGGAGAGATCAGCGGCGTTTTTGATGACCCGAAGATAACCGGCAATGCCAGGCTGGTTGATGCCGTTGTCGAAGAGTATGGATTTGAAAGTATCACCTCCGACTTCTCTTACGAAAAAAATCTTCTTAATGTGCGTGAGGCTGTTTTTCGTTCGCGCGGGGAGGAGCATACTATCACCGGCAGGATACACTTTCCTGAGGCAAAGGAGCTGTTCGATCTCGCCCGTCCGGACTATGACCTCAGGGCTGCTCTCAGGAATGCCGAATTCGGAAAAACCGTACAGATCTTTTACAGGGATTTCCCGGGAACAGGGCGGATGAACGCCGATGTTACCATAGGAGGGAAAGACAAGGATATCAACATTTCAGGAAAAGGCTTTGCAGAAAAGGCGTCTGTCTATTCGATCCCATTCGATTCCGGATCGGCGGTGTTCGCATACGACAAAAGCGGGTTTTCCATGAAACAGGTGAAAATTCTGAGAGGGAAATCCGCGCTCATTGGAGAAGGAAAGCTCTCTGACGATAAACGTTTTTCCTACACCGCTACATCCGATAAGATCTTCTTGAAAGATACCGGACTCCCGCACATGCCTGAAGATGCCGTTATCAGCCTTCAGACAGAGGGGCACGGCACATTCGATGCCCCCGCAATTACACTGAACGCAAAGGTTGTCGGCGGAACATTAAGAGGCATCAACCTGGGGGGTGGTACGATCAACGCTGCAATTCGGAACAGGGATATTTCCCTGAACGCTGCCCTGCTGAATGAAAGGGTCAAGGTAAAAGGGACCGGGCGTCTCGATGACAACCTGACGTGGAGCGCGGATGTCTCTCTGCAACCGGGCAGATATGACTTTCTTGTCAGCTCTTTTCTGAAAGACGTACCCGAAGACCTGCAGCTTAATCTCGACGGCCGCATTCAGATGAAGGGAGACAGGAGGACCATTTCAGCTGCCGCTGATATCAGTCACTTGACGCTTTCATTGTTCGGGCAGACCTTCTCGAACGATTCTCATATAAAACTCCTGATGCAGGACAGGAAGCTTTCGTTGACCGTGTTCACCTTTAAGAGCGGGGCGACCTCATTCAGACTGCAGGGCGGTCTGGAACTCGGCAGAGAATACGACGTCCTTATTGACGGAAGTTCTTCACTCGCGCCATTAAAAGGCCTTTCGAATAAAATAGGGTATCTGAAGGGAGACGCGGATTTTGTCTTCTCCCTCAGGGGCAAGTGGGAAGACCCCGAGATCAACGGAGGCATGACTGTTACAAACGCCTCATTCGGCATGAAGGATTATCCCAGCTATGTCAGTGCAATCAACGGCTATTTCTATGTGGACGGCGACAGGATTGTGATCGAGAAACTCTCGGGGAAATTTGGGGGAGGGGATGTCAAGATATCGGGCCTCGTCTACCTGAAGGCGTTTCAGGCAACAAGATTCTATCTGGAAGCAGCCATGGATAATATTACGACCAGTCCTGCCAAAGATTTTAACGTAAATTTTGAAGGCAACCTGCTCTACAAGGGAACAGCGGCTTCCCAGAGCATTACCGGCGATATAAAAATAAACAGGGCACGGTATAGGGAAATGGTCGAGTGGAGGAGCTGGCTTTTGACCCCGAGGGTAAAGGAAAAGCCAAAGTCGGAGGAGACGGTCTTTGAAAAGGCTGAACTGAATATCAGCCTCTCCGGTGAAAATATTTCGGTCGATAACAATGTTGCGAGGGCCGCTGTCAGTATCGGAGGCGACATGATCATAAGAGGGAAGGTTTCATCCCCTATTCTGCTGGGCAGGCTCGAATCGAAAGAAGGATACGTCTATTTCAGGAATAATGAATTCAGAATCATCTTTGCCAGCGCTGATTTTTCGGACCCGAACCGGATAAAACCCATTCTCAATCTCACGGCTGAAACGCTCGTAAAAGGATATAATGTACGGCTTAATCTCGAAGGGCAGACAGACCGCTTCAGTCTTACCATGTCTTCCGATCCCCACCTTGAGGAATCGGACATCCTCGCTCTTCTCACGGTCGGGCAGGTAGGAAAGCAGTTGAAAGGGCTTGAAGGAGGCATCGGCGCAGGGGAAGCGACTTCGTTCATTACGGGGAAGGTGCAGGATGTTCTTGAAGAACGGTTGCGGTCAATAACAGGATTGGACAGGTTTCAGGTCGAGCCTTCGGTTTCTCCAACAACCGGTACCGTAAGCCCCAAAATAACGGTCTCGAAACGGCTGATCGGAGACAGGTTGTTCGTTACCTATTCGAATTTACTGGGTACCGCTGAAGAACAGGTAGTGAAGCTTGAATATCTTCTCGACAGAAATATCTCTCTCATCGGGATCAGGGATGAGCTGGGAGGGTTGGGAGGAGATGTGAAGTTCCGGTTCGAGTTCAAATGAGCATTGACTATCAGGAGAGGTACGAAAGGCGTATGGTGCAGAAAACGCGGATTCTCATGGTTTTTCATTGGGTGCTTTTTTTTGCATTTTTTTTCATCTCTTCCATTGCGACGGCGTTCGGGCCTATCATCGGAGATATAGAAATCAGCGGTCTTCATTCGATAGGAAAAGGGGAGTTTCTGTCCCTCCTCGATATTTTACCCGGAGAGCCGGTTGATGCGGAGACACTAAGATCGGGGATAAAGAGGGCATTTCTGAAAGGGATATTTGAAGATATTGCGATTGAAATTATTGAGGGAGAAAAGGCAAAGGCGGTTATCCATGTAAAAGAGAGGGACTACATTCAGCGAATCGATATCAGGGGCGATTCCGCTCTCTCCAAAAAGACAATAAAAACGCTATTTATGTTGAAAGAAGGGCAGATCCTGATGTGTGATACGCTCAAAAAGGCGGTTGAAGATCTGAAGCCAAGGATAACGATGCTCGGATTCCCGCACGTCATGGTAATGGCCGAGATTGAACGGTTAAAGGAACCGTACAGGATCGCCATCCGTATCCATATTGATACTGGTGAACCGGAGAGGCTCAAAAAAATCAACATCTCGGGCGCAGGGGATGAGATTATCTCCGTGATGAAATTATCTGAAGGGGATGTCTATAACCGGGACTCACTGAAAAGGGACATCGAGCGGATCAGAACATATTATAAAAAGAAGAAACACTTCAAACCCGTCGTCGGGCCGTATACATTCGCAGACGGAGTCCTCTCTCTGTCCATTCAGCCCGGGAAGCGCCTGCAGATTTCCGTTGAAGGAAACGACGCTGTTTCGACAAAAAATCTTCTGAAAGAGATGCCCTTTTTCGAGGCGGAGGATTTCAGTGATGATATTATTGAAGAAGCGATGCAGCGGGTACTTGCTTTGTATCATACGAAAGGATATCCATTCATCCAGATCGCTCCTGTGACGACATCAAAAGATGACCTCATCCTGCTCACATTTTATATCTTTGAGGGGCAGCAGGTGAAAATACGGAAAATTAATTTTTCCGGCAATACCTTGCAGGAAGCGAGTCTGAAAGAAATCATGTCACTAAAGGAAGGGAATATATATAACCCCGATATCATCAATTCTGACAGGGAGATACTGGTCAATTTCTACAGTTCGCTTGGATATCTATCGGCCGCTATCGGGGAGTTCCAAACGGGTTATGAAGAGGGCAATCAGGCGATAGACGTCGCCGTAAGGATAAGCGAGGGGCTGAAGACTTCGATAGAACGAGTGGATATTATCGGAGCAAAGGCTGTTTCCGAAGAGGAATTGAGCAAGATTATCGCGCTCAAACCAGGAGATGCATACAATGAAATCGATATTTTTGACGCACGCTTCAGAGTAGTCGAGTACTACAACCTGAAAGGCTTCTCCGACGCAGCTGTTTTGGCTAAGAGGGAGATTGAAGGACAGAAGGCCCGCATAACGTACCAGATTCAGGAAGGGGAGATTGTGTTGTTCGGCAAAGCGATCATGACAGGAAATCACCAGACAAACTACACAGTGGTGAAAAG
>Ga0209253_10005903_pt1 | contig 10608 bp, 9 predicted proteins | sample FrelakmetBRP12BR_FD_187145 | JGI IMG/M metagenome (GOLD analysis project Ga0209253, IMG submission 187145) | Freshwater lake sediment microbial communities from the University of Notre Dame, USA, for methane emissions studies - BRP12 BR (SPAdes)... | ecosystem: Environmental > Aquatic >... | reverse complement strand
CCACGCCGGGAAGGGGCGCCACCTCGTCACCACCGCCATCGAGCACAAGGCGGTGCTCGACTCGATGGCGGCGCTCTCGCGCGAGGGGTTCGAGGTCACGATCCTGCCGGTCAGCGGGGAGGGGCTCGTCGACCCGGAGGCGGTCCGCGCCGCCATCCGGTCCGACACCGTTCTCGTCTCGGTGATCCACGCCAGCAACGAGGTGGGCACCGTGCAGCCGGTGGAGGAGATCGGGCGCATCACGCGCGAGCGGGGCGTGCTCTTCCACACCGACGCCGTCCAGTCGCTCGGGCGGATTCCCTTCGACGTCGAGTCCTCGAACGCGGACCTGGTTTCACTCTCGGCCCACAAGATGTACGGACCGAAGGGCGTGGGCGCGCTCTACGTGCGGCGCCAGCCGCGGGCGCGCCTCCTCGCCCAGATCGACGGGGGAGGGCACGAGCGCGGCTACCGCTCCGGGACGCTCAACGTCCCCGGAATCGTCGGGTTCGGGGCAGCGGCGCTGCTGGCGCGGGACGAGATGCCGGAGGAGGCGCCGCGGATCCTGGCGCTGCGCGAGCGGCTGCGGCGGGCCATCCTGGCCGGGCTCGATCGGGTGGTGGTGAACGGGAGCCTGGCACTTCGGCTGCCCGGGAACCTGAACGTCAGCTTCGAGCACGTGGAGGGGGAGGCGCTCATGATCGCCATGAAGGACGTGGCGGTGAGCAGCGGCTCGGCCTGCACGTCGGCCTCGCTCGAGCCTTCCTACGTGCTTCGCGCCATGGGGGTTCCAGACGACATGGCGCACGCGTCCATCCGCTTCGGCCTCGGCCGCTTCAACACGGCCGAGGAGGTGGACCACGTGGCGCGGCTCGTCGTCGAGAACGTGTGCAGGCTGCGGGAGATGTCGCCGGTGTGGGAAGCGGCGCAGGGGAGGTAGGGGCCGCGAAGGTTCGCGCCGCGGCCGGTGGTCCACGGCGTGGCCGGTTTCCTGGCGAAGAAGGGCCAGCGACGCCGGGCCGGGGCTGGCCCGCAGCGTGCTCTCGTCGCCCGCGTGCTGCTGCTCCTCGCCGCCCTCCTCGCCGCCCCGTCGGCTGGCCCTCCTGCCGCCCCGGGACCGTCGGCCGTCGAGCCGCCGGCCGCCATCCGGAACGAGGCACACCGGGTGCTCCTGCTGGTCGCGGCCGGCGATCCCCCCATCGCCGCGGTCCAGCAGGCGGCAGCCAGCCACGACGGCATCGACCCCAGCCGGCTGAGGGCCTGGGTTGCCCGGCCGCGCAGCGCACACTGGCTGCCGCGCGTCACCCTCGACGCCAGCCGAACCGAGCGCGACACCCGGGTGGTGGGCGTCACCGGAACGGTCGAGTCCGATTACCTGCGCGTCAACCCCTCCACCCAGTTCGGCGTCCGCTTGAGCTGGGACCTGGACCAGCTCGTGTTCTCCAAGGACGAGCCGGCCGCGGCCTGGACCGCCTCGCGCCTGATCGACCGGCGGGAGGAGCGGGCGCGCCGCGCCACCCGGCTCTACTTCCAGCGCCGCCGGCTGCTCGTGCAGCTGGCGCTCGACCCGCCCGGTACGCCCGCGCTGCGCGCCGAGCGGGAGAACCAGGTCGACGAGATCACCGCCGAGCTCGACGAGCTCACCGGAGGGCTTTTTTCCGGAAGGAGAACCCCATGAGAACCATCGCATTCCTGCTGCTTGCCGTGTTCACCGCCTTCGGCCTCATTCCAGCCTGTGGGCCAGCCGCGCCCGACCCGGCCCCGCGCGTCGTCTCGGTGGTGCCGGAAGGAGACGGAGTCCCTCCCGACGCGCCCGGCATCGCGGTGCGCTTCAGCGAGCCGGTGGAGACCTCGGGCGTCGAGGACGGCCGGTTCGTCGCGGTCGCGGTCGAGGCCGACGCGAAGGCCGTGGCCACCGCGGCCGCCTCGGCCATCGGGATCGGTCCGGGGGGCGCCGTGGTCCGCGGACGGGTCACGTTGACGGAGGGTGACACGGTCGCCAGGTGGGCGCCGGAGGCCTCGCTCGATCCCGTGTCCGCCTATTCCATCGTGGTTGGAACCGGGATCCGCTCGGTGAGCGGGCGCGCGGTGCTCGACCCCACCGGACGGAAGAGAGCGTTCGCCACCACATTTCGAACCGCGGTGATCCCCGATCGCTCGCCGCCGCTGGCGCGATGGATTGCCCCGCCCGGTGGTCCGGTGCCCACCAATCTCCAGGAGATCCGGGTGGGCTTCTCCGAGGCCGTCGCCGGTTCGCTCTCGGTGAAGTCGGTTCCCGGTGCGCCGCGGGCGATCTCGCCGGAGATCCTCGCCCTGGCCCTCGGCGGGCCACTCCCGGCCGGCCTGCTCGCTCCCATCCTCGACGACGTCCGCGACGCGGCGGGAAACCGGCCGCCGCCGCTCCCGGGGATCGCCGTGGCCGCCTGCCGTGACGACCGGCCGCCGACGATCGATCCAGCCTCGGTCCGCATCCTCCCCACCGACACCGCCCTGTCAGTGGCGGCCGATTCCTCCGAGCCGACCCGCCTCGGCGTCGAGGTGGCCGTCGAGAGGCCCGGCGAGGCCTGCGGAGCGCTTCCCGACGCGCCCGGAAGCCTGGTGGCCTGGGGCGACTTCGCCGCCTGCCCGGGATGGGACCCGTGCGGCGCGCCCTCGCGCTGCCTGGCCGGCGCTTCGGTCACCGGGCTCTGCCCCGGACAGAAGGTGAAGGTGCGGCTCCTGGCCGAGGACCTGGCAGGGAACGCGGCCGCCCCCGGGGCATGGCTACCCGCCGCCACTGGATCCCCATCGGCCCGCCTCGTCGTCACCGAGGTCCTCGCCGACGCCGCCACGCCCCAGGCAGGGGGCGAGTACGTGGAGATTGCCAACCTCGGCAGCGGCGCCGCCGACCTGACCGGCTGGAAGCTCGCCAAGAAGAGCGCCAGCGGGGCGGTCACCCGCTGCACCCTCGCGCCGGTGGCCGGCGTTCTCCCCGCCGGCGCCCACGGTCTCGTGGTCGGCGGCAGCTGGGACGGGCGGTACGCGTTTCCCCCCGACGCCCCCCTTTTTCACTGCGGAGCCACGTCGCTCGCCGGGGGCCTGGCGGACGAGCGAGCCCCCTCGGTGGCGCTCGAGTCCCCGACCGGCGCGGTGATGTCGGGCTTCGGCTGGGCGGCTCCCTCCGTGCGATGCACCGGGCGCTCCACCGAGCGAATCCACCCGGGGGGCGAGGACGCAACCGCGAACTTCGCCTGCGCCCGCGATGCTCCCGGGACGCCCGGGGCCTGCAACGGGAACACCGCGGCGGCGGAGTGCCCGCGGCGGCCGTACTGAGCGCGGCGGCCCCGCGGCAGCGCGTCAACCGCCCGCGTTCTCGACGATCCACTTGCCGAGGAACTCGTCCTTGAAGAGGAAGCCGTCGGCGCCGCACTCGGCGGCCAGCTGCTCCACCGTGTCCCGGGCCAGGCCGGTGCAGAGGATCACCTTGATGCCCCGGAACCGCTCGTTGCGCTTCACGAAGCGGCAGAACTGCGGGCCGTCGATGCGGGGCATCTTCACGTCGAGCAGGATGAGGTCGGGTCGGGTCTCGCGGCGGGCCAGGATCGCGGTGGCCGCCTCGGCGTCCTGGGCGTAGAGCACCTCGAACCCCTTGCCGGCCAGCTCTCGTTCCAGGATGCGGGCCACGATCTCGTTGTCGTCGACGATGAGGACCCGCCGGTGGGCGGCGATCGCCGCGGCGAATCGGGCCGGCAGCTCCTCGAGCGGATCGAGCCCGAGCGTCCCGTCGGCGCCACACTTCCTGGCCAGCTCGACGAGCTCCTCCGGCGGCGCGATCCCGGTGACGAGCGAGCGTCCCACGAAGCCCCGGTCGCGCAGCAGCGCGATGGCTCGCCGCCCGCCGGAGGCGTCGACCACGAGGGCGCCCGCCCCGGCCAGGTTCGACGCGAGCTGCATCGGGTCCGTCGAGGCCACGGCCTGGTGGCCGGCCCCGGATAGCGACATCGCGACCGCGTCGCAGACGATCTCGTTCCCGCAGCAGACGAGGATCTTCACCGCGCCCCGATTCTACCGCATCGCGGTCGAATTGCCGCTCTCCGACGCGTGTGCTAGCCGTGGGGCGTGCGCCCCTACGAGGTCATCCACCGCAAGCGGGACGGGCATCCCGTGCCGCCCGAGGCGATCGCGGAGCTCGTGACCCGGTACGCCGAGGGTTCGGTGCCCGACTACCAGATGGCCGCCTTCTGCATGGCGGTCTTCTTCCGGGGGATGAGCGAGGCCGAGTTGCAGGCACTCACCGGGGCCATGCTCCATTCCGGCGACGTGCTCGATCTCTCCGACATCCCGGGACCCAAGGTGGACAAGCATTCCACCGGCGGCGTGGGGGACAAGACCTCGCTCGCCGTCGCGCCGCTGGCCGCAGCCTGCGGGGTGAAGGTGCCCATGGTGAGCGGGCGCGGACTCGGTCACACCGGGGGCACGCTCGACAAGCTGGAGTCCATTCCGGGCTTCCAGATCCATCTCCCTGTGGAGCGATTCCGCGAGGTGCTGGCATCGGTGGGCGCCTGCCTGATCGGGCAGACCGACCGGATCGCCCCGGCCGACCGCAAGCTCTACGCGCTCCGGGACCTCACCGCCACGGTGGAGTCCATCCCGCTCATCGCCGCCTCCATCCTGTCCAAGAAGCTGGCCGAGGGGATCGACGGCCTGGTGCTCGACGTGAAGGTCGGCAGCGGAGCCTTCATGAAGCGTCTCCCCGAGGCCCGCCTGCTGGCCCGGACGCTCTGCGGTCTTGGACGCGGGATGGGGAAGGACGTCACGGCGCTCGTCACCGACATGAACCAGCCGCTGGGGCGCGCAGTCGGCAACGCACTCGAGGTGAAAGAGATCCTCGACCTCCTCCACGGAGGCGGCCCCGCCGATCTTCGCGAGCTGACCGTGGCCCTGGCCGCCGAGATGCTGCTGCTCGGCGGCGTGGCCGCCAGCGAGGCGGAGGCGCGTGGCAGGGTCGAGCAGGCCATCTCCGATGGCCGCGGCCTCCGCAAGCTGCGCGAGATCGTGGCGGCCCAGGGAGGCGACCCCGGGGCGCTCGACGACCCAGGCCGGTTGCCGCGCGCGGCGGCCACCCTCGAGGTCGGCTCGCCGGCCGCGGGCCGGGTCGAGGCCGTCGACGCCGAGGCACTCGGGCTTGCCGCCATGGCGCTCGGTGCCGGGCGTTCCCGGATCGAGGATAGAGTGGACCCTGGCGCCGGGCTCGAGGTGTGGAAGAAGGTCGGCGACCCGGTGGACGTGGGAGAGTCACTGGTCAGGCTGCACGTCGGCTCGGCGCCCCTCGAGTCCCCGGAGACCGTTGCCGCCCGGGTGCGGGGCGCCTATCGGATCGGCGCAGGACCGGCGACCGCTGGACCGCTCGTCCTGGAGCGGATCGAGGAGGGAGCATGAGCCGCAAGCCCGATGTTCACACCCGGCTGGAGTACGCCCGTGCCTGGGTGCGCGGCCGCACCGAGCTCCGCCCTGTCGTCGGGGTGGTGCTCGGCTCCGGCCTGGGCGCACTGGCCGACAGGCTGGAGGGGGCCGTCTCCATCCCGTACGAGGAGATCCCCGAGTTCCCTGCGGCGTCGGTGGCCGGTCACGCCGGGCGACTCCTGGTGGGGGCGCTGGGTAGCGTGCCCGTTGCCGTCATGCAGGGGCGGGTTCACGCCTACGAGGGGTGGAGCGCGGAGGACCTGACCTTTGGCGTGCGGCTGCTCGCGGCCACCGGGGTGCGCGCGCTGCTCCTCACGAACGCCGCGGGTGCCGTGAACCCCGATCTCGCGCCGGGAGACCTGGTCCGGATCACCGACCACCTGAACCTGACCGGGCTGAACCCGCTCACCGGCCCCAACGACGACCGGATCGGGCCTCGCTTTCCCGACATGAGCCAGGCCTATGACCCCCAGCTGGGAGCGCTCCTCGAGGCCAGCGCCGGGCGGCTCGGCATCGCGCTCGGCGCCGGTGTCTATGCCGGCCTGGCCGGCCCGAGCTACGAGACCCCGGCCGAGATCCGCATGCTGCGAACCCTGGGCGCCGACCTGGTCGGCATGTCCACGGTCCTCGAGGTGATCGCCGCCCGCCACGCCGGCGTCCGGGTGGCGGCGGTCTCGGTCGTCACCAACCTCGCCGCCGGCCTGACCGCAAGGCCGCTCTCGCACGCCGACGTGCTGGCCGCCGGCGAACGCGCCAGGGACCGGGTCACGCGGCTCGCCACGGCCTGGGCCGCGGAGGCGTCCCGTTGACCTCGCGGCGGAGATTCGACGTGCTGGTGCGTGACCCGTCCGCCGGGGGCTCCTTCGAGCAGTGGCCGGGCACCCTCGACGCGGACGGGATGCATTTCACGCAAAGTCATCCTCCGGCGCGGCGCCTGGAGCTGCGCTTCCTGCTCCCCGGGCCGGACGCCGAGGTGCGGGCAGGCGCAGAGGTGGTCCGGGTGGACCGGGCCGGGGACGCCTTCGTGGCCCACGCGCGCCTCGACGGACTCTCCGTCGCCGACCAGCACGCCGTGTCCCGCTTCCTGGAGGGCGCGTGAAGACCGGGGCGCTGGCGACGGCTGCCCGGCTGGCGCGGCGAGGCGCCTACGCGCCCTATTCGGGATTCAGGGTCGGTGCCGCCGTCCGGGCCGGAGGCACGGTCTTCTCCGGCGGGAACGTCGAGAACGCCAGCTACGGACTGACGGTTTGCGCCGAGCGGGTGGCCGTGATCGCGGCCGTCGCCGCCGGGGAGCGCGCCCTCCAGGAGGTGGCCGTGGCGAGCGGCACCTCTCCACCCACGCCCCCGTGCGGCATGTGCCTGCAGACGCTGGCCGAGTTCGCCGGGCCCGAGCTTCCGATCGTGCTCGTCGGCGCGGGCGGCTCCCGGGTCTCGACCACCCTGGGAACGCTGCTCCCACGGTCCTTCGGACGGGCACAGCTGGGAAAGGGCCGCCGCCGATGAAGGTGATCCGCGGTCTCGACGACACCGGAACCCTGCGCGGCTGTGCGGTCGCCATCGGCAACTTCGACGGGGTTCACCTGGGCCACCGGCGGCTGCTCGAGACCGCCCGGGCCCGCGCCGCCACGCACCGGTCGCTCTCCGTGGCGCTCACCTTCGAGCCCCATCCCGCCCGGGTGCTCCGCCCCAGCATGGCGCCACCCACGCTGACGCCACTTCCCCGAAAGCTCGAGCTGCTCGAGGAGGCCGGGATGGACGCCGCGGTGGTCCTTCTCTTCGACCTGGCCTACGCCGCGACGCCTGCCGCCGAGTTCGTGCGGCGGGACCTGTGCGCCCGGCTGGGGGCCGCCGACGTGGTGGTGGGATATGATTTCACTGCTGGTCACGAACGGGCCCGGGTGGACGTGCTCGGACAGCTGCTGCTGGCCTGCGGGATCGGCCTCTCCGTGATCCAGCCCGTCACCGCCGACGGGCTGACCGTCAGCTCCACCAAGGTCCGGGAGTTCCTGCTGGAAGGCAACGTCGAGGGCGCCGGCATCCTGCTCGGCCGTCCCCACGACGTGGAGGCGCTGGTGGAACGCGGCGCCGGCCGCGGCCGTCGCCTGGGATTCGCCACCGCGAACCTCCGGCCGGAGGGGCTCCTCCCTGCCCTGGGCGTGTACGCGGCCCGCGCCTGGCTGGGCGCCCGGGCCTTCGACGCGGTCTGCAACGTGGGGGTGAAGCCCACCGTGGAGGAGTCCGGCCAGGTCGGGCTCGAGGCCCACCTCCTCGGACACGACGGGAGCGACCTTTACGGGGAGCGGGTCCGGGTCGAGTTCGTGGCCCGCATCCGCCCGGAGCGCCGCTTCCCCTCGCTCGACGCGCTGAGGGCGCAGATCGCCGCGGATGTGGAGACCGCCGCCGGCCTGCTCCTGCGCGGGCGCGGCCGCTGAAGACAACGACCCGAAAAGCTCACAGAATTTCAATGGGTTGCGCCGGTGCCAATCTTGACCACCTTTGAAACCGGGTGTTACCGTCGAATTTCTTTCAGCACGTTCGATCCCAGGGGAGAGTAGCCACATGTCGGGACGTCTCGGTGAGCTGCTGGTGCGGGAGAATCTCGTCTCGCTTCAGCAGCTCCAGAAGGCCCAGGAAGAGCAGCGCAAGACCGGTGATCGCATCGGTTCGCTGCTCATCAAGCAGGGCGCGATCGCCGAGACGGACCTCACCAGCTTCCTCTCCAAGCAGTACGGCGTCCCGTCCATCTCGCTGAAGGACTTCGAGATCGGGGAGGACGTCATCAAGCTCGTCTCCCGGCAGACCGCCGTGAAGCACGGGGTGGTGCCGGTGAACCGGGCCGGGTCGTCGCTCATCATCGCCATGAGCGACCCCTCCAACATCCTGGCCCTCGACGACGTCAAGTTCTCCACCGGCTACAACGTCGAGGTCGTGGTCGCCTCCGAGCAGGCCATCCGCGAGGCGATCGAGCACTACTACGGCGAGAAGGGACCCAGCTACGACGACGTGATGCAGGGCTTCGAGGACGCCGACTTCTCGGTCATCGAGGAGGGCGACGGCCTGGATGCCCTCGACCTCGAGAAGAGCGCCGGCGAGGCCCCGGTCGTCACCCTCGTGAACATGATCCTGCTCGACGCCATCAAGAAGGGGGCGTCGGACATCCACGTGGAGCCCTACGAGAAGGAGTTCCGCGTCCGCTTCCGCATCGACGGCGTGCTCTACGAGGTGATGAAGCCGCCCATGAAGCTGCGGGCCGCCATGATCAGCCGCCTCAAGATCATGAGCCACCTCGACATCTCCGAGCGCCGCCTGCCCCAGGACGGCCGAATCAAGCTGCGGCTCGGCAAGGGCAAGGAGATGGACTTCCGCGTCTCGGTCTGCCCGACCCTCTTCGGCGAGAAGGTGGTGCTGCGGCTCCTCGACAAGTCGAACCTCCAGCTCGACATGACCAAGCTGGGCTTCGAGGAGAAGCAGATGAAGGACTTCCTCGACGCCATCGACCGGCCCTACGGCATGGTGCTCGTGACCGGCCCGACCGGCTCGGGGAAGACCACCACGCTCTATTCGGCCCTCTCCCGCCTGAACGAGGTGGCCTGGAACATCAGCACTGCCGAGGACCCCGTCGAGTTCAACTTCTTCGGGATCAACCAGGTGCAGATGCACGACGACATCGGCCTCAACTTCGCGGCCGCCCTGCGCAGCTTCCTGCGCCAGGACCCGGACATCATCATGGTGGGCGAGATCCGCGACTTCGAGACCGCCGAGATCGGCGTGAAGGCCGCCCTGACCGGCCACCTGGTGCTCTCCACCCTCCACACCAACGACGCCCCCGGCACGATCTCCCGCCTCCTCAACATGGGCATCGAGCCCTTCCTGGTGACCGCGTCGCTGAACGCCGTCGTCGCGCAGCGCCTCTGCCGCCGCCTCTGCCCCGACTGCAAGGCGCCGGCCCCGGTCGACGAGCAGGCGCTCCTCGACGCCGGCTTCGCGCCCGATCAGATCGGGACCTTCCAGGCCTTCGACAAGGTGGGCTGCAAGCTCTGCAACGACCGCGGCTTCAAGGGGCGCGTGGCCGTCTACGAGGTCATGCCGATGTGGGATGGCCTGAAGGAGCTCGTCATCAACGGCGCCTCCACCGCCGAGCTGAAGCAGGACGCGATTCGCCTCGGGTTCCAGACCCTTCGCATGAGCGCGCTCAACAAGGTCAAGGAAGGCACCACAACCCTGGCCGAGGCGGTGGGCAACACCGCGCCCGACCGCTTCTAGGAGAGAGACCGTGGCCAATCTCCACCAGCTACTCAAGGCGATGGTCGAGAAGGGGGCGAGCGACCTCCACATCACCACCGGCTCTCCGCCGCAGCTCCGCCTCGACGGCAAGCTCGTCCCCCTGAAGACCAGCCCGCTCACGCCGGTGGAGACCAAGCAGCTCTGCTACTCGATCCTCACCGACGCCCAGAAGCACAGGTTCGAGGAGGAGAGCGAGCTCGACCTCTCCTTCGGCGTGAAGTCGCTCTCCCGCTTCCGCGCCAACATCTTCATGCAGCGCGGCGCGGTGGCCGGCGCCTTCCGCACCATTCCGTTCAAGATCCTGACCTTCCAGGAGCTGGGCCTGCCGCCGGTGGTGACCGAGTTCGCCAAGAAGCCGCGCGGGCTGGTGCTCGTCACGGGCCCCACCGGCTCGGGCAAGTCCACCACGCTGGCCTCGATCATCGACAAGATCAACACCGACCGTCACGAGCACATCATCACCATCGAGGACCCCATCGAGTACCTGCACGCCCACAAGAACTGCGTGGTGAACCAGCGGGAGGTGGGAGCCGACACGGCGTCCTTCAAGAAGGCGCTCAAGTACATCCTGCGGCAGGACCCGGACGTGGTGCTCATCGGCGAGATGCGCGACCTGGAGACCATCGAGGCCGCCCTCGTCGTCTCCGAGACCGGCCACCTGGCCTTCGCCACGCTTCACACCAACAGCTGCGTGCAGACCATCAACCGCATCCTCGACGTCTTCCCGCCCTACCAGCAGCCGCAGGTGAGGGCCCAGCTCTCCTTCGTGCTCGAGGGCGTCCTCACCCAGAACCTCATCCCCAAGGCCGGCGGCCCGGGCCGGGTCCTGGCCATCGAGGTCATGGTGCCGAACCCGGCCATCCGGAACCTCATCCGCGAGGACAAGGTCCACCAGATCTACTC
>Ga0209253_10005902_pt1 | contig 10610 bp, 12 predicted proteins | sample FrelakmetBRP12BR_FD_187145 | JGI IMG/M metagenome (GOLD analysis project Ga0209253, IMG submission 187145) | Freshwater lake sediment microbial communities from the University of Notre Dame, USA, for methane emissions studies - BRP12 BR (SPAdes)... | ecosystem: Environmental > Aquatic >... | reverse complement strand
AAGGCAGGTGTCGGCGGAGTCGCCGCCGCCGTTGTAGAAGAAGTAGCCGATGTCGTGCGCCCTGAATACCTCGATCAGCCGCTCGTACTGCGCGCGGTCCTGCTCCAGGCTCTTGAGCTTGTAGCGGCAGGAGCCGAAGGCGCCGCCCGGCGTGTGCCTAAGCGCCGCGATCGCGGCCGGCGACTCGCGGCCGGTGTCGATGAGATCTTCGTGCAGCGCGCCGAGGATGCCGTTGCGCCCGGCGAGCACCTTGCCGATGCGGTCCTTGTGCTTGCGGGCCGTCTCGATCACCCCGGCGGCGCTGGCGTTGATGACCGACGTCACGCCGCCGGACTGGGCGTAGAAGGCGTTGCGGGGGGCGGCCTTTGCGCGGACCATCTGGGCTCTCCTGTTGCGTCGTCTGTATGCCGGGCTGAGTGAGTCTAGGAGGCGGCGGGCCGCCGTAACGTGACGGAGGTCAGTCGATCTTGACTGACTCCATGTTGAGCACATTGTCAGCCCGATGCGCCACTGTGACGTTGCTGCGCATCGCCCACGGAATCATCTGGCGGTGCAGAGGCACGTGGTGCACGTGCGCGTTGTGTTCCTTCAGCGCGTCCCAGATGATCTGCCGGCGCGTATCGGCGTTCATCTCGATCGCGGCGGCGTCGATCAGCGCATCGAGCTTCGGATTGACGTAGCGGCCGTAGTTGAAACTGCCGTTGCCGGACTTCTCGTCGGGCGAGCGCAGCACCGGCGACAGCGTCGTCTGGGCGTCGGTGATGGCGCCGCCCCAGCCGAGCATGAAGAAGCTGGTGTCGTGCTTCTCCAGCTTCGGGAAGTAGGTGGCGCGCGGCATCGCGGTGACCTTGGTCTGGATGCCGACGCGGCTGAGCATGGCCGCCACCGCGATGCAGATCTCCTCGTCGTTGACGTAGCGGTTGTTCGGGCAGTCGAGCGTGACCTCGAAGCCGCCGGGATAGCCCGCCTCGGCGAGCAGTTGGCGCGCCCTGTTCGGGTCGTGCGGCAGCCGCTGCTCGATCTCCGGCGAGGAGGGCTGGACCGAGGGTGTCATGCCGCCGGTGGGCAGCGCCGAGCCACGCATGGTCCGCGTGCGCAGCGCGTCAATGTCGATCGCCTGGTAGACGGCGCGGCGCACCCGCGCGTCCTTGAAAGGGTTCTTCCCCTTCACGTTCGAGTACAACAGCTCGTCGCGCTGCTGGTCGAAGCCGAGGAAGACGATGCGATTCTCCTGGCCGCGGACGACCTTCGTTTCCTTGTTCGCTTCCAGACGTGCGAGATCCTGCGGCGGCGGGTCGAGCACGAAGTCGATCTGCCCGGAAAGCAGTGCGGCAGTCCGCGTCGCGTCGGCACTGACCTGCGTGTAGACGACTTCGGTGACGTTGCCCGGCGCGCGACCCTCCTTGGCGCCCCACCAGTCGGGATTGCGCTTCAGGACGGTCTTCACCCCGGGTTCGCGCGAGGCCAGCATCCACGCACCGGTGCCGTTGGCGTTGCGCGAGGCGAACGTCTCTTCCTTGCCCTTGAAATCGAGCGGCCGCTCGACCTTGTTCCTTCCCGCCCACGACTTGCTCATGATGTAGATGGTTGTGGCGTGCTCGAGGGTGACCGGGTTGGGCCTGTCCTGCACGAACTCGACGGTGTACTCGTCGATCTTGCGCGGCTTGCCGACCGGCAATGCGTACTGGCGCAGCTGCGAATTGGGGTGCTGGGCGCGCTCATAGGAGAAGACGACGTCGTCGGCGGTGAACGGCGAGCCGTCGTGGAACTTCACGCCCTGGCGCAGGCCGAAGCGCCAGGTGGTGGGGTTGACCTGCTGCCAGCTCACCGCCAGCCCCGGCACCAGCCGCAGCGCGTTGTCGCGCATCACCAGCGTGTCGTGCACCGACTGCGAGAACATGTTGGTGAGGCCCTCGTTCTGCGAGTAAGGGTCGGCCGTCTGCGGATCGCCCTGCGAGGCCCAGCGCAACGTCCTGCCGGCCACCGGCGCGGCCAGCAGCGCGACGACGAGCGCCAGCGCGATGCCCGATCGATTCATTGGCAACTCCTAGCGTGAACTAACGGCGGCGAGTCTAGCTGCCGACGAGCAGCGCACGCACCTTCTGCAGGTCTTCCGGCGTGTCGACGCCGGGAGGAAGCCTCTCGTCGAGCGGCAGCACGGCAATGCCGAACCCATGCCACAGGGCGCGCAACTGCTCGAGGCTTTCCTGCTCCTCGATCGGCGCCCGGGGCAGGGCCGGGAAGCGGCGCAGGAACCCGGCTCGGTACGCGTACAGGCCCACGTGTCGCCAGGCGGGCAGGCTCTCCGGCAGACGATCGCGCGCCGCCGAGAATGCGTCGCGTGCCCAGGGAATCGGTGCGCGCGAGAACAGCAGCGCGCGGCCGGTGGCGTCGGTGACCACCTTGACCACATTCGGGTCGAAGAACTCCGCGGCATCGGCCAGCCGGTGCGCGGCGGTGGCCATGGCACAGTCCTGCCGCTGCGCGAGCAGGCCGGCGACGCGGGTCACCACCTCGGGCGGCAGCAGAGGCTCGTCGCCCTGCACGTTGGCGACGATCGTCTCGTCGCCGAGCTTCAGCAGGTCGGCCGCCTCGGCGAGCCGGTCGGTGCCGGTCGGATGGTCGGCACGCGTCAGCACGGCGGCGACGTCGAAGCTTTCGCAGGCAGCCAGCACCTCATCGCTGTCGGTGGCAACGACCACCCGTGAAGCGCCGCTGGCTGCGGCGCGGCGGGCAACGCGAACGACCATCGGCTCGCCGGCAAGGTCGGCGAGAGGCTTGCGCGGCAACCGGGTCGAGGCGAGCCGCGCCGGGACGATGACGACGAAGCCCCCCATGCGAGGGGCTCAGCCTTCGTTGCTGGTGGGCGGCTCGTCGAGCCGGCGTGCCTCGCTTTCGAGCAGCACGGCGATGCCGTCGCGGATCGGGTAGGCCAGCCCGGCCGCGCGCGAGATCAGTTCCTGGTGCTCGCGGTCGTATTCGAGGCGGCCCTTGGTGACAGGGCAGACCAGGATCTCAAGCAGGCGATGGTCCATCGGTGGCGGGCTCGTCGGGTTTCGATATCGACTCGATCTTCGCTTCGATCAGATCGACCAGCGCCGGCTCGACCATGGTGCGCAGGCTGACCACACACAGCCGGCCGTCGGTTCTCATTGCGGCGCTCGCACTGCATTTTACGGCGTCCTTCTCGGTGACCAGCGCCACGTCGTATTCGCGGCCGAAGAAGGGACTGACCGCGAAGTCGTAGTGGTCGGGCAGCGGCACCTCGTCGATCGTCAGCCCCGCAGCGCGCAGCATGGCGAAGAAACTCTCCGGTGTGGCGATGCCGGCTGCGGCAATGACGCGCGTGCCCTTGCCGCGCTGCTCCTCGACCAGCGTCGCCAGCGGCGCGCGCCGGCTCGGATCGGCGATCGAGTGGACCGTGTCGAGTTCCGCTCTCATCGAGAAGACCTGCCCTTCGATGCGCAGCGGCGGCACCTCGCCGTTGAGCACCACGGCGTCGACCCTCTTCAGTCTCGCCAGCGGGTCGCGCAGCGGACCGGCCGGCAGCAGCCAGCCGTTGCCGATGCCGCGGGAGTGCAGCACGGCGATCTCTACATCGCGCGCCAGGCGCGGGTGCTGAAGGCCGTCGTCGCAGACGATGACATCGCACTTCGGATTCAGCGAGTGCAGGACGCGCGCCGCAGCGACCCGATCGGCGCCGACCACCACCGGCACCGCGGTGGCCTGCGCAATGAGCAGCGGCTCGTCGCCGACTTCGCCGGCGCGCGCGCCAGCCTCCACCGGCCGCACGTCGGGGGTCTTGCGGCCGTAGCCGCGCGAGATCACGCCGGGACGCCAGCCGCGTGCCTTCAGTTCGCGCACCAGTTCGATGACCAGCGGCGTCTTGCCGGTGCCGCCGGCATACAGGTTGCCGACCACCACGACCGGCAGACCAACCCGCCAGGACCTGAGCACGCCGCTGCGATACAGGCCGCCGTGGATGGCATGGCCTGCCGCGTAGATCCACGACAGGGGAAGCAGGGCGATGGCCAGCGGGCCGCGGCCTGTCCACGCCCGGGTCAGGGCGAACTCGACACGCGCTCGCCTGGTCATTGCCGAGGTCAACCGCTCAACGTGCGGCCGGACCCGAGCGCTCAGTGATGAAGCTGATGCGCGAGAGTTTCGCCAGCCGGGCTGCTTCCATGACGTTGACGACCGCCTGGTGCGGCGCCTGTGCGTCGGCGTGTATCACCACCAACGGCTCGTTCAGGCCCTGCGCTGCCTGCGTCAGCAACTGCGCCACCTGCTCGGGTGTGGTGTTCGGCAGCACGTTTCGGTCGAGAGCAAACCGGCCATCGGCGCTGACGCCGACCACGATCTCGTTGACCCGCGTGTCGGTCGGGCTAGCCTGCGCGCTGGGCAGCTGCAGGCGCAGTTCGCTGTAGCGCGAGTAGGTGGTGGTGACCGCCAGGAAGATCAGCACGATCAGCATCACGTCGATCAGGGGAACCAGGTTCAGCTCCGGTTCCTCGTCGAGCGGGCGGCGGAACCTCATCTTGGCGCCGCGTCGTAGCGGTCGGCGAACAGCACCTCGAGCAGCTGCTGGGCCTGGTCTTCCATCGCCACCAGATACTCCTCGATGCGCGACTTGTAGTGCCGGTAGAACATCACCGCCGGCACTGCGACGATGATGCCGAAGGCGGTGCAGTACAAGGCGATCGATATTCCGTGCGCCAGCTGCTGCGGGTTCGAGCCGGCCTGCTGCGAGGCGAAGATCTCGATCATGCCGATCACCGTGCCGAGCAGGCCCAGCAGCGGGGCGATCGAGCCGATCGAGCCGAGCAGCGAGAGGTAGCGCGACAGGTCGTGCGCGACGTGGCCGCCCACGTTGGCCACGGCCGCGCCGGCGATCGCCCGTGGCGCACGCACGTTGCGAAGGCCGGCCGCAAGAACGCGGCCCAGCGGCGAGCTCGATTCCAGCCGGACGACGACTTCCGGCGTGATCTGCCGGCGGGAATGCAGTGCCAGCACGTCCTTCAGCAGGGTGGGGGGCAGAATCTTCTGCCGCTGAAGGGCGAAGCCGCGCTCGATGATCAGCGCCAGGGCGACGATGGAGGCGATGATCAGCGGCCAGATGGGCCACCCAATGGCTTGTACGATCGCAAACACGTGGTGTCGAAACTCGGCGTGGCGGGCTTGGAAAGGCGGCAGTGTAGTGGGTCGTTCGCAGCGCCTGCCGCGGCGGGTCGACTGTGGAAAACATTGTGAACAACCCGCTGCAGATCTCGGAAGACCCGCATCGTCATTAGGCCATGCTGGCTTGCCGCTTTCGTAGGCACTAGAAAATAGTATTATAAATCATCGACTTACATCGACGCCTTGGCCGGGCAGAGGGCGCGGAACGATGGATGCAAGACTCGGCGCGGCAATGTGGACAGATATGGCCTGGAAACCCGCATGGAATCTGGATCGGTAGACGAAGACCTAGGATTGGCGCGGGAAAGCGTCACGGTTTCGCTGCTTAACCGCGCGGTTGCTGGCTTGCTTTCGCGCAGCTTTCGCCTGGTGCGGGTCCACGGGGAGGTCGCCAACTTCACCCGCGCCGCCAGCGGCCACTGGTACTTCACGCTGAAGGATGACCGAGCGCAGGTCCGCTGCGCGATGTTTCGCGGCCGCAACCAGCTTTCCGACTTCGCGCCGCGCGACGGCGACGGGGTCGAGGTGCTGGCGCAGGTCGGCCTGTACGAGCCGCGCGGCGAGTATCAGCTCACCGTCGAGGCCGTCCGGCGCTCGGGACTCGGCCAGCTTTACGAGCGCTTCCTGCAGTTGAAGAGCAGGCTGCAGGCCGAGGGCCTGTTCGACGGCAAGCGGCCGCTGCCCGCTTGCCCGCTCGCCATAGGCGTAGTGACCTCGCTGCAGGCCGCGGCGCTGCGCGACGTGCTGACGACGCTCGCCCGGCGTTCGCCGCATGCGTCGGTGATCGTCTACCCGGTGCCGGTGCAGGGAGAGGGCGCCGGCGAGCGCATCGCCGCGATGTTGCAGACGGTGTCGCGCCGTGACGAGGTCGACGTCGTGCTGCTGGTGCGGGGCGGCGGCTCGATCGAGGATCTGTGGGCCTTCAACGAGGAAGCTGTGGCGCGGGCTATCCGCGCCAGCGCGGTGCCGGTGATCGTCGGCGTCGGCCACGAGTCGGACGTCACGATCGCGGATTTTGCCGCCGACCTGCGCGCACCGACGCCGACGGCCGCGGCGGAAATGGCTGCGCCCGATCGTGCGGCGCTGCTGCAGGCGGTGGCCGACCGCCTGGCGCAACTTCGCCGCGTCGGGCGCAGTCGGCTGCAGCAGGCGCAGCAGCACCTCGACTACTGCCAGCGTGCGCTGGCCAGCCCGCGCGCGCCGCTGCAGGCGCTGTCGGCCAGGGTACATGCGCTGGCGCTGCGCGCCGGTCACGCGCTGTCGCGCCACGTCGTCGGCCTGCGCCGTCGCCGCGAGGACCTGGCGTCCCGCGTGCAGCGGGTGGCGCCGCGCATCGAGTCCCGGCAGCACTTGCTTCAGCGCCGGGCCTCTGCGCTCGCCAGCGGTGCGGGTCAGCTTCTGCACAAACGGCAGGCTCGGCTGCAGACACTCGCCGCCCGCCTGCAGGCACTGGACCCGCACGCGGTGCTCGCGCGCGGCTACGCGCTCGCCACCGACGCCGACGGCCGCGTCGTCACCGATGCGGCGCGGCTGGCCACCGGCGATCTGCTGCGACTGCGGTTTGCGCGCGGCGGCGCGCGCACGCGGGTCGAGCAGGCTGATGCGGGCGGCGATGAACGGCCGCCGCCGCGCACCGCGGGGTGATGCGCACGGCCTAGCAGGATCGCCTGGATAGAATCCACGTCTTACTGCCCGAAGGAGGACCACCGATGGAACACACCCTGCCGCCGCTGCCATACGCGATGGATGCACTGGCTCCGCACATCTCGAAGGAGACCTTCGAATATCACTACGGCAAGCATCACCAGGCCTACGTGACCAACCTGAACAATCTGATCAAGGGCACCGAGTTCGCGTCGCTGGGACTGGAAGACATCGTTCGCAAGTCCTCGGGCGGCGTGTTCAACAACGCCGCGCAGGTGTGGAACCACACGTTTTTCTGGAGCAGCATGAAGCCGGGCGGTGGCGGTGAGCCGTCGGGCGCGCTGGCTGCTGCGGTTGCCGCGAAGTGGGGCTCGTTCGCCGCGTTCAAGGAGGCGTTTGCGAAGAGCGCGGTCGGCAACTTCGGCTCCGGCTGGACCTGGCTGGTGAAGAAAGCCGATGGAACCGTCGACATCGTCAATACGAGCAACGCAGCGACGCCGCTGACGACGGCCGACAGGGCGCTGCTGACGATCGATGTCTGGGAGCACGCCTACTACATCGACTACCGCAACGCGCGGCCGAAGTTCGTCGAGACGTTCCTCAACTCGCTGGCCAACTGGGACTTCGCGGCGAAGAACTTCGCCTGAGCAGAGGGTTCCTGCGCACCCGCAAGCCGGCGGCGACGCCGGCTTGTTTCACTTCTGCGGCGGGCCGGCCGGCAGGCGGCCGAGCTTCGAGCCGGGTCCGATGCCCTTCTTCTCGAACCAGCCCTGCGTCATCTCGAGCGCGTAGCGGACCGGCTGCTTGGCGCACTGGCTGCGCTCGTCGTGCGGCTGCATGTCGAGAATGTTGACGATCGTGCCGTCGTCCTCGATGAAGGCCACCGACAGCGGGATCAGCGTGTTGCGCATCCACATGCAGTGCACGGCCTTTCTGTCGAAGATGAACAGCATGCCGTGATTGGCGGGCAGGCCCTTGCGGAACATGAGGCCGCGGGTCCGCGCGGGGTCCTGCGCGGCCACTTCGGCGGTGATCAGGTGGATGCCGGCGGTCAGCTGCACCGTCGGCAGTGGCGGTGTCTGCGCGGCAACAGCGGCCGGACCGGCCGCCACGGCGAGTGAGAGCAGCAACTTCGTCAGCAGACGCATCGGCGTGCGGGCGGCCAGAGGAGCCCGAAAGCAGAGAAGGAGTCGGGCCGCTTTTTACCACTTTGCGCGGCGGCTGGTGATCCATCGCAACGACGCGCGCCGATCGCCGGCCCTCGGTCGGTGGACGAGTAAACTGCCGCATCGGTGCGCGAGCGGTGCCAGGAGGGGCGCCGCCGGCGGCGCGAGAACGAAGATTCGACAACGCGGAGACATCATGTACCAGCACATCAAGGTGCCCAGCGAAGGGCAGAAAATAACCGTCAACAAGGACTTCTCGCTGAACGTGCCCGACCAGCCGATCGTCCCTTACATCGAGGGCGACGGCACTGGCATCGACATCACGCCGGTGATGATCAAGGTGGTCGACGCCGCTGTGGCGAAGGCCTACGGTGGCCGGCGCAAGATCGTCTGGATGGAGCTTTTCGCCGGCGAGAAGTCGACCCGTGTCTACGGACCGGACGTCTGGCTGCCGGAAGAGACGCTCGCTGCGCTGCGCGAGTACGTGGTGTCGATCAAGGGGCCGCTGACCACGCCCGTCGGCGGCGGCATCCGCTCGATCAACGTCGCACTGCGTCAGGAGCTCGACCTGTACGTCTGCCTTCGGCCGGTGCGCTACTTCAAGGGCGTGCCAAGTCCCGTGAAGGAGCCGGAGAAGACCGATATGGTGATCTTCCGCGAGAACTCGGAGGACATCTATGCCGGCATCGAATACGAGGCCGAAAGCGACAAGGCCAAGAAGGTCATCAAGTTCCTGCAGGAGGAAATGGGCGTCAAGAAGATCCGCTTCCCGGGCAGCTCGGGCATCGGCATCAAGCCCATATCACGTGAGGGCACCGAGCGGCTGGTCAGGAAGGCGATCCAGTACGCGATCGACAACAAGCGCAAGAGCCTGACCTTCGTGCACAAGGGCAACATCATGAAGTTCACCGAGGGCGCCTTCGCCAGGTGGGGCTACGCTCTGGCGCAGAAGGAGTTCGGCGCCGAACTGCTCGACGGCGGCCCGTGGATGAAGATCAAGGCGGCGCACGGCGAGATCGTGCTAAAGGACGTGATCGCTGATGCATTCCTGCAACAGATCCTGCTGCGGCCGGCGGAGTACGACGTCATCGCAACGATGAACCTGAATGGTGACTACATCTCCGATGCACTGGCTGCGCAGGTCGGCGGCATCGGCATTGCGCCTGGCGCCAACCTGTCGGATTCGATCGCGATGTTCGAGGCGACCCACGGCACGGCGCCGAAGTACGCCGGCAAGGACTATGTGAATCCCGGCTCGGAGATCCTGTCGGCCGAAATGATGCTGCGACACATGGGCTGGGCCGAGGCGGCCGACCTTGTCACCAGGTCGATGGAAAGGGCGATCCTCGCCAAGACGGTGACCTACGATTTCGCACGGCTGATGCCCGGTGCCACGCAGGTGTCCTGCTCCGGGTTCGGCCAGGCAATGATCAGCCAGATGTGAGAGGCGGCGCGGCGGTCGCGCGCAGCCATGAAAAAACCCCGCCTGCGCGGGGTTTTCTCTGGCCGGGGAAGCGTTTCAGCTGCCCTGGGTGATGTTCGACGCTTGCTTGCCCTTCGGGCCCGTGACGACCTCGAAATTGACCTTCTGGCCTTCCTTCAGCGTCTTGAAGCCGTTCATCTGGATGGCGGAGAAGTGGGCGAAGAGATCTTCGCCCCCGTCATCCGGGGTGATGAAGCCGAACCCCTTGGCGTCGTTGAACCATTTCACAGTGCCTGTAGCCATTCTTGCTTTCCTTCCCTGCAACGTCACTATGAGGCGTCCTGCCTGACCGCCCTCGGTGTGGCGGTGCCGGTTTCGACTCCTCTCCCCGCGTCGCCACCTCCGCTGCTGCGCTGGCGCCGCGATCCGCCCCCCTTGCCGGTCCCCCTGCTACCGGGCGAATTCCGCAATATTCCAACAAGAGCGGTGCTCGTCAAGGCCCATCGGAACGGAAAGGCAGCAATCACTAGCAGGCGCCTACCCTTGCAGCGTGCCCACTTCCGAGGCCGGTAGCCGCCGTTCAGCGGCCGGGTACCGCTGTTGCGGCGGCGCAGAGGTATCAATGGCGACGGGAACCGATTGGCTGAGGTGAGGTCTCGACCACTGCGGCAGTGGGCGCAGCGACGAGTTCACTTATGATTGAAATGCCGCTGAGTGCTGTGCTTCGTACAGGGCGCTATCTAGAATGCGGATATGAGCGAGCGGTTCGACGAAGGCGCGGTCACCGAGAAGCAGGCTTCCCGGGTCAAGCCGCCGCCGATGTTCCAGGTTGTTCTGCTCAATGACGATTTCACGCCGATGGAGTTCGTGGTGGGCGTGCTGCAGAAGTTCTTCGGCAAGGGCAGGGAGCAGGCGACCCAGATCATGCTCAAGGTGCACCATGAAGGTCGGGGCGTCTGCGGTGTCTATCCGCGCGACGTGGCCGCGTCGAAGGTCGAGCAGGTTTGCAGCTACTCACGGCAGCACCAGCACCCGCTGCAGTGCGTGATGGAGGAAGCATGATCGCGCAGGAACTGGAAGTCAGCTTGCACATGGCCTTTGTCGAGGCCCGACAGGCGCGACACGAATTCATCACCGTTGAGCACCTGCTGCTGGCGCTGCTTGACAACCCGTCTGCCGCCGAGGTTCTGCGCGCCTGC
>Ga0209253_10005901_pt1 | contig 10613 bp, 10 predicted proteins | sample FrelakmetBRP12BR_FD_187145 | JGI IMG/M metagenome (GOLD analysis project Ga0209253, IMG submission 187145) | Freshwater lake sediment microbial communities from the University of Notre Dame, USA, for methane emissions studies - BRP12 BR (SPAdes)... | ecosystem: Environmental > Aquatic >... | reverse complement strand
TCATCCGCCGTTTGGAACAGCCCAGCAATGATCGCGGTTTTTTCGCCGATATGGCGAACCTGATCCGTAAGGGATATTTCTGGGGAGTTACCGCTACCAAGCCCGCATTCATATCGGTAGAAGAGTACGAGGAGTTCCTGAATCCCATTATTCCGGATATTAATATAGAAGACACCAAGATCCCCTTCGGGTGCGTTGCCACGGATATCCGTAACGGAAAGCGCGTTGTCTATACGAGCGGCTCACTGCGGACCGCGGTCCGGGCGAGCTGCGCACTGCCGGGGATCTTTCCGCCGGTGAAAGATGGCGACATGATGCTGGTCGATGGAGGATGGGTGGAGCGCGTCCCCGTGATCTGCGCACAGAATATGGGCGCCGATGTGGTCATCGCCGTGGATGTCTCGAGCGAGATGGCTACATTCAGCGATACATCGGGCCTGGACATTGTGCTCCGGGCCGACGCGGTCACCCGGGTGTTCCTGAATGATCTCCTCCTTGAAGAGGCTGATGTTTCGATCCATCCGGCCGTGGGCCATATTCACTGGGCGGACTTCAGCGACCCTCGCGAGCTTATCCGGCAGGGGGAGCTTGCCACGCTCGAACGCATGGTCGCCATCCGGAGCGCCATCCATCGCGCCGCGGTCCCTCCGAGAAAGCTCGTGGACCAGATCAAGGTCATCAAGGACATCATCCTGGAGAAGGTCGTGGGGCCGAAGTAATAATTCTTGGAACCGCAAGGGCGCGAAGGACGCGAAGGAAAACAACAATAAACAGCACTCGGACGCGGATTTACGCGGATGACCGCGGATGAAACATTAAACCTCAAAAGCATCCCTGGAATAACAGTATTTAGTCACGGATCGACACGGATGACCACGGTTAAAAGACAAAAAATCCAGCATTAAAGGCTTTACTTTGAGCTCCTGGCGGCTTCGCGGTGAAACTCCTTTTGCCTGTTTAATAATAACTCCCTCATGCCAAAACCTCTCGTCATCGCTCATCGTGGAGACTCCTCCCGCGCCCTCGAAAATTCACTCGAGGCCATCCGCCTTGCTCTTTCCATTCCGGTGGACATGATCGAGTTCGACGTCCGAAGAAGCCGCGATAACTATCTCTACGTTATGCATGATAGAAAAACCGGGAGGACCGCCGACAGTAACATCGACATCGAAAGGGCCCTGTCGGACGATATCGCCACGGTCAGGCTGAAGAACGGCGAGCCCATTCCGAGCCTGAACGATGTGCTTGCCCTTGTTGCGGGCAAGGTCGGGTTGAACATTGAGATCAAAAGCAAGGGTGCCGGTGCACTGACCGCAGCGCATGTCGTCAGAATGGGTTATCAGGGGAGGCTGATGATCTCGTCTTTCAAAGAACGGGAGGTCATCGAGGCTAAGAAGGTGATGCCGAGCATACTGGTTGCGGGTATCTTCGACGTCTTTGCATTGTCGGAAGTGAGCGCGTACCGGGCAAAGGGATACCCTGTCATCAGCTTGAACCGGAAGTCTGTTTCGCAGGAACTCATAACAGCATGCCATAAAAATAACATCGAAGTCTATGTCTGGACCGTCGATAAAGAGAAGGAAGCAGAGCAGCTTATCTCCTGGGGTGCCGACGGGATATACGGTAATAATCCTGGAATGCTAAGAAGAATACTGGCGTAGTAGATTAAATAATGTCTATAATAGCATAAAAGTGGGATAAATCATCCAGTTCATGCAACTTATTGTTTTGCGAGTGGGAAACTATTCAATAAAAATTTTACCGCAGAGAACGCAGAGATCGCGAAGTATGCCTGAATGAATCTGTTCGATCATTCCTCTGCGTCCTCGGCGAATTCCGCGGTGAAATGCACTCTGGGCAGGAGAAGCATGGAACATGATTGCGTTTTCGACCTCATCGTCATCGGCGGCGGGATAACCGGCGCGGGGGTGGCGCGGGATGCCGCGCTGCGCGGGCTTTCGACGCTGCTGTTGGAGAAGCGCGACTACGCGTCCGGGGTGAGCTCGAAGACTACGCGTCTCGTTCACGGCGGGCTGCGGTATCTGGCGAACTTCGAGGTTGACCTCGTTGCCGAGGCGCTCAGGGAACGGGCCATCCTCCGCAGTCAGGCGCCGTACCTCATAACGCCCATGCCGATCCTGATCCCGATCTACCAGGGTGATCCGCACGGAAGGGCGGCCATCTCAATCGGCATCCATCTCTACGAGCTATTGTCCCGGGAGAAGGACATCCCGCATTACTTCACATCGGGAACGGAAAAGACCCTTTCTCTTGAGCCCCATCTGAACCGAACGGGGCTGAAGGGGAGCGCGCTGTTCTATGACCACCAGATCATCCTGCCTGAGCGGCTTGTGTTCGAGAACATCGTCGCAGCGCGGGAGGCGGGCGCGACGGTGATGAACTACACAGGGGCGGAGAAGATCGAAGAGACCACCGACGGCATCATCGTGACCGCTCGCGATACGCTCTCGGGATCCAGGTCGACCTTCCGTTCCCGGGTGCTTATCAACGCCGGCGGGCCCTGGGTCGATCAGGTCCGCAAGGCCGGCGGGATCGACGGGAAAAAGATCATCTGTCCAACCAAGGGCATCCACCTGATCGTGCCTAAGCTGTCCGAACAGTCGCTGTTCGTGGCGTCAAAGGACGGCAGGATGTTCTTCATCATCCCGATGGACAGATGGTCCCTCATCGGCACGACGGATACGAAGTACGGCGGCGACCTGGACGAGGTGCATGCCGATGCCGGCGACGTCGACTATCTTCTGAACGAGAGCAGACGAGTACTGCCGGGACTGAACCTCACGAAAGGGTCGATCCTCTACACCTACGCGGGCATACGTCCCCTGGCTTTCGCAGGCGAGCGGGAAAGCAAGATCTCGCGCAAGCATCGGGTGATCCTGGAGGGGCGGACGGGGCGCATCATCACCGTCGCCGGCGGCAAGTACACGACCTATCGTAACATGGCAGAGGACGTGGTGGATGCAGCATGCAAAAAGCTCGGAAAGAAGGCCCTGTGCACAACGCAGAGGAAACCTCTCGCCGGGAGCCTTCCTGTTGGTTTGGATGAGTACGTGAAGGAGACCGTTCCGCAGCTGGCGGAACGATTTGGCGTCGGACCCGGGATCGTGCGGCATCTCATCCATTTCTTCGGATCGCGGGCGGAAAGGATATTGCAATACACAAGGGAAGACAAGCGTCTCGCTGAGCCGATCTCTCCGGAAAGCGGGGACATCTACGCCCAGGTGCTGTACGGCATCCGTGAAGAAGGCGCGAAGACCATCTCCGACCTCCTTCTTCGCAGAATGCATACGGGCATCACTGCTTCCCGCGGCGAGCCGCAGGCACCGCAGATCGCCGGGATCGCGGCCAGGGAACTTGGATGGGATGCGGCCGAGCAGGCTCATTGGGTGGAGAATTTCAAATCAGACCTGATGAAGGAAAAGAGGTTCTGATCTTCAATAAGATCATCGTTGTGGACTGCGTTACGCTGCTACCCGTCGATCAAGTCTCTGCGCCAGCAATAAGTCAGATAACCATTCAATTTTCCGATGGAATTCCCTCCTGCATTTTGGATTTTATATTGACAAACGTTCCGAGGTGTTTTATTATCAGCTCTATTCTCTTTTCAGTACCGACAATCATAATAATTTCTTTAGAAACAAGAGGATATAAGGAAGGACATTCCCATCTCGCGCTGACCATGGCGGACCCCGGATCACAAACTTCAAATAGCTAAATGCAAGAGTTCAAACATTTGTGTGATCGAATATTGGCATTTGGAGATTATTTAGGATTTGTTTTTTTGGGATTTGAAATTTGCAGAGAGGAAGAGTAGAAATGACATCGAAGAAATCCATCAACGTCGGCATCATCGGTTTCGGGACCGTGGGTTCGGGCACAGCGTGCATCCTTATCGAGAACGCGGACATCATCAAGCGCAGGCTTGGCATTCCGGTGAAGCTCAGGAAGATCGCCGATCTGGACATCAAACGCGACCGGGGCGTAAAACTTGGCGATGTGCAGCTTACGAATGACGCGAAAGGGCTCATCACCGATCCCGACATCGACATCGTGGTCGAGCTTATCGGCGGTTACAAGCCTGCCAGGGAGTTCATCCTTGAAGCGATCAAGAACGGGAAACACGTGGTGACGGCGAACAAGGCGCTCCTGGCCGTTCACGGCGAGGAGATCTATGCCGCCGCAGAAAAGGCCGGAGTGACCGTGGGCTTTGAGGCGTCCGTGGCCGGGGGTATTCCCATCCTCAGAGCGCTCCGGGACGGACTTGCGGCAAACCAGATCGAATCCATATACGGCATTGTGAACGGTACGTGCAACTACATCCTGACCCTCATGACGAACGAGGGAAGGAAGTTCGACGAGGTGCTGAAAGAGGCACAGGCGAAAGGGTATGCCGAGGCTGACCCGACGTTCGACATCGAGGGTATTGATTCAGCGCATAAGCTCGCGATCCTGACCATGCTGGCCTTCGGCACGCCGGTAAAATTCGAGGATATTTACACCGAGGGCATTTCGAAGATAACTCCCCTGGATATTGAGTTCGCCCGTGACCTCGGCTACAAGATCAAGCTGCTTGCCATCACCAAGAGAGCCGGCCGCGAGGTCGAAGCGCGGGTGCATCCTACCATGCTTCCCGGGGACCTCTCCATCGCCACGGTGGATGGCGTCTTCAACGCTCTGAACGTCGTCGGAAATGCAGTGGGCTCAACGATGTTCTCCGGCAGGGGCGCCGGCGATATGCCTACGGGGAGCGCCGTGGTGAGCGACATTATGGACATCGGCAGGGACATGGTGTCGGGCTGCGCGGGCAGAATGCCCGTGGCTGCATTCCGGGAACGCGAGCAACTGAAGATCCGGAAAATGGACGACATTACATCCTGCTACTATCTGCGGTTCACTGCCATGGACAAGCCGGGAGTCCTGTCACGGATCTCGGGCGTGCTCGGGAAGAACAGCATCAGCATCGAGTCGGTCATCCAGAAGGGACGAGGTTCAGCTGAAGCCGTGCCCCTGGTCATGATGACCCACGATGCGGTGGAGCGCAACGTGCGGAGCGCTCTGGCCGAGATCAATACGATGGACTGTGTTGCCGGTCCCACCATGGTGATACGGGTGGAAAAAGGGTAGAAGTGATCGGCGATCAATGTTTCGCCATGGAGAAATAAATGACCGACGACATCACTATCAATAAGACGATCGACATCAGAGGCCAGGTATGTCCTTATACATTCGTGCGCTCCAAACTGGCGATCGAAAAGATGAACGTGGGCGAGGTGCTCGAGATCATCCTTGACCACAAGGCAGCTGTCGAGAACGTGCCTAAGAGCATGGAGAACGAAGGGCAAAAGGTCCTGGCCGTTGAACAGACCAGCGAAAAAGAATGGCGCATCGTTGTACGTAAGGACAAGGAAAAGAAAAAGACTTAATGTGCGTAACCACGGATGACCAAAAGTAGGCGCTTCTAAGCGACACAGTTAAAGGCGCAGATCGTGATCAACGTCCTTGTTTCTGCGTTGATCCGTGTGTCCCGACAGCGTCGGGACCCGTGGTTACAAAGGGGAAATCATGGAATTTACCGAAGATCAGATACTGAGATACAGCCGTCATATCCTTCTGCCCGAGGTAGGCGGTGAAGGACAGGAGCGGTTGTTGAACGCGAAGGTCGTGCTCGTGGGCGCAGGAGGCCTCGGGTCACCAGTGGGGTACTACCTCGCCGCCGCCGGCGTGGGGACCATCGGCGTGATCGACAATGACCGGGTGGAGATCTCGAACCTCCAGCGCCAGATCGCGCATAATTCAAGCCGTATCGGAGTGCTCAAGGCGGACTCGGCAAAAGAGACCTACGAGACCCTGAACCACGACGTGAATGTCGTGACGCACAAGGAGCGGCTTACCTCGGCAAACATCAAGAACATCATCAAGGACTACGATATCGTTGTTGACGGGAGCGATAATTTCCCGACGCGGTATCTGGTGAACGACGCCTGCGTCATGCTCAAAAAAACGCTTATCAGCGCCGCGGTGTTCCGGTTCGAAGGGCAGCTGATGTCCATCTACCCGGGTGATGGACCCTGTTACCGGTGTCTGTTCGAAATACCGCCGCCGCCGGGCATGGTGCCTTCGTGCCAGGAGGCGGGTATTCTCGGAGCCGTGACCGGCGTCATCGGAACGCTCCAGGCCACCGAGGTCATAAAGGCGATCCTTGGCATCGGCGAGCCGCTGAAAGGAAAACTGCTTCTCTGGAATGCGCTCGACATGAGCTTCCGGATCGTAAAAGTGCCGAAGAACCGGGAATGCCCGGTATGCGGAGAACATCCGACGATCAAGGATCTCATTGACTACGAGCACTTTTGCTCGATGAGCCACTGAGAGTGCGGAGTGCGGAATGAAGTAAGGTAGCCGCAGGCTTTAGCCTGCGAGATGTGCATGTTGACGATAACCAAGACCGATCTCGCAAGAATCATCGACCACTGCCTCGCCGGCTATCCAAACGAAGTCTGCGGTATCCTGGGCGGGACGGAAGGCAGGATAGAAAAGGTATACTGCATGACGAATGCGCGTCCGGGTCCGGTGTCTTATGAGATGGATCCGGAGGAGCAGTTCCGGGTGATGAAGGACATACGGGAAGCAGGCCTTTCAATGGTGGGTATGTTCCATTCCCACCCTGGCGGCTACGCATATCCTTCAAGCGTGGATGTGGAAAAGGCGTATTGGCCGGGCACCCTGCTGCCGAACTATCCCAGCGCTGTGTATGTTATCGTTTCCCTCCTGGACCGCGCGAGACCGGTCGCCCGGGGTTACCTGATCGAAGAGAGCAAGGTGAGCGAGATACCGCTCACCGTCATTGAAGAGCAGGAAGTCGACATCGTTACGCAATGATCCTTTGATGGTTCTGTGATTTTCTTATTCAGGAGGAGAAGACCCATGGGTGTAAAAGTGAGGATCCCGACGCCGCTGCAGAAACTGACGAATGGAAAGGCTGAAGTGGAATGCAGCGCCAAGAACATCACGGAACTTGTGGATGCCCTGGAGAAGGATTATCCCGGCATCAAGGATCGGTTATCCGAAGGCGGCAAGGTGCGCCGTTTCATCAATATCTATGTGAACGATGAAGATATCCGTTTCGTCAACAAGGAAGAGACCGTGCTGAAGGACGGCGACAACATCTCGATCGTGCCGGCGATCGCGGGAGGCAGGTAAGACGGGAAGGTGAGAAGGGAGGAACGTAAGAAGGTAAGCAGACGGCTGCAAAGCTGAAATTTTCCTACCTTCCTACCCTCCCACCTTCTTACCTTCTGTTGTCACCACGGAGGTCCTATGGCTACGAAGAGGGTCAAACTGACATTCCCGCATGATCTGATCAAAGAGCCCGTTATCTTCACCATGGCCAAGAAATACGATGTAATGCCGAACATCAGGCGTGCCAAGGTGACCGAGGGTGTCGGTGAGGTTGTTCTCGAGCTTGAAGGATCCGAGAAAAAGCTGGATGAGGGGATCGCATATTTGAGGGAACGGGGCGTCACGGTTGATCCGGTGGAGGGTGATGACGCCGGTTCATAGCGATCGACAGACAGACGAGAGGATCTTGCTGGTTTGCGTTGAATCCAGGAACGGACGAATTCCCGTAGCGTGCTGCAGGGAACTGCAACGCGGCGTGAAGTGACCTTATGAAATACATCATTTTACTGGGGGATGGGATGGCTGACCGGCCGCGAGCTGATCTCGGCGGCAGGACCTGCCTGCAGGCGGCGAAGACCCCGAACCTTGACCAACTGGCGTCTGCAGGCCAGGTAGGCATGGTCAGCACGGTTCCCGATGGGTATGCTCCCGGGAGCGATGTGGCCAACCTGTCCGTTTTGGGATATGACCCGCGGAAATACTATACAGGACGGTCTCCCCTTGAGGCCGCGAGCATCGGGGTTTCCCTCGGCCCCGATGATGTTGCGTTCCGCTGCAATCTGGTGACGCTCAAGGTCACTGCCGGCGGCTCGGCGGCCGACCGTCGCAGAACATTGCTGATGGAAGACTTCAGCGCCGGACATATATCCACGATCGAGGCGCGCACGCTTATCGAGGAGATCGGGGACAAGTTGGGGACCGAACACATCCGTTTTTATCCCGGCGTGAGCTACCGCCACCTCATGGTCTGGAAGGGCGGGAAGGAACGCATTGATTGCACACCGCCCCATGATATTCAAGACAAGGATATCCAGGACTATCTGCCCCGCGGTGAGGGCGATGATATCATCAACGAATTGATGGTGGCGTCGTTTGATATCCTTACGAACCACCCGATTAACAAGGGCAGGCTCGAGGCCGGCAAGCGCTCGGCCAACAGCATCTGGCTCTGGGGTCAGGGGAAACGGCCGAGCATGCCTACCTTCAGAGAGAAATACGGACTTGAGGGTGCGGTGATCTCCGCAGTGGACCTGACCAAGGGTCTTGGGGTCTACGCGGGGTTCGAGGTCGTCAATGTGCCGGGAGCCACGGGCTGGATCGACACTAATTATGTGGGCAAGGCGGAGTACGCGCTCTTTGCGCTCAAGTCCAAGGACATTGTCTACTTGCACGTGGAGGCGCCCGATGAAGCGGGCCACACCGGTGACGTGAAGAACAAGATAAAAGCAATCGAGGATTTCGACGAATTCATCGTGGGCAATGTCGTGCACGGTATGAAGCAGTTCGACGAATACCGTATCCTCGCGCTGCCGGACCATCCCACACCACTCGAGATCCGGACGCACTCAGCCGAGCCCGTACCCTTTGTGCTCTACGACAGCAGGTCGGAACGGAAGGGTGCGCCGGTGACCTACGATGAGCGGATCGCGGACCGGAAGGACGCGCTGGTGTTCAAGGAAGGCTATACGCTGATGGATTATTTTTTAAAAAAGTAAAACCGTCTTACCGCAGAGCTCGCAGAGATCGCAGAGAAAAATTTTAAGGATTGTATTAAAGTTCAAATCGCTTATGCTGTTCTCTGCGTGCTCAGCGTTCTCTGCGGTAATAATGGGTTTAGATTTTTATAACGGAGGGATTAAGTGCTCATTGTTCAGAAATACGGCGGAACATCCGTCGGGAACCCCGAGCGGATCAAGAACGTTGCAAAGCGTGTCGTCCGGACCAGGGAACAGGGACATGACGTGGTGGTGGTAGTTTCCGCCATGAGCGGAGAGACGGATAAACTTATCAACCTCTCTTCCCAGGTCAACGAGAATCCAGACCCGCGCGAGATGGATATGCTTCTCTCCACGGGCGAACAAGTGACCATCGCGCTTCTTGCCATGGCCATCCAGGCGCTCGGGCAAAAGGCTCAGTCCTTCACCGGCAGGCAGGCGGGTATCGTTTCCGACTGCGTCCACACGAAGGCGCGGATCGAGAAGATCTCGGGCGACCGGGTAAAACAGGCGCTAAAGGATGGCAAGGTCGCTGTCGTGGCGGGATTCCAGGGTATCACGGAGACCGACGACGTTACCACGCTGGGGCGGGGCGGCTCCGACCTCTCGGCGGTCGCTGTCGCGGCGGCGCTGAAGGCCGACGTCTGCGACATCTACACGGACGTGGACGGCGTTTACACCACGGACCCGAACATGGTGCCGCAGGCACGGAAGTTGGATAAGATCTCCTATGATGAGATGCTCGAACTGGCGAGTTTGGGGGCCAAGGTGCTTCAGACCCGCTCGGTCGAGTTCGCGAAAAAATATAATGTTCCCGTAAGGGTGCTCTCCAGTTTCAATGACAATCCCGGCACTTTGGTGACCAAGGAGGATGCAGACATGGAAAAGGTTGTGGTGTCCGGCGTGGCATACGATAAGAACCAGGTGAAAGTGACGGTGCAGGGCGTGCCGGACAAGCCGGGAGTTGCGGCGAGGATATTCAATACCATCTCGGAGAACAACATCGTGGTGGACATGATCATCCAGAACATCGGCGAGGGCGGCCTCACCGACATGTCCTTTACTGTGCCGAAGACCGATGCAAAAAAGATCCTCGAGGTCATGAAAAAGACGGTGGCCGAGATTGGCGCCAGGGGAGTGAGCGTGAAGGAGGACATTGCCAAGGTTTCCATTGTCGGTGTGGGCATGCGGTCCCACTCCGGTGTGGCGGCAAAGATGTTCTCCGCCATGGCCAAAGAAGGCATAAACATCGTGATGATCAGTACATCGGAGATCAAAATATCCATTGTGATCGAAGCCAAATACACAGAACTCGCCGTCCGGGTTCTCCATGAGACCTTCGAGATGGATAAAGTGGCGTAGGAAAAGCAAATTTCAAAATACAAGAGCCAAATTCAAGATGTTAAAAAAATTGGTGTTTTGATATTTGGAAATTATTTGGGATTTGTTATTTGAGTTTTAGATTTTTGTAATCCCAGACAATGAGCTTATGAAGACTTCAGTGTACATATACGATACGACGCTCCGCGACGGGGCGCAGGCCGAGGACCTGAACTTCTCGGTGGAGGACAAGATCCGCGTCGCGCGGAAGCTTGATGCCTTCGGCGTCCATTATATTGAGGGCGGCTGGCCTGGCTCCAATCCCCGGGACGTTGAATTCTTCAAGGAGATGCGTCGCGTGAAGCTCGGGAAGGCGAAGCT
>Ga0209253_10005900_pt1 | contig 10613 bp, 5 predicted proteins | sample FrelakmetBRP12BR_FD_187145 | JGI IMG/M metagenome (GOLD analysis project Ga0209253, IMG submission 187145) | Freshwater lake sediment microbial communities from the University of Notre Dame, USA, for methane emissions studies - BRP12 BR (SPAdes)... | ecosystem: Environmental > Aquatic >... | reverse complement strand
ACGGTTGCCTTTGCTGCTGTGTATTCCGGTGGAGCGGGCAACCCCCTCTCGAATGTCCTCGGAAGTAGCTGTGTTGCACTTGCAGGCACCAGCTCCCGAATGTCCTCGGACGCTCCGCGGCTGTGGCCGCCCGTCAGTGAGCGTCGTATGAGCGGTTCACCGCGTGACGCGGCGTGTCGTACTCTTGCTTGACAGCTGGAATCGTGACGGAGTAACGTGCTATTCAAGCCAACACCAACTGCACTGGCCTGGCAAATGTCCGAGCGCCGATCTATCAACGCGGAGGCCATCATGCGCGAGCAAATCTCACATGCCGTGACGCCCGTCTTTGTGTGTCTCACCCTGTTTCTGGCGGGAGGTGTGCCAACGAGCACCGCAGCGGAGTTCCAGGTGAACACGTTCACTACCTACAACCAGTCCTCACCGGCGGTGGCGGTGGATGCCACGGGCGGCTTCGTGGTGGTGTGGGAGAGCGAAAGCGAGGACTACGGCGGCTACTATGGGGTGTTTGGACGGCGCTACGACAGCTCGGGCGCGGCGCAGGGCGACGAGTTCCACGTGAACACGTTCACAAAGAGCCGCCAGGGCGCCCCCGCAGTCGCCGCGGATGGAGCCGGCAACTTCGTGGTGGTCTGGAGCAGCGAAGAGCAGGACGGCGACTCCTACGGGATCTTCGGACAGCGCTACGACAGCGCCGGAAACCCGCAGGGTGGCGAGTTTCAGGTGAATATTTACACCACGAGGAGCCAGGGCGACCCTTCCGTCGCCGCCGATGAAGCCGGTAACTTCGTCGTCGCGTGGACAGGCTATGGTGAAGATGACTACTCTGGCGTCTTCGGCCAACGTTTCGATAGCAGCGGCAGTGCACAGGGCCCCGAGTTCATCGTGAATACCTACACGACGGGCCGTCAAGATGCCCCTGCAGTCGCCGCCGATGAAGCCGGCAACTTCGTGGTGGTCTGGAGCAGTTACGGCCAGACAGGCGAGTACTACTTCGGCGTGTTCGGGCAGCGTTACGACAGCGCCGGGAACGCACAGGGCGGTGAGTTTCAGGTGAACCAGTCCACCGTTTACTACGCCGGGGAGTTCGCACCGTCGCCGGCGGTGGCAAAGGACGCTGCGGGCAACTTCGTCGTGGTGTGGAACAGCTACGACTACGACTACTTTGACGTCCTTGGTCGCCGTTACGATAGCGCGGGGACGCCACAGGGGGCAGGCGAGTTCCGGGTGAACACGAAGGCAATCGGCGACCTGTATCCGGGCAAGCCGTCCGTGGCCGCGGACGCGAGTGGAGTCTTCGTGGTCGTCTGGGAAAACTACGTCGAGAACTCCGGCTACTACGGGGTGTTCGGCCAGCGTTACGACAACAAGGGCGCGGCGCAGGGCGACGAGTTCCAGGTCAACGAAACGAACGTCGTACTCGAAAACACTAAATATTTCTGCGGCCCAGCGATCGCCGCAGGAAGCACTGGCCGGTTTGTGGTCGTGTGGGACAGCTACGGGCAGGACGGAAGCGGTTACGGGGTCTTGGGCGTCGCGATGCGCTGCGGTAACGGTGTGCTAGACCAGGGCGAGCAGTGCGATGACGGCAACACCACGCCTGGCGATGGGTGCGACGAGAACTGCAGGGCGTGCTCAGGCATAGTCGGGGACACGAATCTGGACTGTGACGTAAGTATCGTGGAGCTGCAGACCTGCATCGCGATGTTCCTGGGTCTCGTCCCTGTCCATTCCTGCGTCGACTCAGACGGCAACGGAGGTGTAGGAGTAGTGGAGCTGCAGAGCTGTATTGCAGGGTTCCTCGATCTTCTAGCGTGTCCGTGAGACGCACTTGTCGTTACTGAAAACTCCATCCGCCCTGCCAATAGGTGTCCTTAGTCAAAATTCCATCTGGCCTATTCTCCTGCCTTTTCCCCACCCACCGCACTCATCTCACTGTCAAGCAGCTACGGCACTCTCTATCTGGTAGTCATAGCCGTGGAAAAGCCTTGAATCTACGGGGCGATGGAGTTTTGAGCAGGCACAGGCGATCGCAGGAGGCGCGCAGCGACCCGCTCAGTCAGGTCGGCGATGAAGTCGCCACGGTAGGGCGGGCTGGAATCGGTGAAGACCACCAAGATCAACTGCTTACCCGAGACGTGGCGCACGATGCCGGCGTCGGCATAAATCGGGCCCCAGGTGCCGCTCTTCGAGAACACCTCGAGACCAGCAAGGCGGGCAGCGCCGCCGGCGAGTCGCGGCACCAAGTAGGGCTGCTCGCCTGGATCGCGCCGCATGCGGCGCCGCACCGTCGATGAGTCCTCGGGAGAGAGCGCCCGATCAGTCGCCAGCAGCGCCAACAGCTTCGCAGTGCCGGCCGCCGTCATTGCCTGCCGATTGCTGAAGTCGCCCTCGCGACTCGGCAAGCCGCCGGCGACCGTCCCATCCTGCAGGAACTGCTTGTCGCGACCGTATAGATCACCGTCGCCGTCGTAGGTCGGGTTGACGCAGTGCAGGTCGGTGATACCCATGCTCACCAACCACTCCTTGACCGCCAGCCGGTGGGCACGAAAGGCGCCATACGCGTCACCGGCTAGCTCAGGGCCCTGCTCGGTGTTGGTCAGCCGCGCGAACACCTGCTGGGTCGCTCGGTTGCCGCTGTGACGGATCATTTCCGTCAGCTGCTCGTCGAGCTGCGCGTCGATCTGCAAGCGGCCGTCCTCCTGCCACTTGTAGGCTGCCATCAGATAGACGAACTTGACGACGCTGGCCGGGTACACCGGCGTCTCACCCTGATAGTGCGCCAGACGTGGCGGATCACCGGAGAGATCCAGCAGGGCAATGCGCAGCTTGGTCTGGCGCAGCTTGGAGTCGGCGGCACGCAGCTCGTCAATAGCGCGGTCGAGAAATGCCTGCAACTCCGGAGCGGGTTGGATCGACGCAAGGAACTGCGCGGCGGAAGCGCCGGCCGACGTGCGGCACGGGAGAAGAACGAGCAGCATCAACGCGGCACACGCCGATCGCACCACGAGCCCCATGGACTGAAGATAGCGCGATCGCCGCTGCGGCGACACCGGAGTGACCCCCACCTTCGAAAGAAGATCTCACAGCGGCTCGCTCATGCGATCAAGATTCCCACCGCGGCGCCTGCGAGTACCACCCACACAGAATTGACGTGCAATTTGAGCAGGAGAATCGCTGCACCCATGACCAGCAACGCCGTCGGCAAATCAACCACTGCGACGCGCGCCAGTTGCGCCGTCACGACAGCCATGCGCGCCAACGAGGCGCCGTTGATGCCATCCAAGAATGCACCGGCCAGGGGTGAGGCGCGCAGCCGCGGGACGAGGGGACCACTGATGGCGACGAACACGAAGGCGGGCAGGAAAATTCCGACGGTCGCGACCAGAGCTCCCGCCGGTCCGCCGAAAGCGGTGGTCCCCAGCTTGAGGAAGACCCTGAGCAACTCAAGCAGTCGTCCAGCGTCCACAACGGTCGTCATCTTGGCGCGTCAGATCAGGAACGTCTTGCCGGAGCCCGGGTTTTCCTGAGCACAGGTTTCGACTAAGCTCATGCGTCGACGATGAACGCCACAGCGGGATCGTGGATCTCCGTCGCGAAGTCGCTCGCGATGCTGCTGAGCTGCGCCGCGCTGGTGGCGCCGGCGCAGGCTTTTCACGCACCGCAGCTCGAGGCGCAGCAGCAGAAGGAAGTGCGTGACAACTTCACGTTGTGCGTCGGCAAGCTGAAGGGGCCGTACACCGAGAACATCTGCGTCTGCCAGGACGGCAGCAAGCTGCCGGTGCGCAACGCCGCCGGGGTGGTGCGCATCCCTTGCAAGGCGGTGTTCTGCGCCGCCTTCCGTACCGCGTGGGCCGAGGCGCTGGGGCGCAACCGCATGTGGATCGCCAATATCTTTTCGCGCGACTTGTATCTGTGGGACACCTTCAACGACCACAACGACTTGGTCCGCGGCTACATCCTGGAGAAGTGCTTCACCGACACGCACCCCAACCACAAGCTGGCGCAGCTGCGCGCCTTCGGCGGACTGTCCGGTGCCGAGTTCGAAACCTTGGCGGCGCCACGCTTCTTCGAGCGCTATCTGTCGGCACCCGAGTTCAACGCGGACCGCAACTTCCTGCTGGCGTACGAGCTGCAACGGCGCTTCTTCTTGCGCGCCGACCTGGGCCAGCTCGAGAAGGTGCGCAACATGGCGGTGCGCGTGCACAACGCCAACGCGAACTTCAAGCCGCTGCGCGATGCCATCCACAACCAAGTGTCCGCCGGGCTGCTGCCACCGCTCGCAGCGTTCCGCGATCAGTTACCGACGTCGGCGAGGCGCGCCGAGGTGGAAGACCTGATCGGCGAGATCACCAAGCTGACGTCGCTGAACGAGAGCGCCCTGAAGCCGCTGATCGCCGAGATCGAGGACGAGGCGTTGCGCGCTCGTGTGGCGGCGCTTCTCCCCGCGGCCAATGCCGACCCGGTCACCGCGATTCGCGCGCTCGCGCAGCTCATGGTGCTGGCGCGGCAGACGGTCGAGGGGCGCGCCGTGTCGCCCGCCGATGCGCGCCGTCTCATCGACGTCGACGTCGCAGCCGCGCAGGTGATGCAGAGCCGCAGCAGCCAGCTGTTCGATCAGGGCACGAAGCTCTCAGTGCGTCAATCCGTGGAGCTGCTCGTCGCCTTCACCCACGCGACCTACGGTGTTGGGTTGCTCGGCGCACGTGAACGGCAAGCGGCCGTTGGCAACCTGCAGGCGCTGCTGTCCGTGCCGACGCAGCGCCGCATCGACCTGGTACGGCGGCTCAAAGAGGCGGAGCGGCTCGTACAGTGGGCGCAGGACAACGCCTCACTGGCGTTCGCCGGGGTGTGGGCACCGTGGACGCTGGTGCTGCCGCAAACCGCCGCCATCGGCGACGACATCCTGCGCGGCTCAACGCTGCTCCCGTATGCACAGATACTCGGGCGTCTCGAGGACATCGCCGCGGGTAGGGAGCGCGTACGGCACGACATCTTCGGCGTCGAGATGGACACCGACGTCCGTGCGCTCAACTCGGGGCTCGCCGTCGGCCGGTTGCGGGTCGCGCCCAAGTCCGGCACATACGCTCGTGACCAGATCGTCGCCTTGCCCGAAACGCCCGCCAACCTGGAGCCGGCGGCCGGCATCGTTACCCAGGGAGAAGGCAACGTGCTGTCACACATACAGCTCCTGGCACGTGCCCTTGGGATTCCCAACGTCGTCGTCGGACCGACAGCCTACCGCCGCGTCGCCCCGCACGACGGGCAGCAGGTGTTCTTCATCGCCACCCCCGGCGGCCGCGTGATCATCAAGGACGCGGCGGCGATGACCCCCCAGGAAAGCTTGGTATACGAAGAGTACACCCGCAACGAGACCCGTGCGGGCTTCGGCAGCCTGCAGGTTGCCGGGCAGAAGTTGCACATCGATCCCGACCGCCTCGATCTGACGCGCACGCTCCCGATCGATCTGGCCGGGGTCCGGCGCAGCGATTCGGGCCGCATCTGTGGCCCCAAGGGCGCCTACCTCGGGGAGCTGAAGTACACCTTCCCCGAGCACGTCGCGCGTGGTGTCGTCGTTCCATTCGGCGCCTACTACGATCACTACCAGCATGCGACGGTCGCCATCCCCGACGCACTGCGGCCGCTCGGCATAGCAACGGCGGGCGAACCTCTCTCGGCCTTCGTTGAGCGCACCTATCGTGAGTTCTTCGACGCGATGGTCCCGGCGAAGAAGAGCGAAAAGGATCTCTCGACGTGGATCACTCCCCGCTTGGAGATCACTCAACACTCGATTCGCCAAGCGCCGCTGGCACGCGCCCTCACCAACGCGATTCGCGGCGACCTCGATCGCCTCGGCCTGCTGCGGCGCGACGACCCGAAGCGCACCATTGGCTGCTTCGTGCGCAGCGACACCAACGTCGAAGACCTCGACAACTTCAACGGTGCGGGACTCAATCTCACGCTCTTCAATTTGAAATCGCTCGACGATATCTACGAGGGTCTCAAGGAAGTCTGGGCCTCCCCCTTCAACTATCGCTCCTTCTCATGGCGGCAGACGCTTATCGACGCGCCGCTCTGGGTGCTACCATCGGTAGTCATCCTCGAATCGGTGCCGTCGGAGAAATCCGGTGTCCTGGTGACCGCCGACATCGACAGCGGTGATCCGAGCAAGATGGTTGTGGCGACGTCGGAGGGCGTCGGCGGGGCGGTCGACGGAACGTCGGCGGAAACGTTGCTATGGTCGCTCGACAGCGTCGAGCTGATCACCATGTTCAAGTCGCCCTGGCGGAATCAGCTGCAGCCGGGCGGCGGCAGCAAGATCGTCCCTTCCTCTGGCAAGGACACCGTGCTCGAGCCGCAAGAGCTGCAGGCGCTCATCGCCGCCGGACAGAAAATCGCCGAGACCTTCAGCCCAGTTCGCGACCCATCGGGACGGCCGCGCCCCTGGGACATCGAGTTCGGGTTCGTGGGCGGCAAGCTTTGGCTCTTCCAGTCGCGACCGTTCATCGGTAACGACGAGTTGAGGAACGTTCCCGCGCTGGCCGCGCTCGAGCCGCCTTCCGACAAGCGGGGAACCGAGATGATTTCGCTGGAGGATACCGTTCGATGAGGTGCGTCGACACCAGGCTGTTGGTCGCGCTGCTCGCGATCCTGATGTTCTTGCCGCGCGCTGGGGATGCCGCGTTGGACAACCATGGAGACGTGGCGTGGGACGGCAGCGAGCCGCCACCGGGCGTCTACTTTCATTGGTACGAGCCGTCCTTCTACACCGGGTTCGCACCGCGCACGCAGGATCCGGCGCGCGCACACATTCGTCTGTCGCGCGGCAACCAGGTGCGCGTCACCACTGTGATCGGCGAGCGCGAGATCGACGTTTACCTCGATGACCTAGTCGAGCGGCGCCGCGTCTATCAGGAGCTCATCGGCGCCAAGGTGATCGAGTTCACCACCAACAAGGAATATGAGCGCTTCGCCGAAAAGCTCGATCAGCTGGGCGTTGCCGACGTCGTGAAGAGCCGCGGCAGTACCAGCCCCGGGGCGTACCGCCAGAAGAGTGCCGAGATCATGCGCGCGCTCAACCCACAACGCGTGTTTGAGATCCGCATGCCGCTCGACACCCTGCTCACAGCCTGGCACGCGCGTCTCGGCGTCACCAACGGTAACGACAAGACGACGAAGCTCGATTCTGCCAACGCATTGCTCCCTGGTCGCATCAACCTCTACGAGCTGACGCCCGACGTGGACGCAGCCTTGCGGCGGGCAACGGAGACTGCGCAGACGCAGCCGGCCGACTCGCCGGCCTTTCGCGAGCAGGCCGTAGCATTCCTCGAGCGTGCCACAGACGGGCGCTATCGCGTGCGCAACGGCAACGTCGAAGCTCTGGAATTCACCGCCATCTACCCCGCCGGAACCATCGAGGGCACGACGACCTACAAAGGCGAGACGCTGCCGGAGTTCGGGGTCACTGGCGTGTGGCCGTTGATCCCGCGCACGCAGGGGCGCGGTCTAGTGGGGATGGTGGATTATCTTTCCACTAATCCCGGCTATGGGTTCATCACCATGCTGCCCTACCAGCATGCGGGCGGCATCGTCTACAACGCCTTTCACAACGCCGGCGTGCGCTGTGGGCTCGGCCAGACGCCATTTCTACCGAACCAGTGGCGCAAGGTGATGGGTGAGCGCGATCCAAGCAAGCCGTATCAGAACCTGTGGATCATCAGCCGCGCACCGACCTCGCACGGCTGCACCCGCTTGGCCTCGGGGCACATGAGCGAGCTGAGGCAAATCTTGCCGACCAGCTCCGCGGTACTGCAGAACGTGGACACGTTCCGCGACCTGCCGCAGTGCTACGACGTGTTCGACATCGACGGCAACGGCACGCCAGAAGTCATGGGCGTGCAGTACTACCTCGCCTTCAAGAGCAACGACCACACGCCCGTCAAGGCCTATGTCAGCAACAAGCGCGATCCCTACTACCGCTGGCTCTATGGCGAGAACGTCATCCTCGGAGACGTCGGCCAGGCGTTGCTCAAGAGCGTGCCGGTCTGCCGGTTCGTCGGGAAGCGGAAGTCTGAGGAAGCGCAGACGCTGTCCAGCATGCCGCTCTATGAGGCCGAGTTCGCCCCCGAGGCAATTCAGTTTTACCGTATCAAGCCGGTGGCGTTCGACAGCACGCCGGGTTTCGAACTCAACCGTGAGCTGCGCAAAGTCGGCGCCGGACACACGCTGGATCGGAAGAAGCTCCTACTCGGCGTAAAGTGAAAAATGACCGGCGATGAGCTGGAGGTCTTGAAGGGGGAGGTCGGATCGCGTTTGGAGCGCCAGGCGCCGCAGCCAACCGCACCCCCTCCCGAACCCGGCGGAGCCGGAACCAAAGAGGGCCCCCGTTGCCGGAAGTGGTAACAGGGGAGGGGAAGTCGTTCACATTACTTCTCACTGCCTTCGAGCCGCTCGAGCAGCTCGCGCACGCGGCGTGACAGGGTCTGGCAGACGGCGATGGCAATGCCGGGTTGCTCGTCCATGATCTGAAAGAGGTCATGGCGCTCGAGGCGCAGCAGGCGCACACGCGTCGCTGCAACAGCGCTCGCCGAGCGCACCTCGCCGTCGAACAGGGCCATTTCGCCGAAGAACTCGCGCGCCTGAAAACGCGCCAGGAAACGTCCCTCACGCGAGACGTTCACTTCGCCGGACACCACGAGATACATGCAGTCGCCGAATTCGCCTTCGTTCACGATCGTCGCCCCGGCCGGGTATGACTCCTCGCGCACCACGTCGGCCAGGTCGCTGAGCTGGCGCGTCGTCAGCGATGCGAAGAGGCCGAGGCCACGCAGATGCAAGACGATCTCGAAGCGGCTCAGCACGGGGCTCCTTGCGGCATCATGCTGCGCCCCATGATCCCCCAGATCGGCGCCGGCTGAAAGGGCCGTCGTTGAGGGAGCCCGCGCGAGCAGATCGGCAGTCAGGCGGTCCGGCTCGGACAGGCTGTCGCGCAGCGCTTCGTCGAACGAGAGCAGCTCAACCCCCAAGGCCGCGGCGGCCGCCGCGGCCGGCGCTTTGAAATCGCGATCTTCCAGCAGGGGCATCAACCGATCCCTCTCTTTGGGCGGCAAGAGCGCTTCGAGAGCTTCGACGAGCACGGCACGCGCCCGCCCGCTGCGCGAACGTGCCAAGAGGCGGGCAGTCACGGCGATCCGTTCGTCATGCAAGAGCGTGGCAAGCAACAACAGCACCGCGTGCACGCCCTCGTCAACCCGCTCGCTGAGCCGCTGCAGCACCAGTTCGGGTACTGGACCGCAGCTCAGTCCGTGACGTTGAAGCAACGTGCGACGAATGCTGTCGACCTGCCTATCGATGAGCCGGTGCAGCGTGGCCGTATCAAGGGGCATCTCGCGCAGCAATGGCAGAGCGGCGTCGCGAATCGTCCGCTTGCCGAAGTGTACCGCGTCGAGCAGCGCGTCGATCGCGGCCGGTCCCAGCACCAGGAGCGCGTCGTGCGCCGCCGTCGCCTCCGCTTCGTTGTCCGACGCCAGGCGTTCGACGATCCAGTGGGCCTGCTGCGCGAGCCGCGCGTTGCCAGCGAAGTGCAGGACGGCAGTGCGCACCCGCGGGTCCGGATCGTGCGCGTGCGCCAGCACGAGGCCGGCGCTGGCGGCCACCCGCGCACCATGATGGGCAGCAATATCGGCCAAGACCTCGGCGGCGCGCGCTCGGTCCGCCGGTGCATCGAGCAGCGCGGCGAGCTGCGCGACGCGAAACTCCCACAGTGCGCCGTCGCCCGCGCGGGTACCATTGGCGCTCATCAGCGCCGCCCGCAGCTCCTCCAAAGCGATGTGACGCACGCTCGGGTCGTCGCGCAGCAAGGCCGTCGCCAGCAAGGTATCAATCTCGAGACTGGGGGTGGGCAGCGCCCCGGCACCGTGCAACCGCGCAGCGGCCGCAAGTCGTACACACTCCGCGGGATCGTCGAGAAAGGGCGTCAAGACGCGCGCCCCGCGCGAACCGGGGCGTAGATCGGCGGCAAGATCGGCGTAGGCCTGAATCAGGTGGGCGCGCTCGATGTCCGGCGGCAGCTCGGCACTGGCCAGAAAAGCGTCGAGGTGCTGGAGTGCCTCGGCGGAACGTACGCGGCGGCCGTGCTGGCGGGCGAGCAGGCGGTGCAAGGTGGTGATCAGCATTGGGCGCGTGGTTGGCGGCGCGGCGCGCAGCGCTCGTGCCAGCGCGTCGACGGCAGGGCGCGTCGGCGTCTCGGCAAGCAATGCGCACGCGGCCCGGCAGTGCTGCGGCTCTGGACTGCTGAGCGACGCCTCGAGCATCCGCAGCGTGCCGCGATCGACCAGCTCGGGTAACGGCAGCCGCGCCGTGAGCCGCAGCGGGCGGGCACGCGCCACCTCGAGCAGCAACGTCGGATAGATCCGCCAGAGCACGACCGCAACCACCAGCCAGAGCACCGCAATCGGCAAGCCGACCAACGCCACGCTGGCAGGCGTACCCAGCGCGAGCACGCCCAGCACGACGGCATTGCCGAGCGTTCCCCCAGCGCGCCGCACCGGCCCCTCGATCAGGGTCGTCGCCGCCGGCCGCACGCGCTCCGGGAACAGGGTCACGAGCATTTT
>Ga0209253_10005899_pt1 | contig 10615 bp, 11 predicted proteins | sample FrelakmetBRP12BR_FD_187145 | JGI IMG/M metagenome (GOLD analysis project Ga0209253, IMG submission 187145) | Freshwater lake sediment microbial communities from the University of Notre Dame, USA, for methane emissions studies - BRP12 BR (SPAdes)... | ecosystem: Environmental > Aquatic >... | reverse complement strand
ATCTGGATTCGAGGAGGGAAGAGGGTTAATCCAATGGTCAAACACACCAAATATTCGGGTTGGATATTTGAAAAATGTCTCCCTTTATGCATCATCAGTCCCTCTTCTGCGATGATGAGAAAGACACTCTTTTCAAAAGTCGGACTGTTCGATGAAGCCCTTCCGGTGTGTGAAGATTATGACTTCTGGCTGAGAATCTCCGCCCGTTTTCCCATCTTTTTCATAAATAGAAAACTGATTATCAAAAGGGGTGGACATCCCGATCAACTCTCAAATCGATCATGGGGAAATGACCGTTACCGTGTGATTGCCTTGGAGAAACTCCTTTCGGAACCCTATATCACTCAGGAAGAGAGGGAAATGATTCTCAAAGAGATGAAGAAAAAGTGCCAGATCCTCTATAAAGGTTTTTTGAAGAGGGGTAAAGAAATCGAGGCAAAACATTATCAGGAAATCATGAAGCGTTATGGAATTGAAATATAATCCCCCCTTTCCCCCCTCGGCTTCGAGTCGTACCGACTTTACTAAAGGGGGGTTGGGGGGATTAAGAGGACAGTTGAGATGAAAACGATCCAAACAATACCCATTTCACACATCGATCTTGCGGACGAAACTTTTTCTGTCAATTTTATGCCCGATCTTCGGAGGCTTCGATCTTCGGTTGAGGAGATTGGATTGATTCAACCGGTGCTTCTAAGAAAAAAGCAGGATGGATATCAGATTATATGTGGGTTCAGAAGAATTTCCATCATAAAGGAGATGGGTGCTTCTGATATCCTATCGATGGTTCTGGATGAGGAAGAGAAGGATGACCTTCGATTATTCTTCATTTCCCTTAACGAAAACCTTACCACCCGTGGTTTCAACACCATTGAAAAGGCAATCGCTCTGGACAAATTGATTCATATGTTTCAAATAGATTCTGCAACGGCCATTAAAAGATATCTTCCTCTGTTTGATTTGGAAGTGGATGAGAAGATCTTAAAAACCTACCTCTCCCTCGCCCAAATGGAAAAGGAGATTAAACTCTATGTATTGAACGAGGAGGTTTCTCGTACCAACATCCGAAGAATTTCGGCCCTTTCTTCTAAAGACCGAATGGCCCTCCTCTCATTAATCTCGCCTTTGAAATTAGGAGAAAACCGTTTAAGAGAGATTCTCACTTTTCTTGAAGAAATCACAAAAAGGGACCGACTGACAATTCGAGAGATTCTGAAACGACCAGAGATTCAGGCCGTCCTCTCTCACCAGGAACTTACGCCCCCTCAGAGGGCAGATAGAATGAAAAAGGCTCTCATGAGTCTTCGTTATCCCCAAATGCACAACATGGAAACGAAGTTTGAGAAAAAAAGGAAAGAGCTAAATCTGCCTCCCAACGTCTCCCTTCAGCATCAGCCTTTTTTTGAAGGGAAAGGTTTAAAAATGGAATTTCAATTCGAGACGGTGAAAGATTATCAGTTAATCATTTCTTCTTTATCAAACCTTACAGAAAAGAAGGAGTTTAAGGAGATTCTAAAGAGCACTTAATCCCTCCCAGCCTCCCTTTAGTAAAGGGAGGAGAAAGGTAATCCCCCCTTTTGTAAAGTCGGTACAACTCGAAACCGAGGGGGAGCAAGGGGGATTATTTGTGAAATAGAAATGATTGAATGCTCATAAGAATTTAGTATAGAGCTATGATTCCATTTCAGATAGAGAAGATTTATCTTGATGAAAAGGCTGAGAACGATTGGGTAACCCAGAGTGTTCTAAAGAATCTTTCTGACCTCCCCGTCGAAAGAGTTACGGATAAGCGGGCTCTCATCAAAAAGTTTCTCTCCCTTCCAGATCATATTGGAAAAGGGAAGAAAAATCTTCTCATCACCCCGTTTTACGGGAAGCGTTTAAAGCCTTGTCCAGGGACATCCAGTCACATCTGCTGCGGATACCACGTCGTCAATACCATCACCAACTGCCCGATGGATTGTTCTTACTGTGTACTTCAGGGGTATCTCAATAATCCCTTTCTTACCCTTTATTCCAACTGGGAAGATCTTTTTCAGGAGATCGAGTCTTTTCTCTCGAGCCATCCTCAATCCTTTCTCCGGTTAGGGACCGGCGAGCTTTCTGACAGCCTGGCCTTGGATACGGTCTTTCCTATCTCCCCAGTCCTTATCGCTTTCTTTGCACAGAGGAATCATGCGTTCTTAGAATTGAAGACAAAATCAGCCGAAGTGGACCATCTTCTTCATCTCGACCATCGAAAGAGAACGATCATTTCTTGGTCTCTCAATCCGCCCCAAATTATTGAGGGGGAGGAGACGGGAACTGCATCCATAGAAAAGAGGATTGCGGCAGCTCAGAAATGCCAGGAAAGGGGTTATCCCTTAAGTTTCCATTTTGACCCCATCATCTTTCATCAAGGATGGGAGAAGGGGTATCAGGAGACTATCGTTTCCCTGTTCAAAAAAATCGATTCAAAAGGGATCGTCTGGATCAGCCTGGGAGGATTTCGTTATCCACCGCAGCTAAAATCCATAGCCCAAGAACGTTTCCCAGATACAAAGATCTTCTTAGGTGAATTATTTCCAGGAAGGGATGGGAAATTCCGTTACCTTAAAGAGATCCGGGTGGAGATGTACCAAAAAATGATTGGATGGCTTCGAGATGTGGACCCAAGCCTTTTTATCTACCTCTGTATGGAGAGCAAGGAGGTATGGGAGAGAGTGTTCGGGTGGGCGCCATCAAACAATCACCATTTGAATCAGTTGTTTGAGAATAGATTAAAGGAATTTTTGAACGGATGAAAGAGAGAAAATTGACGAGATTGAAGGGGTATAATTACTCGCAGAGTGGGTATTATTTTGTAACCATTTGTACCAAAGACAGGGGAGAGTGGTTTGGGAATATTGAACAAGAAAGTATGAATTTGAGCAGGTATGGAAAAATTGCCCGCGATTTCTGGGCGGGGATTCCGGCACATTTTGAGAATGTCGGGATTGACGAGTTTTCAGTGATGCCAAATCACATACATGGCATTTTGATTATTGAAGAAAACATGGTAGGGAACGCATATATGCGTTCCCATCAAAGGAATGCATTTATGCATTCCCTACAAGATAGAACAAAGATGTTGTTATCCAAGATCATCCAGCAATATAAGGCATCTGTGACGCGAAAGATTAATTCGTTGGAGGGCGGTCTTCATTTTGGGTGGCAAAAATCGTTTTACGATCATGTCATACGAAATGATAGATCCCTAGACAACCTAAGACAATACATAACAAATAATCCCCTGAAATGGGAATTAGATATAGAAAACAGAAAGGGTAATTCTCCACACAAAAATTGCGTGGATTATTACGGGGAGATAATAGGAAAGAAGTAGGGAACGCATATATGCGTTCCCTACATAGGTAAACACGGGAGGGTGAAACCATGAAACTGAAAGGCAAGGTGGTTCTGATTACCGGATCAACCAGAGGAATCGGGAAAGACTTTGCGATTGGTTTTGCTAAGGAGGGTGCGGATGTCATCGTCAATGGTCGAAACTTGGAGAAAGCAAAAGCAGTGGTGAAAGAAATAGAAAGTCTCGGCGTACGGTCCATGGCCATTGGTGCGGATGTCTCTCTGTCTCAAGATGTGACAAGAATGGTTGATGAGGCTGTCAATTCTTTCGGAAGGATCGATATTCTGGTGAATAATGCCGGAGTCAACCCTTTCATCCTGGAGGCAGAAAAGATTAAAGAGGAAGGCTGGGATCAGGTTTTGGACGTTAATTTAAAAGGAGTATTTCTTTGCTGCCAGGCAGTTGGAAAACAGATGATCAAGCAAGGAAGGGGAAAGATCATCAACATCTCCTCTGCTGCAGGAATTCTTGGAGAGCAGGGTTTCTTACCCTACTGTGTCAGCAAGGCCGGAGTGATGACATTGACTCGAATCCTGGCTTATGAATGGAGCAAGTACAATATTCTCGTCAATGCCATCGCTCCGGGGTTCATTGCTGGTGGAATGAACACACCCGTCCTCAATAAAGAAATCCTTGTCTCTGGGTTAACGCAACAAGTGCCCCTCAAGAGGCTTGGAAACCCAGAAGAGATTGTGAAGATTGCGCTTTTTTTGGCATCTGAGGATTCCAGCTATATCAATGGAACAACGATCGTTGCAGATGGGGGAATGACGGGCTACCATCCAGTCGGATTTATTGATCTAATTGCAGAGATGACGAAGAAAAAATCCTCTCATCCTTGAATCAAATATTAGCTTGACTATCTCACGTTTTTTGAGCATAATCGGCACATAAAATTTTTCAAGAGCAAGGGGAATAAAAGAGAGGGAGGAGGTGGCAAAAAGGTAGAAGCTTAGAGAAAATTATCTGAATAAATGATTGTGGAGGTGAAACAAAATGAAAAGAAAAGTAGCCATAAGAGGGTTTGAATTAGTAGCTGTTCTTTTGACTTTCTTGTTTATATTTTATCCTGCCAGTGCAAGTGCCCAGAAGCCCATCAAAGTAGGGGTTATTGACACCTATTCGGGACCACCGGCAGTCTTTGCCGACGATGCTCTAAACGGTTTCAAACTTGCCTTAGATGAAATCAACAAGAAAGGTGTTCTGGGAAGAAAGATTGAATTTACCCCTCGTGATGACAAGTGGAAGGTAGACGTCGGTTTGAGCGTGGCCAAGGAACTGGTGATGAGGGAAGAGGTAGATGTCGTTGTTGGCACAATCAATAGCTCTGTAACCATGGCTATTTCGGATTATATGAAAAGTGAGAAAGTGCCCTTTATCGTCTGGATCTCAAAGAGCGAGCATATTACGGGATCAAAAGGACATCGATATGTTTTCTCTACAGGCGAAAATTCGGCTATGGGTGGTAAAGCTGGAGGGACTGCCTTGGCGAAAAAGCCTTATGTTAAATACTGGATTGGCGGGGATGATTACGAATATGGCCATGCCATTGCCGATGCCATCTGGCGCAATTTGAAGGCGCTGAAACCGAGCGTAGAGAAGATTGGCGAAACCTGGTGGAAAACGGGCGAGCCTGATCTCGTACCCTATTTCACCTCCGTGATGGCGAAAAAACCGGATGCATTCATCGTTTGCGGCGGGGGCGCCACGATGTCCAATTCCCTGAAGGCATGCAAGACCACCGGGATTCTCGAGAAGATACCGGTTTTCATGCACACTGCCACAGACCATGCCGTTCTCAAACCACTCGGTCTTGAAGCCGCACCTGAAGGTGTGATGGGTACGATGGACTATCATTTCTATTATCCTGAAACCCCGGCCAACAAAGCCTTTGTCAAGGCCTTCCAGGATGTTTATGGAGGCCCACCTGGGTTCCCGGCTTTTCACGGTTACATCACAGCCCATTTTATTGCTGAAGCCTTTAAGAAGGCAGGAGCCGTCGATAAAGAGAAATTCATCAATGCCCTTGAAGGACTGGTGATCGATAGCCCTGCGGGTAAATTAGAGATGCGAGCATGCGATCATCAGACTGTACTCCCCATGTACCTGGGTGTCACTAAGAAAGTCCCTCAATATAACCACCTTATTTCAAGCGACATCGTGACGCTGACCGGGAAGGATGTTATGCCCAGTTGCGAGGAAATCATGAAGGCACGGGGAAAATAGGAATTTTTGATTTCAGCGGAGGCCGGGTTTCTGGCCTCCGCTGAATTGGAAAAGGGAATCTAATACGGTGGATTTTTCAGCATTTAGCAGTCAATTCTTGGTGGGCCTGAGTCGGGCAATGATCTTGTTCGTCGTTTGTGCTGGATTAAGTTTTGTTCTCGGGGTGCTCCGGGTTCCAAATATTGCCCATGGCTCCTTATACATGATCGGAGCTTTTGCAACATTTACCATTTCAAAACTAATTGGTGGATCTGCAGGTTTCTGGATTGCATTAATTGTGGCCCCCCTGCTGGTAGCCTTGGTCAGCTTGGTCGCAGAACGAGCGTTGTTCTGTCATCTCTATCAAAGAGAACACCTGATGCTCCTTCTATTTACCTTTGCCATATCGCTTATCCTTGGTGATCTGGTTAAGATCGTTTGGGGCGCGGAATACAGGTCGGTTTCAGCTCCCGCCTTACTAAAGGGCACCATCTCAATACTTGGGGCATCATTGCCCCGCTACAATCTCTTTCTGATTATCATTGGCCCCATTGTAGCTATTGCCCTTTGGCTTTTTACAAATAAAACGAAGATAGGAAAGATCTCGCGTGCGGCAGCGGTCGATAGAGAGATGGTGGGCGTATTGGGGATTAATGTCAGCTGGGTATTTGCTGTGGCATTCGTGATCGGGTGTTACCTTGCTGGAGTGGGCGGGGCATTGGTCGCGCCAACGGCGAGTATCGTGATTGGGATGGATCATTCCCTCATTATCGAAGCCTTTCTTATTGTAACAATCGGTGGATTGGGCAACATGTGGGGTGCCCTGGTGGGATCCCTTATCTTTGGCGTGACTCAGTCCCTGGGCGTATTGATTTGGCCTCAATTCACTATTGTTTTTCCTTATCTGGCGGTCGTCATTATCTTACTGCTGCGGCCTCAAGGATTGCTCAAAGCAGTGTGGTAAACCCCGTTAGAAAGGGTAGGGCTTAACATACAATTAGGAATTCACATTCTTTTTTATCATCCCTGCTTCAAGGGAAGGGGCCTTCTAACGGGGTAAAGAGGAGAGAAACTTGTTTAAAGAAGTGATTCGTTCGAAATGGTTTGGACCTTTAATAGTTATTTCTCTTGTCCTTTTTATTTTGCCGTTGTTCATTCCTAGATTTTACACTTATATTCTTGCTCTGATTTATGTTACCTCCCTGCTGGCGATGAGTCTTAATGTGGTTGTGGGCCATGGTGGCCTCTTCCAGTTTCATCATGGCGTTTTTTATGGGGTAGGGGCCTACACCGTCGCTTTGATGCTGAAAAAAACTTCACTGCCAATGTGGGCTGGTTTTATTGCCGGGCCCATCGTCGCAGCCATCATTGGCCTCATCATTGGCTGGTTATGTGTCAGGCTGACTCGACTCTACTTCGGGATGCTGCAGATCTCTCTAGGTTCCCTGATCTGGGTAATCGTTTTGCGGTGGTATAGTTTTACTGGGGGTGATGATGGCATCCCTGGCATACCCATGCCTTCCTTGCTTTCTTCTTTGAAAAATTCTTACTATTTTATCCTTATAATCGTTATCGTCTGTCTGATTATCATGTATCTAGTCTTGAGATCCCCATTCGGGAATGCACTTCAAGCGATCCGGGATAATCCACAGCGTTGCGAAGCGATTGGCATCAATGTCAGACGTCATCAGCTCATTGCCATTGTCATTGCCACCTTTTTCGCTGGAGTCGCTGGTGTTCTTTTTGTGGCATTGGAACGGTCTGTGTTTGCGGACCTACTGTTTTGGACTTTGTCTCTTGAGATATTCATCATGTGCCTTTTGGGAGGATGGTTCACTTTTGCCGGTCCCATATTAGGAGCGGCCATCATCGTGGCTTTGAGAACTTTTGTCGGCATTTTCACCCAATATTGGACTTTGATTTTAGGGATCGTGCTGATCCTGATAATTTTCTTTCTCCCAGAGGGTGTGATGGGCTTTTTCCAGAAATTATTTAAGCCTGGGGCGGAGGAAGTTTCTGAAAGGGGTCAACGATAGATGCTGCAGGTGGAAGCCCTCGATAAATCATTTGAAGACTTCATGGCCGTGAATGGAGCCAACCTCACCGTGGGGAAGGGTGAAATTGTGGCAGTGATCGGACCCAACGGGGCTGGTAAGACTACCTTGTTTAACCTCATCACAGGCGCACTGAAGCGGGATAGAGGGAAAATTATTTTTAGAGGGGAAGATATTAGCGAGTTACCTCCGTATGAGATCTGCAAGAAAGGAATTTCCCGATCCTACCAAATTGTGAATATCTTTCCTCGGCTGACTGTCTTCCGAAACGTTCAGGTAGCGGTGCTGTCCCAGCAAAGAAAAAGTCGTCAGCTCTTCCACCCAGCCAAGAACATGGTTGTAAGGGAGACGAATAGCATTCTGGAGAGTGTAGGGTTCTTAGATAAGGCTCACGGCATTGCAGGATCATTGTCTCATGGTGATCAGAAAATACTTGAGATCGCCATCGCTTTGGGGAATGAACCAGAGCTCCTGATCCTGGATGAGCCGACCGCCGGGATGTCTCCTGAGGAGACATCGGCAACGATGGAGCTCATCAAGCGGTTGGCACAGATGCGGGGCTTGACAATTCTGTTCTGTGAACATGACATGGATATCGTTTTCTCTATCGCCGAAAGCATCATGGTGATGCATCAGGGGCGGACCCTCATTCAGGGAAGACCAGCGGAAGTGAGAAAAAATTCGTTCGTCCAGGAAGCCTATTTGGGGATTGAGTGATGCTTCAAGTTAAGGGAATTCACACTTTCTACGGTTTGAGCCATATTCTTTTCGGTGTCTCCTTGAAGGTTGATCCAGGTGAGGTGGTATGTCTTTTGGGACGAAATGGAGCAGGGAAAACAACCACCATGAAGAGCATCATTGGCATCATACCCCCAAAGGAAGGGAGCATCAAGTTTAAGGGGGAGGAGATTATCGGCATTGAGCCCTATTTGCTCACACGAAAGGGGATAGGCTATATCCCCGATGATAGAAGAATCTTTGCAGACCTTTCGGTGGGAGAAAACCTGGAGATCGGTGAAAGAAAAGCCAAGGCAGGTGAAGGATGGACAAGGGAAAAAATTTACGAAATGTTCCCTGCCCTGAAAAACATAGAGTCTCGCAGAGGCGGTTGTCTGAGCGGCGGGGAGCAGAAGATGTTGGCCATTGCCCGGGCATTGATGGGGAATCCGGAGTTTATCCTCCTTGATGAGCCTTTTGAAGGTTTGGCACCCCTCTTGGTATATGCTCTCGAAGGTCAGATAAGAAAGTTAAGGGAGGCTGGGTTGACCGTCCTGATTGCTGAACAGAATGTGAGATCAACCTTCAGACTGAGTGACCGTGGCTATATCATCGATAACGGGCAGATCCGTTATCATGGAAGCATTGGGGAACTGAGAGACAACGAAGAAGTGAGGAAAAAGTATTTGCTGGTGTAGTCAATCACAATGGAAATGAATAAGCTCTTACTCTCACCCTCTCTTCAGGACCTTCTCACAAACCAACACATCCGCCAAAGCTACCTCGGGTTATGAAGCATAAAGTTCGGAGTTCGGAGTTTTGAGTTCGGAGTTTAGAGTCGTAAGCCCCCAAATCGATTAGTCTGTTAGTCGCGTAGTCAAAGACTATGAGACCACCAGACTATGAGACTGCTAGACTACTAACCCCCAACTAATCACTCCAGACTATTTATCCCAAGATCCATATTGTATAATGGAGAGAAATAATGAAGATCAAAGTTCCACAGCTCCTCTGGTATGAAAATACCGAGATGGAACTCCGTTTTCCACAAACCTGGTCCATCTTCTTCTGTCCAATGAAGGGAGGAACAAGAAAAAAACTTTCTCACAAAGAGATGGAAAAGGCATTCCTCCATCCCATCGGTACGAAGCCGATTGCAGAGCTAGCCAAAGGGAAGAAGGAGGTTGCCATACTCTTTGATGATATGGCCAGACCGACCCCGGTTTATGAAATTGTTCCCCATGTGCTTCTGGAGTTAGAAAAAGCAGGAATTAAAGATGAACAGATCCGGTTCATCGCTGCCCTTGGAGCTCACGGAGCACAGACGGGTATCGATTTTAGGAAGAAATTGGGACAGGAGGTTCTGGATCGGTTCCCTGTTTATAATCATCATCCCTTTGATCAGTGCAAATACCTGGGCAAGACGAACCGGGGAACACCGGTTTCGATCAACCAGGAAGTGATGGCCTGTGATCTGAAGGTCGGTATTGGGTCGATTGTCCCTCATCCTTTTTCTGGATTCGGAGGAGGGGGAAAGATTATCCTACCCGGAGTGTCCCACATAGACTCCATTGCCTATAACCATGGGAAGCTCGTGCAGGATCATCCGGGAAGCGTCGGGGTAGGAAAGATCGAGGGGAATGTTCCGCGCCTCGACATTGAAGAGGCGACACGAATGGCTGGCCTCGATGTGAAGATCGACGCGATCCTTAACCTTCGGGCCGAGATCACCGGCCTCTTTGTTGGAGATCCTATCCTGGAGCATCAGGAGGGGACGAAGTTGGCCAAAGAGGTTTATGTGACCACTCCGGCAAAAGATATGGATATTGTGGTGGTCAATGCTTTTTCAAAACCGAATGAGTGTGCGATTGCTCCCTTCATTGGAATTCCCTCCTTAAAGGAAGAAGGAGGAGACCTGGTGATCGTTTCTAACGAACCTGCAGGACAGGTGGTTCATTATCTCTTTGGAGAATTTGGAAGATGTGGGGAGGGAAGGCTCCAGCTTCCCCAACCCTTGCCAACAAAGGTGAAACGGTTTATCGTTCTTTCACCCTTTAAAGATCATGTTGGAGCCTGCTTCTTCGGGAAAGTCCCTTCGATCTTGTGGGTGAAAACATGGGAGGAAGTATTAGATTTGTTGAAGGCAGAGTGGGGAAATAAAGCCAACGTGGCTGTCTATCCGGATGGCACGATACAATACTTCAATACAGAGGGCAGTAAGCAGTAGGCAGAAGGCACTAGGCAGAAGGCAGTA
>Ga0209253_10005898_pt1 | contig 10615 bp, 9 predicted proteins | sample FrelakmetBRP12BR_FD_187145 | JGI IMG/M metagenome (GOLD analysis project Ga0209253, IMG submission 187145) | Freshwater lake sediment microbial communities from the University of Notre Dame, USA, for methane emissions studies - BRP12 BR (SPAdes)... | ecosystem: Environmental > Aquatic >... | reverse complement strand
CAGAACAAACTCCTTTCGCCAAATTACAAGACGCTGTCGCCACCCCCAAATGAAACAACCGGAACTGAAGAAGGTCACCGTTAGCAAGTTGCGCCAAGACCTTCTTGCTCGCCGCTTCGCGATTCCGAAACTTCAGCGCAACTTTGTCTGGGACTCCGGACGAGCGGCAAAGCTATCGCACACACCCCACAATAATTATGGGAGAAACCGAATAAACCCGGAGGATTTTATGAGTGAAGATGCCAGCAAGGTAAAAGTTCGCCCAAGCTACCTGGCAGATCGGGTCGTGTCGTTAAAACCTTCGGGCATCCGGAAGTTTTTCGACATTGTCGCCGGTCAGGGTTTCCAGAAAATCCACCGGCAGCGCAGGGAGCTCGCCGGCACCAGCTCATGTCCGTGGGCGGCCAGAAACCCGAAGATGCCGGTGGCCGTCACCAAGTCTCCGGAGGGCGATTTGTGGCCGAGCGGTTTGAAGGGCGCATAGAAGCAGATGTTCATGACCGGGATGATGGGAACCTGCCGGCCGCCGGCGGGAACGCGGGCGCCAGCGGTCGCGTCCTTTCCTCAGAAGTGGGGGAACCCGCTCTTCAGGAGCCAGGCCTCCTTGTCGCTGTCGAACTCCCACACCTGGTGGTCCTGCAGCGTTTTGATCCGGGGGTCGTTCGCCAGGAAGTAGGAAATGTCCACGACCTGGAGCACCCGGCGCTTGCCCTCGGCATAGACCATCTCCTTGACCTCATAGTCCGTGACGCGCACGTTCTTGGGAAGGGGGGCCTTTGCCCCGGATTCAGCCAGCGCCAGATAGGACCTGGCGGTTTCGAAGTCGGACCAACGGATCAGTCTGCCGTAGCGTTTGGCACTGTCCTCAAAGACCTCTTCGCGGCGGAAGTCGAAAACCGATGCGCACCCGGCGAACAGGATCCCGCACACGAAAATGGCCCAGACCGCTCGTTTCATGAAAACCCGCTCCCATTTCGGTTGATAATAAAAATCAGTTTATCCCATTATCGTGGAATCGCCAAGCTATTATTGGGCAGCTATTATTGGACCGGCAATGGAAATGCCCACCCGCGTCCGGGCGCAGGCGGATAGGGGTGCCGAAAATTGGCGTGTGCCATTGCCGAAGGAATGGTTGGCGACAGGCCGCGGGTTGCGCTCCGGCCGTTGACGGAAGCCGGACGATGATTTAAGACTGCGACACGTAGCTATTCCAGTTTTGAACAACCCATTTACAGGCCCGCGGGGTGCCGGCACTGCCCCGTGAACCGGAGGACCTATGGCTCCAGTGTCCGTCGAAGACCTGCGTCGGTTTGCGGAGGAACACGTGGCGGCCGAGCCCGGCCGTTCGGGAGTGCATGGCTGGTGGCGCGCCCCGCTGCTGGCGGCAGCCCCTGTCGATGAGCGCTTCGAAATGCTCGCGCGCATCGCGGCCGACGACCACCTGCACCCGCGCGACCTGCTGCCGTCCGCCCGATCGGTGATCGTCTTTTTCATACCGTTCCAAAAAAAGCTCGCACGCGAAAACCAGAAGGGCGACCGGCCCTGCCGCAACTGGGGCCTCGCCTACGTGCACACCAACGATCTGATCAACCGCCTGGGCCAGGCGCTGGGGACGCTGCTGGAGGAGCAGGGTTTCCGGTGCGGGCTGACGCCGGCCACCCACAACTTCAACGAAGACAAGCTGATGGCCCGCTGGTCCCACAAGCACCTGGGCCATCTCGTCGACCTGGGCCGCTTCGGAACCCACCACATGCTGATCACGCCGGCCGGCTGCACCGGCCGGCTGGGGAGCCTGGTGACCGAAGCCGAGCTCGGCGACCACCCGCTGATCGAAACCCGTGAGGCCTGCCTGCTCAAGGCCGGCAAGGCTTGCGGCCTGTGCGTGGCCGCCTGCCCGGTGGAGGCCCTCAAGACCAACGGCTTCGAACGCCGCCGTTGCTGGGACCGGCTCAAGAACAACCGCGCCGGCCTTGAGTATTTTTCGGACCTGCCGGAAAGCACCCACGTCTGCGGCAAGTGTGCGGCCATGATGCCCTGCAGCTTCGGAAACCCCGTGGCGCGGTTGGCGTCGGCCCGCCGCTGAAACGCGCGCCGGGGTTCACGTCCGCACGGGCTCTCCGTATTCGAATATCCCGTTGTCGATGACGACGCTCCCGTCGGAATCCCTCACGACCCGCCAGAGCGCCCGGCCCTCGCCGGCAACCCAGATCAGCGTTTTGATCGCCGTCCCGGGATAGAGCGGTCGCTTGAACCGGCAGCCGATGCGCCGCACTTTTTCCGGAGCCCCCGGGCATTGCCGGGAAACGAGGGCACGGCAGGCGAAGCCCATGGTGCACAAACCGTGCATGATCGGTCGTTCGAAGCCTGCTGCTCGCGCGAAATCAGGATCGACGTGGAGCGGGAACGTGTCGCCGGACAGCCGATATATCAACGGCTGATCCTGGGCGGGCACTGCCCGCACTTCGCCGTCCGCCGCCCGGTCTGGAAACCGCGGGGCTTGATTCGGAGCGTCTTCTCCGCCGAACCCGCCGTCCAGGCGCGCAAACATTGCCGCACGCGTGCTGAAGAGCCTCCGGCCGTTGGAGTGCCGAGTTTCGAACTCGGTGACCACGAGCGCCCCCTTTCCCCGGCCCTTGTCGTAGTAATGGACATGGGCGCCTTCGGTGATCAGGGTTCCCTGGGACGGGATGGGATGATGGAACACCATCTCGTGCTCGCCATGGACAACCCCGGCGGCGTTGAGATGGCTCAACGCCGCCAGGTGCCAGACGACCTCGAAGGTCATCGCCGCCCCGAAGGTCGGGATCACCCTGAGGTGTTTCTCATAGCAGTAGTCAAGCTCGTCGAAGCCGGCCCCAACGCCCAGGGCATACTGAGCGAGGTCCTTCCAGTCGTAGGGCCGCCTGAAAGGGCCGATTTTCTTGCCGACGGCATCCAGGTTCAAGGCCATGATGACGATCCTTGCAGGGGCGGAAGCCGGTGATCGGATCCCCCCGGGGAGCCGGCGACCCGGGATGACAGGCAGGAGGTGAGGTCTAAGGTCGATGCCTCTGTTCGCCATCCGACTCCGGCCGCTGCAGCCTTGAATCGATGCGGTGCAGCAGCTGCTTGATGTCCCTCAAGTGGGCGATGACGGTGTCGGAGTCGCCGGCCGGCGCGTGCGGGTTGGCCGATGGGCCGCCGATGCTGCGGGTGATCTCGTCCAGCCGCACCCCCAGCGTGACGATAAAATACAGCAGCAGCACGAACCCGAGGTGCCGCTCCCCCCAGCCCAGGACCCGCCACCCCAGAATGATCACCGCCAGAAAGATCAGGCTGGTGACGGTGTAGGGGTGTTTTGAACACCATTGAGCGAACGAATTTTTCATGAAGCGTGTTTACCCCTCGTTGTTCTGCCGGGTCCACAGGAACCTCCCCGCGGCAACGCCGCGGGGAATTAGACTCTTCCAACAGAAATTGAATAAAAAAACCCGCAGTGGGGCGCCGGACGAAACCCGAGAACTGAGTCTCCGGCCGCCGCGCTGCTACTTGGCTGCGCCCCGATCCTCGTCCCGCAACAGCCGTCGCAGCACCTTGCCGACGCTGGACATCGGCAGCGAATCCCGGAATTCGATGCTTTTGGGCCGCTTGTAGCCGGCCATGTTGTCCTTGCAGAAGGCCATGATCTCCTCCACCGTGGCCGTTTCACCGGGTTTGAGCTGGATGAAGGCCTTTACCGCCTCGCCGCTCTTGGCGTCCGGCACGCCCACCACCGCCGCGATGGCCACCTTGGGGTGCTGGAAGAGAATGTCTTCCACGTCCCGCGGGTAAACGTTGAAGCCGCCCACGAGCACCATGTCCTTCTTGCGATCCGTTATGAGGACGTAGCCTTCCTCGTCGATGTGCCCGATGTCGCCTGTCAGAAAATAGCGCTGGCCCTCGATCGCTCGGAAGGCTCTTTCGTCCTCCTCGGGCCGGTTCCAGTAGCCTTTCATCACCTGGGGACCGCAAATGGCGATCTCGCCGTCCTGCCCCCGGGGCAACTCCTGCAAACCCGACGCCACGTCCAGCACCTTGATGTTGGTGCCCGGAAGCGGGAAGCCGATGCTGCCGATCTTGCGCTGGCGGGTGTTGGTGGGGTTGGCGGTGGCCACCGGCGCGGTTTCGCTCAGGCCGTAGCCTTCGAAAATGACGGCGCCCGTCTTCTCCTCGAATCGCCGGCAGACCTCCGGCGGCAGCGGGGCGCCCCCTGAAAAACAGCCGATGAGCGAGGTGAGGTCGAACTTTTCCAGATGGGAATGATTCGTGAAAGCCATGAAAATGGTCGGCACCGCCGGCATGAGCGTAGGACGGTGCTTCTGGACGATTTTGAGCACCTCGGTGAACGGCGGGTTGCCGGCCCTGGGGTCGGGAACACAGATCAGCCGGCTGGCGCTGGCGCAGGAGGAAAGCATGGCGCAGGTCATCCCGAAGCTGTGATACCAGGGCAGGACCCCGAGATAGGTGTGAAAGGCCCTGCGCTGCGTCTCGGGTTTTGCGCCCGGTTCGTGCACGAGCTGCATCCACTGGTTGATGCCGGCGAGGTCGTAGGTGAAATTGGTGTGGGTCAGACACGCGCCCTTGGGAATCCCCGTGGTGCCGCCCGTGTAAAGAATGAGCGCCAGGTCCGTCGAGGGGCGGATGTCGACCGTGGGAGGTTCGGGTTTGGCCGCCGCGAGCACATCGTCGAAGAACAAGTGGTTGGGCAGGTAGGACTCTGCCTTGGGGATCTTCCCCAAAAGGCCGCCGATGATCCCTTTCAGTTTGGGGAGGTAGGACTTGACCCCGCAGATCACCACTGTCTCGACGCCGGTTCCTTCGATGGCCTTGACGGTGGTCGGGTAGAACCCGGGGTGATCCATGCAGAAGACGGCCTTGGCGCCGCAGTCCTTGAGCTGGTGCTGGAGCTCCTGGGCCTTGTATAAAGGGTTGCAGGTGACCCCGACCGCTCCGGCTTTGAGGATGCCGAAGTAGATCGGCGGATAGTGCGGCAGGTTGGGCAGGAAGATGGCCACGCGATCGCCCTTGCGGATGCCGCGGCCGGCCAGGAAGTTGGCGATCCGGTCCGCGGCGTCCTTGACCTGGGCGTAGGTCCGCGAAGCATCGCTGAAAACGGTGTACACCCGGTCCGGGAACTCCTTGGCCGTGTCGTCCAGGATCGAAAAGAGAGGCTTGTCGTAACCGGTAATTTCGTGCGGGACGCCTTCCGGCCAATGGGGTGTGGGCCACGCTTGCTGGGACATGTCAGCCTCCTTTGGTGATGGGGGTGGGAAGAAGCAGATCCGACGAGAAAAGTTGAAGAAGTATAGAAGAACGGCCTCAGGGTGTCAAACACGAAAGCGGTTATTGCTCCGGCAAGTAGATATGCCAAATTCCATCATCTCACGCACCGGCGAAACACGGAGCGGCATTTTTACTCGCCGGCCCGATAAGAAACCGCTTTCAAAGGTAGGCGGAGAATTCGTCGTGGATCACCCGGTAGAGCTCTTCGCCGATGGCGATCCCCGCATCGATGAAACGGGGGCCGTAGGCCCTGCCGGTCGGGGTGCGGAAGGTGGCTCGGATGCGGGAGAGGCTCTCCATTCCGGCCGGGTAGTGCCTCACGAAGTCGCGCAGGGTCGGCCGTCGGAAGGCGACCATGGCCCACAGGGTGTCGGTGAAGTTGTCCGGCCCCCAGCGGAACTTGTCGGCATCGTACAGGCAGTCGGAGACCAGCGCCCCCTCCCGGGTGTTGACGCCGACCGTGGTTTTGAACGCTTCATGGTTGCGGATGGCGATGCAGATGTCCTCGATTTCATCGACCCCCAGCGGGTATTCGGCGAGCAGGCCGGCCGCGAAGGAGGCCCCCTGCTCGGCATGATGACTCTGCTTGCGCTGAATGTCGTGCAGCAGGCCGGCAACATGCGCGATGCAGACCCGGCGCGCCAGATGACCTCCCGTGGTGCCGGCGGCCCGGCCCTCGATGTGGGTCAAGGCGCCCGCGTCCAGGGCGACTTTGGTGGCGTGCAGCATGCCGTGGCCGAAGTCGTCCTCCAGACGGTCCATCACTTGCTGCCGCAGCCGGACGACCAGTGGGTGGGTTTCAAAAATCGTCCGCGAGGCGTCCAGCGCGCCGGCCTCATCGCGGTAAAAATCAACCGCCGGGAACCGGACAGCGATCCGGCACGCCCGCTCACGCAGCTGCGTGTAAAGGGACAGCGTATCGTCCATTGCAGGTTGGAAGAAAGAGGTGACCGGACGGACGTGCCGATTTCCGCAGAGTGAAACCGGCACGTCCGGGTTTGATTATAGCGGAGAAAGGGTCAGCTTTCAATCAGGCGGAAGGGTTTGCCGCAGACTTTCCAACTGCCGCCCTCCCGGACCAGCGTCAGGGTCTCTTCCACCGGATGGGTTTCGCCAAGGGAAAACCAACGGGCCACAAGCCCGAACACCGGGTTGATGGTGCGGCGGCGCTCGCCCTTGAACCTGACTTCGGCCGTGTCGACGTCCTTGAGGGTGGTCTGGGTCTGAATGTGGAAGATGCCCTGTTTCATATAGTTGAACTGGAAGCCCATGGCACGGGCTTCCTGGTCGACCCGCTGCAGATAGTTCGCCACCACGCCGTCCTCGGACGTCTGTGCCAGCTGCTTGCAGAGCCGGTCTGCCATGGAGGCGTCCAGCCAGAAATACGCCTCGGCGAATTCCACGGCGGCCTTCTCCGGGTTGTCGCGCTGATCGGCGACGGCCAGGACCACCTGGAGGATCAACCCCAACATGATAACCGAGGTGAACGTCAGGAATTTGCTGCCGCTGTCCATCGGGACCTTCCTCCTTTTAACCATTCATGGGATTCACCGGGGGAAAACCTTGGATCGACGGGGCCTGCTGAACGCACCGCTCCGAAGGTTCATCACCGTTGGCGCTTAACATGATTTATGGGGCAAGACAAGATTTTTTTATGGATCCTGTCTCACCGCACCAGACAGGTTTGAACCCAAGGCTCCGCGATGCATTTCAGGCGATCCATTTCGGCAGGAGAGCACGCGGGGTCGAACGTGCTGAAAAATTCGGGATGCAGGAGGGTGGCCTCCTTGAAGGGCTGCAGGGCGTACCTGCGGCAGCCCTGGATGAGTCGCGCGATGCGTTCAACGGTGCCCGGGGTGACCAGGGGCTTTACGCAGGTGGTCCGGAATTCGTAGTCGAGAGCCGACGCCAATATCACGTGCATGCTCGCCAGCAGCATGGAGCGGTCGCAACGGCCGGCGACGCAGCCTTCATACCGCTCCGGGTCCGTCTTGATGTCCATGGCCACGTAATCCACCAGTCCCTCGCGAATGAGCCGTGTCAGCATCTGCGGCCGGCTTCCGTTGGTGTCCAGCTTGACGGAGTAGCCCAGGCGCTTGACCCGCGCGCAGAAATCCGGCAGGTCCGGATGCAGCGTGGGCTCGCCGCCGGAGATGACGACCCCGTCCAGGAACCCGCGCCGCTGATCGAGGAAAACGAACACGTCTTCCGCCGCCACCGCGGCCGGCCGCCGTGTAGGATCGCCGGCCAACTGCGGGTTGTGGCAATAGGGGCAGTCGAAGTTGCACCCCGCCAGAAAAACGACGCAGCTCACCTTGCCCGGATAGTCGATGAAGGAGTGTTTCTGAAGTCCCCCGATACGCACGGCGCGTTCTCCTGTGGGTTTGTTTCGGATCAGGATGCGATCCGGATGTTCTTCCGGTCACCGAACTCGGCCTGCTTGCCGCTGTTCCACTGCTTCACCGGCCGCAGATACCCCACCACCCGGGAGTATACCTCGGTGGACTCGCTGCACCGGCGGCAAAGGGGCTGCTCCCCGTCCAGATAGCCGTGGGAGGGGCAGATGCTGAACGTCGGGGTGAGGGTGAAGTAGGGCAACCGGTGCTGGGCGGCGATCTTGCGCACCAGCTTCCGTATGACGGCGGTGTCTTTCACCTGCTCGCCCAGGAAGATGTGCAGCACCGTGCCCCCGGTGTACTTGCACTGCAGCTCGTCCTGCAGCCTCAGGGTCTGGAACAGGTCGTCGGTGAAGCCGACCGGCAGCTGGCTGGAATTGGTGTAGTAGGGGGCGGCGGCCTGCCCGCGCACATCGGATTCATTGGCGCTGACGATGTCCGGAAACCGTTTTTTATCGAGCATGGCCAGCCGGTAGGAAGTGCCCTCGCCCGGGGTCGCTTCCAGGTTGAACAGCGTCCCGCCGTCCTGCTGGAGGCCGGCGATGGCCTCTCTCAGGAAATCCATCACCCGCAGCGCAAACTGCTGGCCCTCGGCGGTGGTGATGTCCTTGCCCAGGAAGTTCAGGCAGGCCTCGTTCATGCCGATGATGCCGATCGTTGAAAAGTGGTTCTTCCAGTAGATCCCGGAGGCCTTCTTGATCTCCCGCAGGTAGAACTTGGAGTAGGGGTACAGGTTTTTGTCGGTGAACTGCTCGAGGACTTTGCGCTTGATGATCAGGCTTTCGGCCGCCAGCCGCACCTGCCGGGTGAGACGGGCGAAGAAATCCGCCTCGCCGTCGCTCAAGTAGCCGATGCGCGGCAGGTTGAGGGTCACGACACCGATGGAGCCGGTGAGGGGGTTGGCGCCGAAAAGCCCGCCGCCGCGCTTGAGCAGCTCCCGGTTGTCGAGCCGCAGCCGGCAGCACATGGAGCGGGCGTCCTCCGGCGACATGTCGGAGTTGATGAAATTGGAGAAATACGGGATCCCGTATTTTCCGGTCATGCGCCACAACGACTCGAGGTTGGGGTTGTCCCAGTCGAAATCCGCCGTGAGGTTGTAGGTCGGTATCGGAAAGGTGAAGACCCGCCCTTTGGCGTCTCCCTCCATCATGACCTCGGCAAACGCCCGGTTGACCAGGTCCATCTCGGCCTGGAACTCGCCGTAGGTCTCCGGCCGCTCCACGCCGCCGACCACCACCGGCGCGTCCTTCAGGATGGACGGCGGGTGGAGGTCGAGGGTGATGTTGGTGAAGGGCGTGTTGCCGGTGATGAATACTTTCCCATTTCTCCTGGCGATCACGGTTTCATTTTCGGTGCTCGGGCACCAGATCACACCGCAATAACTGACCTTACGGATTTGCTGTATGTACGTGTCCTGATGGTCGATCAGCCGCAGAACGTGCAGCATTTTTTTGCCGATGGTCGGTTGGCGCGTTCCGACCGTGAAACCGTATTCGGCATCCACAGCGATCTGCTGAAGTCCGTTCAAAATCTCGATATTGGTCGTGGTGATCTTGGAACCTTCGTGCCCGTCCGCCTTCAGGTAGATATCGAGAAACAGTCGAGCCTGTCGCCGGCTCATGTTTTTCAACACCTTCGGGATGAACTTGACCGTTTCCCGAGTCCCGAACAGGGTATCCAGAATCCGCTGAGACGATTCCGCATTCAACCGAATCATCTGCGAGGAGGTCCCCAGCGCCGGAACGGAGTCCCGGTTGGTGTAGCTGAAGCCCAAGCGCTTTAAAATAGATATGATTTCCTCATAATTTTCGGGGCTTTTAATCTTTGATTGGTAGATGGTGATTCGATGGCAATGGCGATGCTTGGAGGAGCTTTCCTTCGACCCCTCGGCTATGATCCACGCCAGCAGCCGGATTTCATCATCGGAAACATTTTTATCCGGCCGTGTATTTTTGCCGACAATCGGGATGATGACCGGCGATTTATATGTGACCACCTTTTCGATTTCTTCCAGAACAAATTCCTGGTCTGTATTGAACTTTTTCCTAACCACCCGGTGCCCAGGCGAAATCAGTTGATCCTGTATCCGATTTTTCAAGTGATACATTTCACCGGTATATGACTTTGAAAACATTGCCTTCACCGGTTGGTCTTCGATGGCGCCCGTGTGGATATTGAACGTTGTTATGGTTTGACCTGCTTCGATGTCCGCATATCCCATCCATCCATCCGGTGTGAGGATATCGGTGTCTTCGGAAAGGCACTGAAATCCGACCCGCGTCGGGATGTTGATGTTGAAGATGAACTCCTGCAGGGCCTGTTTGACCTCCGGGTACCTCAGGCGGTCGCAGCGCACGAACGGGGCGAGCAGGGTGTCGAAATTGGAAATGGCCTGGGCCCCGGCCGCCTCCCCCTGCAGGGTGTAAAAGAAGTTCACGATCTGGCCGAGGGCGCTGCGCAGGTGTTTGGGCGGGGAGCTTTCCACTTTGCCTTCCACCCCCTTGAACCCCTGGCGCAGCAGGTCCATCAGGTCCCAGCCCACGCAGTAGACCGAGAGCAGGTTCAAGTCGTGAATGTGAAGGTCGCCCTCCGTGTGGGCCTGTCGGATCTCGGGCGGGTAGATGCTGTTCAGCCAGTACTCGGAGGTCACCTCGGAGGAGATGTAGTTGTTGAGCCCCTGCAGGGAGTAGCTCATGTTGCTGTTTTCGCGGATTTTCCAGTCGAGCTTCTCGATGTAGTGGTTCACCAGGTCGACATTCGCCCGGGTGGTGATTTTGCGGATCTGGGCATGCTGTTCGCGGTAAAGAATGTACGCCTTGGCCGTTTTGTAGGAGGGCGAGTCCAGCAGCACGCGCTCGACGATGTCCTGGATCTCCTCCACCTTCGGGGTGGGCCCCAGCCGCAGCTCATGCGCCAGG
>Ga0209253_10005897_pt1 | contig 10616 bp, 11 predicted proteins | sample FrelakmetBRP12BR_FD_187145 | JGI IMG/M metagenome (GOLD analysis project Ga0209253, IMG submission 187145) | Freshwater lake sediment microbial communities from the University of Notre Dame, USA, for methane emissions studies - BRP12 BR (SPAdes)... | ecosystem: Environmental > Aquatic >... | reverse complement strand
TCTCAAGAAGGCCGGGTTCCTGACCCGCGACGCCCGCGCGGTCGAGCGCAAGAAGTACGGCCAGCCCGGCGCCCGCAAGCGCTTCCAGTTCTCGAAGCGCTAGCCGCCCCGCAGTCCGCAAGACGCCGTCCGTGCCTCCGGGTGCGGGCGGCGTTCGCGTCTGCCCACCGGAACGGGGCGATATCACTGTGGGGCCGCATCCCACAGAGACTTTCCCCGGTTCGCGTCCGGCACTGCGTCCGCACTGCGTCCACTGCGTCCATCGCTCATGGTTCGTGGAATCCCCACGCCCCGGGTGATACGCTCTCGATTCGTCATGGAGCTGAACGAGATCCTGCAGATCGCCCTGCGGTCCGGCGCCAGCGATATTCACCTCAAGGCCGGCCTGCCCCCGATGTTCCGCATCGACGGGGCGCTCGTCCCGCTCAAGGATGCCCGCCGCCTTCCGCCCGAGGAGATCGCGCGGATGGCCCACGGCATCATGAACGAGTACCAGCGGGAGAAGTTCAAGCAGACCAACGAGGTCGACCTGGCCTATGGCGTTCCCGGCCTGGGCCGCTTCCGTGTGAACGTGTTCCAGCAGCGAGGCTCGCTGGGCGTGGTGCTCCGCGTCATTCCCTTCCGCATCCAGTCGATCGAGCAGCTCATGCTGCCCAAGGTCCTGGAGAAGATCGCCGGCGAGCAGCGCGGCCTGATCCTGGTCACCGGCACCACCGGCTCGGGCAAGTCCACCACGCTGGCGGCGATGGTCGACTACATCAACGCCACCGAGACCTGCCACATCATGACGATCGAGGATCCCATCGAGTTCCTCATCCGCGACAAGCGGTCGATCGTGAACCAGCGCGAGGTGGGCGTCGACACCATGAGCTTCGGGCAGGCCCTGAAGAGCGCGCTGCGGCAGGATCCGGACGTCATCCTGGTCGGCGAGATGAGGGACCTCGAGACCATCGAGACCGCGCTCACCGCCGCCGAGACCGGACATCTGGTGATGTCTACGCTCCACACCCTCGACGCCACCGAAACCATCAACCGCATCATCTCGGCCTTCCCCCCGTACCAGCAGAAGCAGGTGCGCCTGCAGCTCGGCTCCGTCCTGCGCGCGGTGATCAGCCAGCGGCTGGTCCCCCGCGCCGACGGCCGGGGGCGCGTGCCGGCCGTCGAGGTGCTGCTGGCCACGGCGCGTGTCCGCGAGATGGTCGAGGACAAGGACCGCACCAAGGAGATCTCCGACGCCATCTCCCAGGGGCACGTGTCCTACGGCATGCAGACCTTCGACCAGTCGCTCATGGGGCTCTACCGGTCGGGGCTGGTGAGCTACGAGGAGTCGCTGCGCCAGGCCACCAACCCCGACGACTTCGCGCTCCGCGTGTCGGGCATCTCCGGCACCAGCGATTCGAAGTGGGACAACTTCGAGCAATCCCAGGAGCCCGGAGCGCCGAAGCCCGCGCCCGTGGCCGCCGCCCCCGCTCCGCGCGCTGCCCCTCCGCCGCCTCGCGCCCCCGTCACCGGCCCGCTCCCCATCGGCCGGATCGCCGGGCGTCCCGCCGAGGCCTCCCCGGTGGTCACCGAGGACGACTTCCAGATCGAACGGTTCTAGCCGACCTCCGGCCTCCCGTGGGCCTCCCGTGACCGATTCGCAGCAGTCCCGAGCCCGTGCCCGGGCACTCCGGATGCTCGCCGCCCGCCCCCGCACCGAGGCCCAGGTCCGCGACCGGCTGGCCCGGGCCGGCTTTGCAGAGGAGGCGGGCGGGGTGGTGACCTGGCTGATCGGCCTCGGTTACCTCGACGACGCCGCCTTCGCCCGAGACCGGGCCCGCGCACTCGTCGCCCCCGGGCGCCTCGGCCCCCGCCTCGCCGAAATGCGACTCGCCGCCGCCGGCATCCCCCGGGAATCGGCCCGTCGCGCCGTCGCAGACGCCCTGGGCGCAGACGAGACGGCCCGCTGCCGGCAGCTCGCCGAGCGACGCGCCCGGCGCCCCATCTCCGACCTCGACGACCGGGAGCGGGCCCGCCTCGGCCGCTTCCTGCTGGCCCGTGGATTCTCCGGCCGGGCGGTCTCGTCCGCACTGGGAGTGTACGTGGACGAGGGGGAGGACCGCTGATATGTTTCGCGCCCCGATGCGTTCCCGGAACCCGATCTGGCCGATTGCGGCGGCAGCCACCCTGTCGTTCTTGACCCTCTCCGCTTGCGCGAAGAGTGCTCCCGCGGTCAAGTACGAGTCCCCAGCCGAGGAGGACTACGTCGCCGGCGTGTCCGATCTCGAGGACCGGGATTTCGCCAGGGCACAGAGGATCCTGGAGAGGGTTCGCACCAAGTACCCGTACTCGAAGTACGGAGTCCTGGCCGAGTTGCGGCTGGCCGACCTTCGATACGACCAGGGAAAGTTCATCGAGGCGGCGGACGCCTACCAGACCTTCGTGAAGATCCACCCCTCGAGCCCCGACGTGGACTACGCGGCCTACCGGGCGGCGCTTTCCCGGGCGAACGACGCGCCGAGCGACTTCTTCTTCTTCCCGGCGGTGTACGAGCGCGACCTGGCCCAGGTCGGGAAGGCTGCGGAGGGCCTGGCCCTCTTCGTCGAGAAGTATCCCGGCTCGAAGTACGCGCCCGAGGCCAGGGAGAAGCTCGCCAAGATCAGAGACGTGCTGGCCGAGCGCGACTGGTACGCCTTCGAGTTCTACAAGAAGCGCGAGAAATGGCAGGGGGCGGCGTGGCGGCTGGAGCGGCTCACGAAGGACTACCCGGGCAGCACGCGGGAGCCCGAGGCGCTCTGGCAGCTCGCCGACACGTACTTGAAGCTCTCCGAGCGCTACCGGGCGCAGCAGGCGCTCCAGCAGCTGATCGTGAAGTTCCCCGAGAGCAAGCAGCGCGCCAGCGCGGAGAAGCTCCTTGCCGAACTCCGGATCCAGCCCGAGCCCGCTGCCTCGCCCTGGAAGTGAGTTCCGGCGCCGGAGGCGCGTCAGCTTCCGATCAGGCGCCCCGTACCTCGTTCCCTTTCTCGTGGCCGGTGCCGCGGCACTGGGGGCCTGGTTCTGGCGAGCCGAGATCCTGGACGCCGGCTCTGGACTCTCGCTCCAGAGCCCGGAGAGCCAGATCCGGCAGGCACTCGCCCATCAGGACCGAGCCCACCTCGAGGACATTTACGGCTGGAAGGCTGGGGGCACACTGGAACTCACGCAGGTCCGGTATTCGGAGGTGGTGCCGGACGTGGAGGGGGAGCGGGCCACGGTGGTGGCCCAGCTCGATGCCGAGGGGAGGGCGGTCTGGCGCGACCAGGCGGCCGCCGTTTCCTACATCGGCCGCGAACGGTTCCACATGAAACCCTGCAAGATCGCGCTCTGGTGCGCCGAGGGCGACCAGTTCGCTCGCCTCCGCGCCGTTCTGCGGACCCTCTTTCGGCGGCTCGACGCCGCACGGGCAGGCGATGTGGCGGCCCAGCTGGCGCTGGCCGCCGACGACTACCGCGAGGGCGCCACCGACCGGGCCGGGCTCGCGGCGCGCCTGCGCAGGGACTCCGCCTCGCCCCGCCCGGGCCTGCGCGTCCGGGCCTGGCAGATCCGGGTCGACCGCGAAGGCGCGGAGGTCGGTGAGGACTATGAGGAGACCGGTGCGGAGGCCGGTGCCGGACGTGAGGGTGCGGAGGCCGGGGAGGCCGGTGCCGGACGTGATGTGCGGCCGCTTCGGGCCCGCTATCGACTGGAGCGGAACGGCGAACGCTGGGTCTTCGCCGCAGGCCTGTGACCCGGGGGCCGTGACCGAGGCCCGGCCGCGACGCGGACTGGAGCGTTCGTCGCGCGGTCGCCCGTGCCGCCGGGCCGATGGTAGACTCGCCGGAACGGCGGAGCCGACCGGCGACGGGGAGGACCATGGACGACGTTCTCAAGGAGAAGCTGGCCCTCGGCCGCCTCCACTATGCCCGACGCGAGTTCGCGCGCGCCGAGCAGTACCTGACCCAGGTGGTGGAGGGGAACCCGACCTTCGCCGACGTCTACAACATGCTCGGCGTCTGCCTCCACGACCAGGGTCACTACCAGAAGGCGCAGCGGGCCTTCGAGGCGGCGCTCCGTCTCAACCCCGCCTACACCGACGCCGCGCTCAACCTGGCCATCACCTACAACGACACCGGCAAGTACCACGAGGCCCAGGAGGCCTATCAGCAGGCCCTCACCACCTCCGGCGCCGCCCCCGGCCAGCTCGACCACTTCGTGAAGGGCAAGCTCGCCAACATGTACGCCGACATCGGCGACGTGTACCTCTCGGCCGGCCTCTACCCCGAGGCCATCTCCGAACTCCGGCGGGCCCTCGCCCTCTGCCCCAGCTTCGTCGACATCCGCGCCCGCCTTGCCGGTGCCCTGCGCGACTCGGGCCGGCGCGACGAGGCCATCGTGGAGTACGAGGAGGTCGTCCGGCAGAACCCGGTCTTCGTGCCCGGACGGCTCAACCTGGGCCTCTGCCTCTTCGCCGCCGGCCGGATGGGAGAGGCCTCCGACCAGTGGAACGAGGTCCTCCGCGTCTCCCCCGGAAATCACAGCGCCGAGCTCTACCTGAAATTCGCCGGCCTCGATCCCTCAGGCGCGCCGCCGGCCGCGCCATCACAGTAGGAAGCGATGGACAAGAATCATCCCCGGCTCACCTCGCTCTCGCACGGCGCGGGTTGAGCCTGCAAGATCCGCCCTGCGGATCTGGCGCAGGTCCTGCGCCACTTGCCCAAGGTGAAGGATGCGCGCGCTCTCGTCGACCACGAGACGCGCGACGACGCCGCCGTGTATCAACTGTCTTCCACCGAGGCCATCGTCGAGACGGTCGACTTCTTCACGCCGGTGGTGGACGACCCGTACTGGTTTGGCCGCATCGCCGCCGCCAACGCCTTCTCCGACGTCTGGGCCATGGGGGGGCGTCCCATCTTCGCCCTCAACCTGGTGGCCTTCCCGGTGAAGCTACTGCCGCTGGAGATCCTCGCCGAGATCCTGCGGGGAGGTTCCGAGGCCGCCGCGCTTGCCGGCGCGCCCATCCTGGGCGGTCACAGCATCGACGACCCGGAGCCCAAGTACGGCATGGCGGTCACCGGGCTCGTCCACCCCGACCGCATCCTTCGCAACGTGGGCGCCCGCCCCGGCGACCAGCTCCTGCTCACGAAACCCCTCGGCTCCGGCATCGTCACCACCGCCATCAAGCGCGGAATGGCCACGCCCGAGCAGATCGCAGAGACCACCGCGGTGATGGCGGAGCTGAACCGGGCCGCCGGCGAGGTCCTGGCCGCGAGCGGCGCCGTCTCCGCCCTGACCGACATCACCGGCTTCGGCCTGCTGGGACACGCCTGGGAGATGGCCGAGGGGTCGCGCGTGCTCCTGCACATCGACGCGGACGCGGTGCCGGTGCAGGCCGGCGTCCTCGCGCTGGCCGAGCGGGACGTCGTGCCCGGCGGCACGACGGCCAACCTGGACTGGGTCACGCCCCACGTGAGGTTCGGCGCGTCCATCGGGCGCCCGACGCAGCTCGTCCTCGCCGACGCCCAGACCAACGGCGGCCTCTTCGCGGCGATCGCGCCCGACCGGCTGGAGCGGGTGCTGCGGCTGCTCGCCGACCGAGGGGTCGAGGCGGCGCACGTCGGAGAGGTGCGCGAGGCGCCGGAGGGGGGCGCCCTCGAGGTCGCCTGAGCAGCGCGCCATGCTCCTCGCACTCGCCAGCGCGCTACTCCTCGCCGCAAAGCCCGTTCCCGCCAGGGCCGCGGCCGCGCCCACCTTCGTTGCCGTGATCGACCCCGGCCACGGGGGAGAGAAGGACGGGGCCATCTCGGTGGACGGCAAGCGGGAGAAGGACATCGCGCTGCAGATCGCCCGGCTGCTGAAGAAGCGGCTGGAGAAGCAGGGGGCTCGCGTGGTCCTCACCCGCGGCGGCGACGAATCCGTGGAGCTGGCGCGCCGGGCTGCGATGGCCAACGTCGAGAAGGCCGACCTCTTCGTCTCCATCCACCTGAACTCCGCGCCGGGGGACCGGGCGGCGATGGCCCGCGGGGTCGAGACCTACTTCCTCTCGGCCGACGCCTCCGATGCCTCGGCCAAGGCCGTGGCGGCCCGCGAGAACGCCGACCGGCTGGCCGGCGAGCCGGAGATCGACCCGGCCGACGTGGTGGGGGGGATCCTCGCCGACCTGGAGGACAACGCCAACCTCTCCGAGAGCTCGCGGCTCGCCCAGGCCATCCACGACGCGGTGGTGCGCGGGACGCGCGCCGCCGACCGGGGAGTGAAGCAGGCCCCCTTCTACGTGCTGGCCGGGGCGCGCATGGCGGCGGTCCTCGTGGAGCTGGGATTCGTCTCCCACCCGGTCGAGGGGAAGGACCTGGCCAGGCCGGGCCGGCAGGAGGCCATCGCGAACGCGCTGGCGGCCGGGATCGCCGACTGGCGGAAGCCGGCGGCCGCGCCGTCGCGGTAGCCGCTGCCGGAAGCGCGCCACCGCGGTGGCCGCCCGCTGCGGAGGAGAGCGGTCGCGGTTATGATGCGCGCCCCATGCGCGCCAACGGAAGGAAGGCCGGCCAGCTCCGGCCCGTTTCTCTCGAAGTGAACGTCTCCAAGCACGCCGAGGGCTCCTGCCTGGCGCGTTTCGGCGACACCCAGGTCCTCTGCACGGCCAGCGTGGAGAACAGGGTCCCGCCGCACGTCCTCGGTACCGGCGCCGGCTGGGTCACCGCCGAGTACGGGATGCTGCCCCGCTCCACCAACTCGCGCATGGCCCGCGAGGCGGCCCGGGGCAAGCAGGGCGGGCGCACGCTCGAGATCCAGCGACTCATCGGCCGGGCGCTGCGGGCCTCGGTGGATCTGAAGGCCCTCGGTCCCCGCACCCTGACCGTCGACTGCGACGTGATCCAGGCCGACGGCGGCACCCGCACCGCGGCCGTCACCGGCGGCTTCGTGGCGCTGGCACTGGCGGTCCGCAAGCTCCAGAAGGCGGGGGTGGTGAAGGGGGCGCCCGTCATCCTCCGGCACGTGGCCGCGGTCAGCGTGGGCATCGTGGAGGGAGAGGTTCGCCTCGACCTCGAGTACGAGGAGGACGCCACCGCCGAGGTGGACATGAACGTGGTCGCCAACGGCGACCTCGACATCGTCGAGGTGCAGGGCACCGCCGAGGGCAAGGCCTTCGGCCGCGAGCAACTCGACCAGATGCTCGACGCCGCCCTGGCCGGCATCGCGGAGCTCAAGCTGGCGCAGGAGCGCTCGCTCGCCTCCCCGTGAACCTGCTCTTCGCCACCCGCAACCCGGGCAAGCTCCGGGAGCTGCGCCGGCTGGTGGCCGGACTTCCGGTTCGCGTGGTCTCCCCGGACGACCTGGAGCAGACCATCCCCGAGGTGGAGGAGGACGGCGCCACCTTCGCCGCCAACGCCGCGAAGAAGGCGTCCGCGTACGCCCGGGCCGCCGGCATGCACGCGCTGGCCGACGACTCCGGCCTCTGCATCGACGGCCTGTGGGGCCAGCCCGGCATCCGCTCGGCGCGCTGGTCGGAGGGGGAGAGCCCCGGCCTCTCCGGTGCCGGACGTGACCAGGCCAACAACGCGAAGCTCCTGATGGTCATGCACGGGGTCCTCCCGGAGCACCGCGGGGCCGAGTACCGGGCCGTGGTGGCCCTCTCCGGGCCCGACGGGACGATCCTCGCCACCGCCGAGGGCAGCTGCCGCGGCACCATCGGCGAGGCGCCTCGAGGGGAGGGGGGATTCGGCTACGACCCGCTCTTCCTGCCCGAGGGCGGGCCCGGGAAGACCATGGCCGAGCTCTCCCCCGCCGAGAAGGACGGGCTGTCCCACCGGGGCGAGGCGCTGCGCCGGCTGATGCCCGATCTGCGCCGCATCGCAGCCACCCTTTGACAAAACTCCGGGGGGACGCTAGACACGGCGCTCTCGGGCCGGGGCGGACGAGTGGAATGTCAGCTGGCGGGGCGTAGCGCAGCCTGGTAGCGCGCCTGCCTTGGGCGCAGGAGGTCGCCGGTCCGAATCCGGCCGCCCCGACTCTTTGAAAGTCGAATCGGATGGCCGGGGACGCAGGAATCCCGGAGCACGGAGGACGGGGCCGACTTGCGCCCGTAGCTCAGTTGGATAGAGCAGCGGCCTTCTAAGCCGCGGGTCGGGGGTTCGACTCCCTCCGGGCGCGCAACAATTTTTACGGTGAGTGTAGCTCAATCGGCAGAGCACTGGACTGTGGATCCGGGGGTTGAGGGTTCGAACCCCTTCACTCACCCCACCTCTTATCGGGCGGCGGGACCTTCCCGCCGTTCGCGCCCGTAGCTCAGATGGATAGAGCGTCGGCCTTCGAAGCCGCAGGTCGGGGGTTCGATTCCCTCCGGGCGCGCCATTGACACCCCAGGGGCAATACTGCTAGATCCGCCGCCCTTCGCCAGATGCCATCCGAAGTTCCCCGATGTTTCCGGGCGCATAGCTCAACTGGCAGAGCAATGGACTCTTAATCCATAGGTTGAAGGTTCGATTCCTTCTGCGCTCACCAAGTAACGAGAAGCCTCAGGCCGTCCGCCTGGGGCTTTTCCGTCACTTCTTCCCGCCCTGGATGACCCCGAAGCGGGGCTTCTTCCTCGCGGGCGCCCGCAGCGTCCCGGCCACCACCGAGGGCCAGGGCAGTGCGACATCCGTGCGGACTCCACGGAAGGTGAGGGTGCTGCGGATGCCCCAGCCGTCGAGGAGCACCGTGGGCGTGTCCCGCCCGGATACCAGGTTCAGCCGCACCAGCTGCTCGTCCCGCAGGTACTCGGGGAGCGCCACCCCGGCCACGCCCGGCGCCACCATCACCCACTCGATCGCCGAGGCCGCCCGGCAGGCCTCGAGCATCTCGGGCCAGCGCTGCTGCAGGAAGTAGAAATGCAGCGCCCACTCGCTCCAGCGCGGGCATTCCGGCGCGCAGGTCGCCTCGGGCGGGTGCTCATGCGGGGCATCCACCGTCCGTTTCTACAACGAAACAGGTTCCCTCGGCCCGGGCCATGATCGGGTAGTCTGCGGGCGTCCGCGGGCGGGTGGCGGAACTGGCAGACGCGCCGGACTTAGGATCCGGTGCCGCAAGGCATGAGGGTTCGAGTCCCTCCCCGCCCATTTCACCCCCATTTCCCTTGACCGGGCGCCCCCGCGGCCATAGGTCTATGCCCCCGTTCCGCTTGAAGGAATTCCCCGAATGAAGATTCAGGTCGAGAAGCTCTCCCCCGTGGAGACGAAGGTCACCGTCGAGATCGAGCCCGCCGAGGTGGCGAAGGAGATCGACCGCGCCTACGCCAGCCTCGGGCGGCGCGCGAAGCTGAAGGGCTTTCGCCCAGGCAAGGCTCCTCGCTCGGTCCTGGAGCGCAACTTCAAGGAGCAGGTCGAGGCCGACGTGGTCGAGAAGCTGGTCCAGAAGAGCTTCGACGAGGCCTCCCGGGAGCAGAAGCTCGAGGCCGTTGCCGCGCCCCGCGTGCAGGTGGCCGATTCCGCCATCGCCGCCGACAAGCCGTTCTCCTACACCGCGCGCGTCGAGGTGAAGCCGGTCATCGAGCCCAGGGACTACCGCGGCCTCAAGATGACGAGGCAGGCCGTGGAGGTCACCGACGCCGTCGTCGACGCCGAGCTGGAGCGGCTGCACCAGTCCTTCGCGGAGATGGTTCCGGTCGAGGGGCGAACCGTCGCCGAGCTGGGGGACTGGGCGGTCATCGACTACAAGGGCTCGGTCGAGGGCAAGCCCTTCGACGGCGGCTCGGCCGAGGGCGCGGTCGTCCAGGTGAAGGACGGGAACTTCTTCGCAGGCGAGATGGCGGCGCTCACCGGGCGCAGCGTCGGAGAGGCCTTCGAGCTCACCCAGCCCTTCCCGGCCGACTTCCGCGATCCGGCCATGGCGGGCAAGCCGGCGCGGTTCGAGATCGAGCTCAAGTCGCTGCGCGCCCAGAAGATCCCGCCCGTCGACGACGCCTTCGCGAAGGAGATGGGCATCGAGGGGATCGAGACCCTGCCGGCGCTGCGCGACCGGATCCGCGAGGACATCGGCAAGCGCGAGAAGCGGCGCGTCGAGGCCGAGGAGCGCGACGCGCTCGTCAAGGCCGCCCTCGACCGGAACGACTTCGAGGTCCCCCCGTCGCTGGTGGAGCGGACCATCGACGCCATGATGCAGAACACGGCCCAGCGGCTGACCCGCCAGGGCATCGACCTTCGCGAGCTGAACCTGGACATGGCCAGCATCCGCACCGACCTGCGCGAGCAGGCCCTCGTCTCCGTGAGGGCCTCGCTCCTGCTCGAGGCCATCGCCGAGACCGAGAAGATCGAGGTGGGCGATCAGGACGAGCAGGACGAGATCCAGCGGCGCGCCGCCGAGATGGGCGTGCCGCCCTCGCGGTTGCAGCTCAAGGCCGAGGGGCGTGCCGCGCTGCGCCAGCGCATCCGCGAAGACAAGGTCGTTGCGCTGCTGGCCGCCAGCGCTAATTTCCAGTAGTCGGGCCCCGATCTCGGGAGCCCCGGAGGAACGATGCCCTACATCCCGATGCCCTATGTCATCGAGCAGACCCACCGGGGCGAGCGCTCCTACGACATCTACTCGCGCCTGCTCAAGGACCGCATCGTCTTCATCGGAACGGCCATCGACGACGACGTGGCCAACGT
>Ga0209253_10005895_pt1 | contig 10617 bp, 8 predicted proteins | sample FrelakmetBRP12BR_FD_187145 | JGI IMG/M metagenome (GOLD analysis project Ga0209253, IMG submission 187145) | Freshwater lake sediment microbial communities from the University of Notre Dame, USA, for methane emissions studies - BRP12 BR (SPAdes)... | ecosystem: Environmental > Aquatic >... | reverse complement strand
CGTCCGATGGGTTAACATCGTTCTGTGCATTCGCGGTGACGACCCACGAGCCGCCGATGAAATTCCCCTTGATGTCTTTTGACTGTTCCATAGCGTCGCCCGGTTGGAAAACAAGAATGAAGGACTCTCGGTGGCCTGCTTACGCGAGTGTTGGGAGTGCAGGCCGTGTTTCCAGCGCCCGCCTGATGATGTGTTCCACGCGCAGACGTTCCTCGCCTGCGAGAGGAAGACGCGGGGCCCTCACGAATTCGGTCCCCACCCCGGCCATCGCCTCTGCCAGCTTGATGTACTGGACGAACTTGATTGCCGTGTCGAGGTGGAGGAGAGGCGTAAACCATCGGTACAGGCTGAGGGCTTCGCCAATCCTGCCTGCCTTGACGAGGCGGTACAGGGCGACACTCTCTCGGGGGAAAGCGCAGACCAGACCCGCTACCCAGCCGTCTGCCCCGACTACGAAGCTCTCGAACGCAAGATCGTCAACACCGACGAATACTCTGTAGCGGTTGCCGGCGAGGTTGCGGATATCGGTAATTCTCCTGACGTCATCAGCAGATTCCTTCAGCGCAACGAATTTCGGCTCGTCCGCCAGTCGCACAAACATCTCGGGAGTGATGTCTACCTTGTACGCGACAGGGTTGTTGTAGAGCATAATAGGCTGATCGGTCACCTGCGCCACGCTCCGGAGGTGTTGTTCCGTCTCACGCGCATCTGAGACATACTGCATAGGAGGGAGAACCATAAAGCCGTCAGCGCCGGCAGCGGCGGCGGCCTCAGCAAACCTGCATGCTGCGGCTGTGGTGGTTTCAGCCACGCCTGCGAGTACGGGAACCCGTTTCTGGCTGACGCCCACTGCAGTTTTGAGGACATCCAGCTTTTCAGCTGGGGAGAGAGTGCCGTTCTCCCCGAGTGAGCCGAGGACCACCAGGCCGTGAACGCCGGCGTCGACTTGAAACGAAAAGTGGCGTTCCATCGCAGCAATGTCAAGTTTCTCATTGGCCTTGAATTTCGTGGTGACGGCAGGGAAGACGCCGGCCCAGTTTACGTCCATAGGAACTCCTCAAATGAAAATTCTCTTGCTTCTTTATTTGTATATATGTAATATACTAGTAATATATTACCAACGCAAGTCCTTTTTCTACCCTTGTCAATTTCGTACAAGCTCAGTTACGGCTCAGGGGCTAGCGTCTCTCAGTCGAGAGAATCGATATGGCACTCGGTCAATCTTACAGATCCACATCTCCACCGGAACTCCGTCCTGCGGAGGGAACGATATTCAACATCATGCGGTACTCTGTCCACGACGGCCCGGGGATTCGCACGGCGGTATTCCTGAAGGGCTGTCCCATGCGTTGCGCGTGGTGCCACAACCCGGAGGGGCACGAACGCGGTCCGGAGCTCTCGTTCCGTGCAGACCGTTGCGTGAGGTGTGGTGACTGTTACGAGCTCTGCCCGAACGGGGCAATTGAAGAAGCCGGCGACGGGTTCGTCCCCGTGCGCGAGCGATGTGCGTGCTGCGGGGATTGTACAGACGCGTGTTATGCCGAAGCGCGTGAGATCATCGGGAGGGCTGTCACCGTTGATGATGTCATGAACGAGGTGATGAAAGATCTCGCGTTCTATGACGAGTCTGGCGGCGGTGTCACCTTTTCAGGCGGCGAGCCGCTTTACCAGCCGCGCTTCCTTGAATCTCTGCTGACGGCCTCCCACTCGCTCGGGATTCACACTGCAGTCGAGACCACAGGCTTTGCGGCACCGGATGTCCTCGCACGCATCAGCGGTTTGACGGACCTTTTCCTGTACGATCTGAAACTGATGGACAATGATGCCCACCGGCGGTTCACAGGAGTTTCCAACGAGCCCATCCTGGAGAACCTTCGATCTCTCTCGGCCGGCGGCGCGTCGGTGACCGTCAGGATACCTCTCATCCCTGGCATCAACGATTCCGAAGAGAATATCCATGCCTCCTGTGCATTCGTCAGCTCGCTGAACACCGTGTGGGACATTCATCTTCTTCCCTTCCACAGAATCGGCCGCGACAAGTACGAGCGGCTCGGGAAAGCGTCGACCATGCCCGACATCGCACCGGTACGCAACGAATCACTCAAGAACATTACCAGGATCATTGAAGACTATGGCTTACGAGTCAGCGTCGGAGGTTAGAACCATGACGGACCGGGTCCGGCGGCTCCGGCAGCAGAGCCTGGATGCGGTTCCCCACATTTCGGCCGAGCGTGCTCTGCTCGTGACTGAAGCATATCGTTCCACCGGGGCAGAGTCGGCGCCGGTGCGCCGGGCGCTCGTGTTCAAACACCTTCTGGAGAGGAAGGCGATCTGTATGAATGAGGGAGAGCTGATTGTTGGCGAACGTGGGCCGGCTCCGAAGGCCACATCGACGTATCCGGAACTCTGCTGTCACAGTCTCCAGGATCTGGATCTCCTCAACAGCCGTCCCAGGATTCCATATGCCGTCAGTTCGGAGACGCGGAGAGCATATGAAGAGGTCATTATCCCGTTCTGGAGCGGGATGACGGTGCGGGAGAATATCTTCGAGGAGATGAACGGTGAATGGAAAGAGGCCTACGCCGCAGGAATCTTCACGGAATTCATGGAACAACGCGCCCCCGGACACACGGTGCTTGATGACAAGATCTACCGGAAGGGGATGCTGGATTTCAGGAACGACATTGAGCGGCAGCTTTCGTCGCTGGATTTCCTCGGTGATCCCGAGGCCTACGGCAGGGAGCAGGAGTTGAAGGCGATGTTGATCTGCGTTGATGCGCTTATCACATACGCACGGCGATACGCGCTACGAGCCCTTGAGCTGGCGGAATCCGAACCCGATCCCGTCCGTTCCCGCGAGCTGCTGGAGATAGCTGCCATCTGCCAGCGGGTGCCGGCACACGCACCCCAGACGTTCCGCGAGGCCTTGCAGTATTACTGGTTCGTCCACCTCGGGGTGATTAGCGAGTTAAACCCCTGGGACGCGTTCAATCCCGGGAGACTTGACCAGCACCTCCTGCCGTTCTACCGGAAGGACCTCACGGATGGTGCTCTGACGCGCGAACAGGCACGTGAACTCCTTCAATGTTTCTGGGTGAAATTTAACAATCAGCCGGCTCCGCCCAAGGTGGGGGTCACTGCGGCGGAGAGCGCAACCTACACAGATTTCGCCAATATTAACACCGGCGGAATGAGAGCCGATGGCTCGGACGGCGTGAACGAGGTTTCGTTTCTCATCCTTGATGTCATCGACGAGATGCGGCTCGTGCAGCCGAGCTCCAATATTCAACTGAGCCGGAGGAATCCGGACGAGTTCCTCAAACGGGCACTCGAGATTATCAAGAAAGGCTGGGGCCAGCCGTCGATTTTCAACGCCGACACTGTCGTGGAGGAACTTCTCCGGCAGGGGAAATCCATCGAGGATGCGCGGAACGGGGGGACGAGCGGATGTGTGGAAACCGGCGCTTTCGGCAAGGAGAGCTATATTCTCACCGGCTATTTCAACTTGCCGAAGGTTCTCGAAATCACGCTTCACAACGGCACAGACCCGCGCACGGGCAAGAAGATCGGGATCGAAACCGGAGATCCTGCGGACTTCGGGGACTTCGAAGAACTGGTCAACGCCTTCGCGCGGCAGGTGCGTCACTTCGTCGATATCAAGATGCGCGGGAACAACATCATCGAACGTCTATACGCGTTGCGGGTCCCTACGCCTTTCCTCTCGGTGTTGATCGACGACTGTGTTGCACGGGGTGAGGATTACCTCGACGGCGGCGCACGGTACAATACCAATTACATCCAGGGCGTGGGCATCGGAACGCTCGCCGATTGCCTTTCCGCAATCCGCTTTCACGTCTTTGATGAAGAAGCAGTCGGGCTTTCCGATCTTCTGAGAGTTCTCGACTCCAATTTCCAGGGGTACGAGAAGACGCGGATGCTCCTGCACAATCGGACGCCACGGTACGGGAACGACAATGACTACGCTGACAGCCTGATGCAGAAGGGGTTCGAAATCTTCTATGATGCGGTGAACGGAAGGCCGAACACCAAAGGGGGCGTTTACCGGATCAATCTGCTCCCGACCACCTGTCATGTCTACTTCGGATCCGTGACCGGCGCAACCCCTGACGGACGGAGAGCGGGCGAGCCGCTCTCGGAAGGGATCTCGCCGGTGCAGGGGACCGACAGGAACGGACCGACGGCGGTCCTGAAATCCGCGGCAAAAATGGACCACGTCCGAACGGGTGGAACACTGCTGAACCAGAAGTTCACACCACAGCTTGTCGAGGGGGAAACGGCTATGGAGGCAATGATCCGCCTCGTTCGTACGTACTTCAAACTCGGCGGTCACCACATCCAGTTCAACGTGGTCGATGCGCAGACACTCCGGGCTGCGCAGTCGAGGCCCGAAGAACACAGGGATTTGATCGTGCGTGTTGCCGGATACAGCGATTATTTCTGTGATCTCGGTAAGGAACTCCAGGAAGAAATCATCTCACGCACGGAGCATCATTCCTTCTGACCCAGGAACCGCCCGACCCATGCAAGCGGGACCAGTGGGGAACTCAAGTGTTTCCAGGGACAGCCATCTTCACTCAATCTCCGGTGACCAATGTTCAAAAACCATCCCCTCGGCCTGAGGGTACTCTTTTTTACCGAGATGTGGGAGCGATTCGGTTTCTACATCATGATGGCCGTGTTTGTTCTGTACATGGACAGCGAGTTCGGGTGGGCGGACCGACGCAAGGCGGATTTCTACGGGCTCTTTCTTGGAGCCGTCTACTTCCTGCCGATCCTGGGGGGGTGGCTTGGCGACAGGGTTCTGGGCCACCGGAACACCATTCGCGTCGGGGCCGTGCTGATGGTGCTCGGTTACATCGCCCTGGCGGCTTCTTCCGCGGATCGCCTCCCGGCCTTTTACGCCGGCCTGATCCTCGTTTCCACGGGGACGGGCATCTTCAAATCCAACATGTCCGTCACGGTGGGAGCGCTCTACGAGTCGACGCCCGCCATCAAGGACGCCGGCTTCAACATTTATTACATGGGCGTGAACCTGGGAGCGGCGATTGCGCCCCTCGTGGCCACGGTCATCCACAACGTCTACGGGAGTTACCAGCTCTCTTTCGGCGCGGCGGCGGCCGGGATGGTGGTAGCCATCGGCGTGTTTGAGTGGGGGAAAAGACTGCTTCCGGCCACCGACCAGAGAACGATTGCGACGAACTCTGCAGGTATTCCTCCCAACGCTATGAAGAAAACGGAAGAGCGGCAGCGTCTTACAACTCTCGGCATCCTGTTCCTGATCGTCATCTTGTTCTGGGTCGCTTTCTACCAGAATGGTTTTGCGCTCACGTTGTTCGCCCAGCGCGCGACAGTGGTGTCTGATATCCTGAAGCCGGAAACGTATCAGTTCTTCAATCCGTTCTTTATTCTTGTCCTGACGCCGGTTATTGTTTCGCTCTTCGGCCGCCTGCGCGCGCAGGGGAAGGAGCCACCCAGCGCAGTCAAGATCTTTTTGGGCATGTTCGTGTCGGGCTTCTGCATGCTCGTGATGGTCTTCGCTTCGCTAGCGGGAGGGAATCAGGACAACAATTCGATGTCGCCACTCTGGCTGGTGGGTTCCTACCTCGTGATAACGCTGGCGGAGGTTCTTGTCTCACCGATGGGGCAGTCGTACGTCACCAAAGTCGCGCCTCCGAGAATGCGCGGGCTGATGATCGGGTTCTGGTTCGGTGCAACCGCGGTGGGAGGGTATGGCTCCGGCTATCTGGGCCGGTTTTACGATGTGTTTCCGCATCACCTGTACTATCTTCTGATCGCAACACTCCTGTTCGTGACTTCACTGCTGGCCCTTCTTTTCCTCAAGAAGTTGAACAAATTCGCCCCGTAGGGCGACGGAGAAGCTCGATGCTCATTCAAGAGAAAGTCGCACAGGCGATCGCCATCCTGAACGAGTTCGCCATTGACTGCTGGATCACGTTTGTCCGGGAGAGCGCGATCAACGGTGACCCGGTACTGGACTACCTGGTGGATGCCGACCTGACATGGCACAGCGCCGTCATTATCAACCGCTCCGGCGAAACGTGCGCGATTGTCGGTGAGTACGACCGGAGAACGGTCGAAGAACTCGGCGCATACCGGGAAGTGATCGGCTATGTAAAGGGGGTGAAGGAACCGTTCCAGCGCGTCATGAAGAGGTTGAATCCGGACCGCATAGCCGTGAACTTCTCGCAGGAGAGTGAAATCTGCGACGGGATCACGCACGGCATGTATCTCACGCTGGTGGAACTTCTTTCCGATCTCGGGCTCGAGGACCGCGTCGTCCCCGCGGATCGGATCGTGTCCGCCCTTCGGCAGCGCAAGACGAAGGCGGAGCTGGAGTGCATAAAAAGAGCTATTGTCGCGACGGAGGAGATCTTTGCCGCCGTTGCAGGTTTCATCGCCCCGGGGAAAACGGAGGTGGAGATTGCTGCATTCATGAAGGCGGAGGTCGGGCGTCGGAAGCTCGACTTCGCCTGGGAGCCGAAGGTTTGCCCCGCGGTCTTCACCGGTCCCGACACCGCCGCGGCTCATTACGCACCCACGGGCCGTGTGGTTGAGGAGGGACAGATCCTGAATATTGATTTCGGTGTAAAAGTCGGCGGCTATTGCTCCGACCTGCAAAGGACCTTCTACGTCCTTGGCCGGGGTGAGAACGCGGCACCTCCTGATGTCCAGCGGGGGTTTGACACGATCGTGAATTCCGTGGAACGATCGAAGCGAGCGATGCGCCCAGGCGTGAAAGGGATAGAGATCGATGCGATTGCCCGGAGCACGGTAACGGCCGGAGGTTACGAAGAATTCCCCCACGCACTCGGTCACCAGGTGGGACGATATGCTCACGACGGTACGGCCTTGCTCGGTCCGGCGTGGGAGAAATACGCGCAGAAACCCTTCTACCCGCTGGAAAAGGGGATGGTCTTCACGATCGAGCCGCGCCTTACTGTTCCGGGACGCGGGATCGCCACAATCGAGGAAATGGTGGTTGTTACGGAGACCGGTACCGAGTACCTTTCCTCGCCGCAGAAGACGTTGCTTCTGATACGGAGCGAAAGATGAGCTGAAGGGGGTGACGAGCCGCCTCCATCGTGCCGGTGTACTGTCCGTGAGAGGCTATAGAACATATGCATTCAAGATCTCCCATCATCGGCTTCCTGCTTCTTGCTTTCCTCACCGCGGGGTTTTGCCCGGGCTTCTGTCAGCAGGATCGCGCCGAGGAATCGGCTCTGCAGGTTCAGCTCCGTTCGCTGCCACACGTGCTTGAGGTAAAAAGGATACCTGGGGATTCAACGTTATTCCTTGAGGCGTACGAGCTGCAGTTCTCGCAACCCCTTGATCACGGGCGAGCGGGGGGACCGACCTTCCCGCAGAAAGTCTTCCTCTGTCACGCGGCAACAGACAAACCGGTCGTTCTCTCGACGGAAGGGTACTCAGCGCCCTGGAACCACACAGCAGAGCCAACGAAAATACTGAAGTGTAATCAGGTTACGGTCGAGCACCGGTACTTTGCCACGTCGAGACCAGACTCCCTCCTATGGGAATATCTCACCGTGAAACAATCCGCCGACGATCTCCATGAAGTTGTTACCGCGCTGAAAAAGATTTACAGGGGACCGTGGGTCAGTACAGGTGTGAGCAAGGGTGGGCAGACGGCACTTCTCTACCGGTACTTCTACCCTGCAGACGTCTCGGTGAGTATTCCGTATGTCGCGCCGGTGAATATCGCACAGGAGGACCCGCGACCGATGGAGTTCCTGCGCCACGTCGGGCCTGATTCGTGCCGTGAGAAGATGCGGCGGTTCCAGATTGCCATGCTCGCTGAGGAAGACCGGATGCTGCCGAAGCTGGAAGAGCACGCGAAGGACCGGGGCTACACGTTTTCTCTCGGGCTCCGGAAAATGTATGAATTCGCAGTCCTGGAGTATCCCTTCTCTTTCTGGCAGTACGGAAGACCGAACCTGTGCGATGCGATACCGGCTCCGGGATCATCGCCCGATACGATGTTCGCTCACCTGAGCCGAGCGGTGCCGTTATCTCTGTTTGCTGACGAGGGCGTGAAGTTCTTTGAACCCTTCATGTATCAGGCGTACACGGAGATGGGGTACTACACGTATGACATCGCTGACTTCCGCGGTCTGCTCAAAGCCGTGACGGATCCGTCGCCAAGGATCTTTGCCCCGGGGAACGTTCCGCTCCGCTATCAGTGTGTCACGTACCAGGAGATCAATCGCTGGCTCCAGAATGAGGGGAATAACATCATCTACATTTACGGTGAATATGATCCCTGGACGGCCTGTGCGGTGCAGCTGACGGGCAGGACCAATGCCCTGAAAATCGTGAAGAAGGCCGGTTCCCACGGAACGAAGATCCGGGATCTGAGCCCGGAGCAGCAGCAGGCCGTCTATCGTACGCTTGAGGAATGGCTTGGGGTGACGATCGCACGGTGACGCTGGGATGCGGGTCGTGGCAGCATGTCCGCCTCTCACACTTGCACAGGGGGCGGGTCCTCAAGGCCCGTCGTTGCACACTCGTTGGCGTGCCTTTTTTCAGAGATATTGCTACATTGGTATTGTCATTATTGTTGTCCCCCATGTTTGTGAGGGTCAGTTACCCGGAATCTGAGAACCGTTCGCTGGTCCGTCGCCCTTTTTTTCAAAGGAAAGGCCTGTGCTATGACTGTTTACATCCAGAATCTCTCACGCGAAGTTGACGAAGCAAAGCTTCGCCAGCTGTTCGAGAAGTTCGGTGCCGTGTCAAAAGCCAACATTCTCAAGGACAAAGCCACGGGCAAGCCTGTGGGTATTGCCTTTGTGGAAATGCCTGAGAAGGCCGAAGGGGAAGCTGCCATTGCTGCGATGCACGGCAAGGAGATTGGCGGTATGGCGTTGAACGTCAAAGAGGGGATTGCGCCGGAGGAGGAGAAGGCAGGGAAAGGGAAGCAGGCTGGCTGGAGGAAGGGAGGAGTGGGGGCCGGGCGAGCGGGAGGAGGCCCCGTTGGGCCTGCAGGGTACCGGGGTGAAGGAGGCCCGCATGGTGCTGGTGCCGTAAGGCGTGGCGGCAAGCGCGGCAGTTGATTGGACCCGGCAACACACGGAGAGCTGTTATCAAGAGGAGTCGGTTGTGAATCCGAAGCTTTGCTTCCTTGACGTCGAGACGACCGGAATGAGCAACATGAAAAACGGGATCGTCCAGATCGCGGGGATCATCTGTAAAGACGAAAACGGAAAGCTGGAGGAGGTGGAGGAGTTCACCTTCACGGTAGCTCCCTTCCCCGCCGATCTGATCGAAGACGAAGCGCTAGCCGTGTCGGGGCTGACACGGGAGCAGCTCAAGAGTTTCCCCCCTCCCGCTGAAGTACACAAGAACCTGACCGCGGTGTTCGAGAAGCACTGCAACAAATATGACAAGAAGGACAAGATGGTTTTTGTCGGTTACAATGCTTCATTCGATTATGGGTTTCTCCGCCGCTGGTTCGAGAAAGCGGGCGACAAGTACTTCGGGTCGTGGTTCTGGCACCCGGCTGTTGACGTGATGTCTCTGGCAATGCTCCGCATGGCCGGCGTCAGACACGAGCTTACGGATTTCAAACTGACCACTGTCGCAGCAAAGCTTGGTATACCGCTGGTAGCCGCTCATACGGCTCAAGCGGATATTCGGGCAACACGGCAAGTGTTCGAACGAGTGACCAGGTAGAGCGGACCTCTCTCCCTTTCGGAGGGAAGAGGTTGACCACAGCATGCTTGACAAACCTCTGGCAATTGTTGACGTCGAGACGACCGGCCAAAGCGCGGTCTACGGGCGGATTATTGAGATTGCCGTTATCCGCGTCGAACACGGCACCATCACCCGCACCTTCCAGTCGCTCGTCAACCCCGAGCGGTACATCAGTCCGTTGATTGAAGGTCTCACCGGCATTACCAATGCCGATGTGGCTGAAGCTCCGATCTTCGCGGACATCGCGGGGAAAGTCCGCAAGCTCCTGGATGGTGCGATCTTCGTTGCGCACAACGCCAGATTCGATTACGCATTCGTGAAAAACGAATTCCGTGTCCTGGGGAAGCCGTTCAGCGCGCGATGCCTCTGCACCGTCAAACTCTCCAGGAAGCTCTTTCCGCAACACCGTCATCACAACCTTTCAAGTGTCATCGAACGGCACGGCATCGCCTGCGACGCACGGCACCGGGCAATGGGGGACGCCCAGGCGGTATACGAGTTCCTGCGACTGGTTGACAAAGGAGGGGAAGGGGAGAGAGTTCGGGTGGCGGTCGATGAGATCCTGAAGGCGAGTTCATTGCCGGCCGGGCTGGACCGGCGTTCGTTCGATGCTCTGCCCGAATTGCCCGGCGTCTATTTCCTGCACGGGGCAGAAGGGGAATTGCTCTACGTCGGCAAGAGCATCAACATTCGTGAACGGGTACGTTCGCATTTTTCGGGGGACCACGCGTCGGCCAAGGAAATGGAGATATGCCGGCAGGTGCAGCGGATCGAGTACCGGCAGACCGCCGGAGAACTCGGCGCGCTCCTCCTGGAATCCAAGCTCATAAAGGAGCTGCGTCCGATCTATAACTCCAGGGCGCGACG
>Ga0209253_10005894_pt1 | contig 10618 bp, 8 predicted proteins | sample FrelakmetBRP12BR_FD_187145 | JGI IMG/M metagenome (GOLD analysis project Ga0209253, IMG submission 187145) | Freshwater lake sediment microbial communities from the University of Notre Dame, USA, for methane emissions studies - BRP12 BR (SPAdes)... | ecosystem: Environmental > Aquatic >... | reverse complement strand
TCCAGTCGGGATTTCACCTATACCAAACAGGTCGACCAGAGTTGCCAGCTTGTCCGCCAATGCGACACAGGTGCCAACCATGTTGCGCGGTAGTTCGTCGCCGGCGAAACGCGGTTTGTAGTGGTCCTCGATGGCAGAAGCAATGTCGTCATTCACTCCATCGTGTTGCGCGTAATAACGCCCCATGATGCCTTGCAACTCGGGAAATTCACTCACCATGTTGGTGAGCAGGTCGGCCTTGGATAGCAAGGCGGCTTGTTCGGCCTGCCGGGCCAATTCTTCGCCACCCAGCTTTGTAGCGATGCTGATAGCGATAGACTGCACGCGTTGTACCCGCTCACCTTGACTACCCAGCTTGTTGTGGTACACCACCTTGGCCAGATCAAGTACGTGCGAATCCAGCGGTTTCTTCCTGTCCTGATTGAAGAAGAACTTTGCGTCGGCCAGGCGCGCTCGCAGCACGCGCTCGTTGCCACTGATCACCAGGCATGCATCGGTTGGACAGATATTGGACACGATCAGGAATCTGTTGGTGAGTTTGCCGGTGGCATCCAGCAGCGGAAAATATTTCTGGTTGGCTTTCATGGTCAGAATCAGACATTCCTGCGGCACCTCCAGGAATGCGGCATCAAATTTTCCGACCAGCACATTGGGGCGTTCGACCAATGCAGTCACTTCGTCCAGCAAGGCATCATCTGCAATGGGCTTCACCCCGCCACCCATCTTCGCTGTGGCTTCCGTTAACTGGCGCGCGATCTCGGCACGGCGTTTTTCAAAACTGGGAATTACCGCGCCTTCGTTTTCCATCTGGGCTTCGTAGCTGTCGGCATCGCGAATTTCCAGTGTATGACTAGACGCCTCGAAACGATGACCCTGCGTCTCACGTCCGGCGGTCAAGCCCAGTGCGCTGACCGGCACAATCTCCGCGCCATGCAGTGCGACCAGTCCATGCGCAGGACGTACAAAGTTGGCGCTGCTCCAGCCGTCGGCGAGTTGGTAGGTCATTACCTTGGCGATAGGCAGCTTGGCGATAGTTTCATCAAGCGCCTTCTGCAAACCTTGCGCGAGTGTCGTGCCCTTGAGCATGCTGTCGAAGAACAAGGTTTCCGTTTTCCCATCCGGTGCACGCTTGAGATTTGGAACCACCGATGCATCTGCGCCAAAGCTGACGAGTTTCTTAAGCAGTGCAGCAGTGGGCTGTCCATTCACATCCAGACCCACTGCCACAGGCATCAGTTTCTGTGACATGGATTTATCTACCGCTTGCGCCGCCACATCGGTGACATGCACCGCAAGACGACGTGGTGAGGCATAAGACATCACCGTCACATCGCTCGCTGCCAAGCCTTGCGCCTTAAGGTTGGCCGCTAGAGCCTCGGCAAAATTGTCTCCCAGTTTCTTCAGCGATTTGGGCGGCAGCTCTTCGACCAGCAGCTCGACCAGCAGACTTTTTGTAGTCATGCTCATGGCGTTTTTTCTGGCATCTGCGCCACCCACTTGCGCGGTGCCAGCGGGAAGCCCAGACGTTCGCGGCTCTCGTAGTAGGCTTGCGCGACGCTGCGCGCCAGGTGGCGAATGCGCCCGATGTAGGCGGCGCGCTCGGTGACAGAAATTGCCCCACGCGCATCCAGCAAATTGAAGCTATGTGCAGCTTTCAGCACTTGCTCGTAAGCGGGCAATGCCAGTTGTTGTTCCATCAGATGTTTGGCCTGTTGCTCGTGCTTGCCAAAGGCCAGCAGCAAAAACTCGACGTCGCTGTGTTCGAAGTTGTAGGCCGATTGCTCGACTTCGTTCTGGTGGTAAACATCGCGGTAGGTGAGCCCTTTCGTCCAGGTCAGATCGAACACGCTTTCCACGCCTTGCAGATGCATCGCCAGACGCTCCAAACCGTAAGTGATTTCGCCAGTAATCGGTTTGCAGTCGATACCGCCCACCTGCTGGAAGTAAGTGAACTGCGTAACCTCCATACCATTCAGCCATACTTCCCAGCCCAGACCCCATGCGCCCAGTGTTGGGTTCTCCCAATCGTCCTCGACAAAGCGAACGTCATTTTGCTTCAGGTCAAAACCCAGTTCTTTCAGCGAATCAAGGTACAGTTCCAGGATGTTGGCTGGCGCGGGTTTCAATACCACTTGAAACTGGTAGTAGTGCTGCAGACGGTTTGGATTCTCGCCGTAACGGCCGTCCTTGGGGCGGCGCGCAGGTTGCACGTAAGCAGCTTTCCATGGCTCCGGTCCGAGTGCGCGCAAGAAAGTTGCGGTATGACTGGTGCCTGCCCCTACCTCCATGTCATAAGGCTGGAGCAACGCGCAGCCCTGTTTGTTCCAATAGTGCTGCAGCGTGAGGATGATTTCCTGGAATGTGGGCATCAGAGTGCTGGGCGAAACGGCAATGGTTATTAGTGGTTGCCCGGATTTTACAGGGTTTTGCGCGTGCTGCGAAATGCCGGCAGCAAGCCGATAAGCAGCAACAAGCCGGCGAGTCCCAGTACCAGGCTGTTGCCAAAGCGGACATAAGGCGTCGCACCGGCATATCCCTGCGCCAGACCGTGCAGCGCAGTGGTGGTGAATATTTCTGCTTCCTGCAGCACTATGCCGCGCTGATCGATGATGGCAGTGACGCCGGTATTGGTGGCGCGCAGCATGTAGCGGCCTGTCTCCAGTGCGCGCATTTGCGAAATCTGCAAGTGCTGTCGTGGACCAATGGAGCGCCCAAACCAGGCATCGTTGCTGACATTGGCGAGCAGCGTGGCTTGCGGCAACTGGCTGATTATTTCCTCGCCGAACACATCCTCGTAGCAGATATTTACCGCCACGCGTTGCCCTGCCAGATTCATCGGACGCTGATCAAGTCCACCGCGTGAAAAGTCTGACAGCGGGATTTTCAGCACATCGATGACCCAGCCAAACACAGGCTTTAAAGGGATGAATTCACCAAACGGTACCAGATGAAACTTGCGGTAGCTCTGATCGGGAGCGGCACCAAAGCTGAACATAGTGTTGTAGTATTCTTTGCCTCCAGCGGATGTTTCAACCATGCCGACAAGAATATCGCCATCATTCCGCCTGGCGTGATCGGAAAGTTGCGCCAAGTAGCCTGGCGGTACTTCGTTGCGAAACAGCGGCACCGAAATTTCCGGCGTGATGATGAGGCGGCTGCTGCTTTTCAGCGCGAGTCCGGCGTAAATATCCATCGAATTGACAACGTGGTCCGGCCGCCACTTCAGATCCTGCGAAATGTTTCCCTGCAACAGGCTCACTGTTACCGGTTCACCCTGTGGTTCAGTCCAGTTGATCTGCTGCAAGCTGAAACCCGTAACCCATATTGCCAGCAGCGGCAGCACATGGCGTCGGGCACGAAATCCTTTCTCAACAAACAGGCAGAGGAGCGCGGCGCTCAGTATCAGCATCAGTGAAACGCCGTAGACCCCCACCAGTGGAGCAAAACCTGCCAGAGGACTGGCAGGGGCTTGTGAATAACCCAATGTCAACCAGGGGAAACCGGTGAACAGCACGCTGCGCAGCCATTCGGACAATGCCCACAGCGCAGCAGCAGCCAATGACCAGACCGCGGGTGCGGCGATGCGCAGCTTTGTCAGCAACCAACCTGTCAGTGCGGCGAATAACGAGAGGTAGGCACAGAGCACGACCAGGGCAAAAACTGCGATGGGCATCGGCATCGCACCGAAATCGTGCAGACTCACATAAATCCAGGTCACTCCCGCGCTAAATAAACCCATGCCGAAACAGAAGCCCTGCAAAGCTGCCTGTAGTGGCGTCGCACTCTTGCGCCAGAAATGAAGCAGCAGTGCGAGCGTGATAACTGGAATGGGAAAAAGATAGAACGGCGCGAAACCAAGGACGGTAAACGCGCCGAGAACAAAAACAATAATTAAGCTGGAACGGAGACTATTTCTTGCCGACTGATTCTCGATTCTCGAATCCTTACGGTTCAATCCTCGCTCCCGATTTTCTCAACCAGCAGCATATGTAACCTGCGGCTATCGGCGTGCAGCACCGTAAATTTGAAGTCGCCGATCATGACCGACTCGCCACGCTTTGGTAGCCGGCCAAACTTGTTCAATACCAGGCCGCCGATGGTGTCGTAATCTTCATCGTCGAATTTCGCCCCTAGCGTTTGGTTGAAATCGGCGATCTCGGTAGTGGCTTTGACGCGGTAGTGACCAATCGTGTCCTGCACGATGTTGTCCTCAGCCTCGTCGAAATCATACTCATCTTCGATTTCACCGACGATTTGCTCCAGCACGTCCTCGATGGTCACCAGTCCCGCCACACTGCCATATTCGTCCACCACGATGGCCATATGGTTGCGGTTGCTGCGAAAATCTTTGAGCAGAACATTGAGACGCTTGGATTCTGGAATGAATACCGCCGGGCGCAGCATCTCGCGCACGTTGAATTCCTCCTCTCCGGCGTAGTAGCGCAGCAGATCCTTTGCCAGCAGAATGCCGATCACATTGTTTTTATCATTTTCGGTGACGGGAAAACGCGAGTGGGCGGTTTCGATCATCAATGGGATGAATTTATCCGGCGTTTCACTGATGTCGATCGCATCCATTTGCGAACGCGGCACCATGATGTCGCGTGCCCGCATCTCGGAAACTTGCATCACACCTTCGATCATACTCAGAGCGTCGGAATCAAGCAGATCGCGCTCATACGCAGAATGCAGCAACGTCACCAATTGTTCGCGATCACCTGGCTCGCGCAGCAGCAGCGCACTCAGGCGTTCAAGCCAACTGGGTTTGGGTAAGGGGTCGTTCATAGTGATCTGTCAGTTCGCAGGTGATATGAAAGTTGGTTATAAATTATTGTTCCTGATAGGGATCATCGTATCCCAGTTTCGTGATGATTGCCGTTTCCATCTGCTCCATTGCTACCGCATCGGTCTCATTTGCATGATCCCAACCCTGCAGGTGCAAAATTCCGTGCACCGTGAGATGGGCATAATGTGCCGTCAGGTCCTTATGCTGCTGTTTTGCTTCCCGCGCCACTACCGGCGCACAGAGCACAATATCACCAGACAGCGGCTGCGCATCACCGTAGACGAAGGTCAGCACATTGGTAGCGTAATCCTTGCCACGAAAATTCTGGTTGAGGCTGCGGGCCTCAGCCTCCTCCACAATACGCAGCACGATTTCCGCATCCCGTGTCAGCGCCGCTTTGACCCATCTGCGGAATTGTGGCCGGGTGGGAACTCCCTCGGCATGAGTTGCGATACCGGTTACATATTGCACCATCAATTTCAGCTTTGCTTTGGTACGGGGAGACTCTTCTGAAAACGCAGAAGCCTTGCCCTTATTTCTCATATTGCTCGTAGGCGTTGACAATTCTTTGCACCAGAGGATGCCGCACCACATCCTCAGACCCGAAATGAGTGAAGGCAATGCCACGCACTTTTTCCAGCACCAGCTTGGCTTCGATCAGGCCGCTTTTCTGGTGCTTGGCCAGATCGATCTGGGTCACGTCGCCTGTCACCACCACCTTGGAGCCAAAGCCGATCCGGGTCAGGAACATTTTCATCTGTTCCGGTGTGGTGTTCTGTGCCTCATCAAGAATGATGAACGATTGGTTCAATGTGCGGCCACGCATGAAAGCCAGTGGCGCGATTTCAATCGCACTGCGCTCGAATTGCCTGCTGGTCTTGTCGAATCCCATCAAGTCGTAGAGCGCATCGTAGAGGGGGCGCAAGTAAGGGTCCACTTTCTGCGCCATGTCGCCCGGGAGGAAACCCAGGCGCTCACCGGCTTCCACTGCCGGCCGCACCAGCACAATGCGCGCGACCGTGTCCCGTTCCAGCGCATCCACTGCGCTGGCTACAGCAAGGTAGGTTTTGCCGGTACCCGCCGGACCGATGGCGAAAGTGATGTCGTGCTGCTGAATTTGCTGCAGATATTGTATCTGGCGCGGCGTCCGGCCATGCAAATCACTGCGGCGGGTACTCAGCACCGGCACCGCCGTGTCCTGCGTTGCAGCATCAGTCGCGACATGTTTGGGCGAGCGCCGTGGATTCATCATCTCGATCAGACCCAACTGCACCTGTTCGATGCCCAGATGATGCTGTGCCTGATTATAGAAATTGCGCAGCACTTCCGCCGCGAGCTTGGTCTGGGATGACTTGCCACGTAGATTGAAATGTTCCCCGCGCCGTGCGATGGTGACATCCAATGCAGTTTCGATTTGCTTGAGATTCTCGTCCAGCACTCCACACAGGTTGGCAAGACGCTGGTTATCGGTTGGTGAAAAAGAAATTTCGACGGGCTGGGGTTTCAAAGGTACGTTAAAACGATTATGTAGTTTCAATTTTCGCAGTGACGGACGTACTTTGCAAGTGATTCATTGGCAGTCAGTCTGCACTATTTCGCCGCGCAGTGAATGTGATAAAGCAGCGGTAATTTTCACATTTATGAAATGGCTGACGCAGTTCGGGTGAGCGGCAAAATTCACCATACGATTGTTGTCGGTGCGCCCGCAGAATTCACTGGGACTCCTTTTGGACGGACCTTCCACCAGGACGCGCTGGGTCGTGCCAACCATGCCCTGGCTGATGGCTTGCGTCTGCCGGGTAATTTTTGCCTGCAGGCGGTGCAGTCGCTCCAGCTTGATTTCGCGGGGGGTGCTGTCGGGCAGTTCGGCGGCGGGTGTGCCGGGACGCGGGCTGTAAATGAAACTGAAGGAGTCATCAAAATTCACCTCTTCGATCAGTTTCATGGTGGCTTCGAAATCGGCTTCAGTCTCGCCGGGAAAGCCGATGATGAAATCGGACGTGAGTGAAATATCGGGGCGCACGGCACGCAGTTTGCGGGCGATGGATTTGTATTCCAGCGCGGTGTAGCCACGCTTCATCGCTGCCAGTATCCGGTCAGAGCCAGATTGTGCTGGCAAGTGCAAATGACTGACCAGTTTGGGTAATGTTGCATAAGTCTCCATCAGGCGCGCGGTAACTTCCCGGGGATGCGAAGTGGTGTAGCGGATGCGTTCAATGCCGGGTATTTCGTTGATGCATTCAAGCAACAGCGCCAGATCTGCAGTGGCGTCATCGTTTCCATTATCCATGATGCCGCGATAGGCATTGACGTTCTGCCCCAGCAGCGTCACTTCCTTGATACCCTGCTGCACCAGTCCCGCAATTTCCGCCAATACATCGCTCAATGGGCGCGAAACCTCCTCGCCGCGCGTATACGGCACCACGCAAAAGCTGCAATATTTGCTGCAACCTTCCATGATGGAAACGAAAGTGCTCACGTTTCCCGTGCGATCTTCGGTACGCGTCAGCGCCTGTGGCAGATGGTCAAATTTTTCAATTTCCGGGAAGGAAATATCAACCTGCGGCCGGCCGGTAGCCTGGCGTGCCGCGAGCAGTTGTGGCAAACGATGCAGGGTTTGCGGTCCGAACACGATATCCACATAGGGCGCGCGTTTTACGATCGCTGCGCCTTCCTGGCTGGCAACGCAACCACCGACGCCTATGAGCAGATGGGGGTTGGATTCTTTCAGATGCCTGATGCGCCCCAGATCATGAAATACTTTTTCCTGGGCTTTCTCGCGCACCGAACAGGTATTGAACAGAATTACATCGGCCGTGTCGGGATTGTCGGTCTGCTCCATACCGTGTGCGGCATGCAGTACCTGCGCCATTTTGTCCGAGTCGTACTCGTTCATCTGGCAACCGAAAGTTTTGATGTAGAGTTTTTTGGCCACGATTATTACGAGAGTGTTATGACTGGCGGTGACAGGAATTACTGCTTCTGCCTGGATTTTTCTTCTTCTTTCGCTTGGGCCGCTTCGGTCGGGGTCAGCAGCCAGATACGGTGTACGTTGCCCATGATATCCGTCTGGTAACGGATCGGACCGGACTCGTTGAGCATCGTCGGCAAAATAATCAGATTATCTTTGCCACGAATCTGCCCGCCTGCGCTCAAGTACATGGTCCGGTCGCTGATCCTGATTTCAGGATATCTCATCGCCCTGAGTTCACCCAGCTTGCTATCCGGGGGAAAAGCCCGCACGAGCTGGGCGTGAACATTCCAAGTCAGACCTGCCGTCACAGTGACGAGCATAAGCAGTGGAACCAGTGCTCTCTTCATTGCGGGTTGGGCGTTGCATCCCGGGCGAACATAAGGCTACTGGAGAAAAAAATGAGAGTGGAAATTGTACCAGTTCTGCATGAATCGAATCGAGTTTTGCTTCTCAACGTTGTGCCAGGGGATTTAGTGCATCAGGGTCTTCGCGTGCGCTGGTGCACCATTGCCGGGTCAGACTGACTGACGTGCGCTTTGCAGCAAGGCTTCGAACTGCTCGGCTGGCACCGCTTTTGAAAACAGATGGCCCTGACCGTAGTCGCAACCGGCAGCAGCCAGCAGATCGCGTTGCTCTATGGTCTCCACTCCTTCGGCAATCACTTTCAGGCCAAGTTTATGCGCCATCACGATGATGGCTTCACATAGCGCCATATCGTTGGAAGCCGGGGCCAGGTTATGGATAAACGACCGGTCGATCTTGAGATAGTCGATGTCATACTTCTTGAGGTAGGCGAGCGAAGAATAGCCGGTACCGAAGTCGTCCAGCGATACCTGCATGCCCGCATCGCGGAAGGCGAGTAACTGGTTGGTGACGGCAACATCGGTATCGAGCAGCAATCTCTCGGTAATCTCCACCACGATGCTTTGCCCGGGCAGGCCGAGTTTTTGCAGATGATCGAACCACGCGTGGTTATTGTCATCGCTATGGAATTGCACGGGTGAGCGATTGACGCTGATCTGAAATTCCGCGTGGTGCGATGAACGCCAAATTGCTACCTGGCTGGCCGTTTCGCGGAACACCCAGTCGCCAATGTCGATGATCATGCCGGTGTCTTCAGCGATGGGGATGAATTCAGCAGGCTCGATCAGACCGCGCGTCGGGTGCTGCCAGCGTAATAGCGCTTCCGCTTTGTGGATGACCCCGGTCAAGAGTTCCACGATAGGCTGGTAATACACCCGCAACTGGTTTCCGGCCAAGGCTCCGCGCAAATTATTGACCAGCAGAATCCGGGCCTGCGCGGCTTGCTGCAGGGATGCCGTGAAGTAGCCGTAACGGTTGTGTCCCTGCTTCTTGGCGGCATACATGGCCTGATCGGCACTCTTGAGCAATCCGCCGGAGTCGGCGGCATCCGCCGGATAGAACGCGATGCCGACGCTGGCCGATACATGGGTTACTTCGTTCTTCAGTTGGAACGGCTCAGCCAGCTTGCGCAGGGCATTCTGGATGACACCTTCGACGGTATCGGGATCGGCCAGCCCACCCAGGATAACGGTAAATTCATCCCCGCCCAGATGCGCCACGGTGTCGGACTCTCTCACGCAACTGCCCAGGCGCTGAGCTGCATCCTTGAGCAGCATGTCGCCCGTGGTGTGGCCGAAGGTATTGTTGATCTGCTTGAAGTTGTCGAGGTCGAATAGCAGCAACGCCAGCGACAGGCCGGAGCAGTTGGATTTCTTTATTTCCTGTTCGAGGCGGTCATAAAACATGCGGCGGTTGGGCAGATTGGTCAGCGGATCGAAGTTGGCCTGCCGCCAGATCAGGGCCTCATGCTCCTTTCTTGCAGCCTCGACCTGCATGCGTTCAAGCCACTTTCCCAGATCATCCGTGACGGCGTCGACCAGATACTGCTCCTCCGGCAGCAGGAAGGGTTGTTTGTTGTCGCTATAGAACAAGCGCAATTGGCCGCAGATCTTACCATTGACCATAATCTGCGCCTGCAGCCTGTGTGTAAGATTCTGGTCATATTTTCCGGAAGTGAATCGCCTGCCATCGAGTTCGATCCTGGCTGTAGAAATCTCCGGAAACTGCATCGCTCCTCTCAGATGCGTAATAACCCACTCGCAAGCCTCAGCCACCGTCAACTCCTGACCCATGCCACGACGGATCGCGTGGAGACAGATGATCTCCTTCAAGCGTACGCGCAGCATCTCCTCGGCTTGTTTGCGTTTGGTGATGTCGTGCCAATTGACTACCACGCCCACACACTCGCAGCTAATCCGTTGGGGGCAGGAATATCGCTCGAAAGTGCGGCCGTCACTCAGCTCGACCACATCCATGACTTCGGTTTCTGGGTTGGATTGCAGTCCGTTGGTTAGTTGGAGAAGCTTCTTGCCATCTTTGACCTGCAGGGCGATGTAAGCATCCAGTTCAGTACCGTCCCGGCGCTCGAGAAGTTCTGCTGGAAGCTGCCAGAGAGTGGCGAATCGGCTGTTATGCGAGATAACCTTGCCCGCAAGATCCACCACCACGATGCCGTTGGACGATGATTCAAGTGTGGCGTTAAGCAGGGAGAGGGATTGGGTCAGTTCCTGGGAACGTTCTTCCAGTGTTGTCTTTATCTGAGCAAGCGCCTGCTCGGTGCGGCGCTGGAGTGCCAGAATAGATTTGGATGTTTCCAGGGCCACGTTGCGCAGCCGCCCCCTCTGTTTACCGCCCGTTTTCTCGCTGGACCCGGTCATGTCGTGTAACTCCTGTTGGTCGTAGCGGCTGTAATTTTGCTACTATCTTCCTCTTCCGAGGATTTCAGCAGCAAGCGCAGTACCGAGCCCCCGTGCACAGATTTTCTCAAATGCCGT
>Ga0209253_10005893_pt1 | contig 10621 bp, 10 predicted proteins | sample FrelakmetBRP12BR_FD_187145 | JGI IMG/M metagenome (GOLD analysis project Ga0209253, IMG submission 187145) | Freshwater lake sediment microbial communities from the University of Notre Dame, USA, for methane emissions studies - BRP12 BR (SPAdes)... | ecosystem: Environmental > Aquatic >... | reverse complement strand
GGAAAAGACAATCCTGGCTGATCCGCGCAATGAGTTGGGCGAGCTACTATGTAGTACGCTATTTGCAGGGCCTGGTGGGTTATGGCCGGGAAAACGACCGGCCCGCGTATGGAAAATGATGCAGTATGGAATCACCGATTAACCGCTGGACAGGTTTCATGATGACACCGGAAATGCACAGCCAGATTGTTGCTGCCGCTGCTGCCCGGTTGCGGGCGGGCGGGGTGGTGGCTTTCCCGACAGAAACCGTCTACGGCCTGGGAGCGGATATCTCCAATCCGTCCGCAGTGCGGCGCATATTCGAAATCAAGGGGCGGCCGGTCGATCATCCGCTGATCGTGCATTTCGCTGATGCCAAGCGGTTGCAGTACTGGGCGCAGGAGGTACCGGAAGCAGCCTGGAAACTGGCCGAACATTTTTGGCCGGGGCCGCTGACGCTGATATTGCCGCGCAGCTGCCATGTGCCGCCGGATATCACCGGCGGGCAAGACATGGTGGGACTGCGGATACCGGATCATCCTATCGCGCTTGCCTTGTTGAATGAACTGGGATCTGAGAAAGCGCTGGCCGCGCCCTCGGCTAATCGTTTCGGGCGCGTCAGTCCGACCACGGCAGCGCATGTACAGGAGGAATTGGGCCATGCCGTGGACATGATTCTGGATGGGGGCGCGTGCAAGGTCGGTCTGGAGAGCACGATAGTCGGTTTCAGTGGCCAGACTGCCACGATCCTGCGGCCCGGCGGCATTTCGCTGGCTGCGCTGGCGGAAGTGCTGCATGGCAACGTGGTCTTGCCGCAAGCAAAGGATTCCACCGTACGGGTGCCGGGCGCACTGGCTTCGCATTACGCTCCGCTAACGCCGCTTGAGGTGTGGCCAACCGGAGCGCTATGGCAGCGTATGCGTGAACTGGTAGCACAGGGATTGAAGGTGGCGGTGCTAGGGTGGTCTGAACCGGAGCCGGTCAGCCCGGAAAACAGTAACACCTTCTATTTTTCCATGCCACGCGAAGCAGCAGCCTACGGCAGCCAGTTGTATGCAACCCTGCGCCGCTACGATCATGGGTGTTTTGATCGTCTGCTGGTGGAAGCGCCGCCTGCTGATCCGGCGTGGCTGGCGATTGCAGACCGGTTGCAGCGCGCCAGTTGCATGCCATTTGACAGACGATGAAAACAAGCAGAAGAAATCAATTGCGCGCGGTATTGTTTGATGTTGACGGTACCCTGGCCGATACCGAACGCGATGGTCATCGGCTTGCCTTCAATGCCGCATTCGCAGAGTTCGGCATTGCCTGGAATTGGGACACTGAGCTCTATGGAGAGTTGCTGACGATTACCGGCGGCAAGGAGCGCATTCGTCATTACATTGAAAAACATGTGCCGGATGAATTGAGCAGGAGCGGGCTGGATGCCTGGATTGCCGTTTTGCACCAGACCAAAACCCGACATTTCGTGGCCCTGCTCGAGCGCGGTGGAATTCCGCTACGCCCCGGCGTTGCCCGCCTGATCCATGAGTTGCGCACAGCAAACATAAAAATCGCCATTGCCACCACCACCTCACCGGAGAATGTAATCGCGCTGTTGAAGTCCACTTTGGGAGAAGATTCCCCTAGCTGGTTTGACGTCATCGGTGCGGGCGACATCGTTCCCGGGAAAAAACCTGCGCCCGATATTTATCTATGGGTGCTGCAACAGCTTGGGTTGCCAGCGCAGCACTGCATCGCGCTGGAGGATTCCGAGAACGGATTGAAAGCTGCGCTGGCAGCAGGCCTGGACACGCTGATCACAGTCAGCGATTACACCCGTGGGCAGGACTTCAGCGGTGCAGCGCTAATACTGTCGGATCTGGGTGAGCCGGCACAGCCGTTTGCCGTGCTGGCGGGAAATGCGCATGGCAGGGGATGGGTGGATGCGCAGATGCTGGCCGGGTTGAATGACTCGTTATAGTTTCCATTGGTATTTGTGATGGAATTGTTATCCGGAACAGGTAAAATCAGCAGCTGTTGGCTCCAGACGGGAAAAGGCTGAATCCCTGCAGGAGCGCCAGGATCTGTGACCAAAATCAGTGAGGCATCAAATGAAAAAACCATTAGTCGGCATCATCATGGGCAGCAACAGCGACTGGAACGTGATGCAGCATGCCGCGAGCCAGTTGCGTGATTTTGGCATAGCCTACGAAGCGCAGGTGATCTCCGCTCACCGCACGCCCGATGTCGCATTTGAATACGCGCAAACCGCCATTGCCCGCGGCCTGCGCTGCATCATTGCCGGTGCTGGCGGCGCTGCGCATCTCGCCGGGGTACTGGCGGCCAAAACCACTCTGCCGATACTGGGCGTGCCGGTTCCGTCCAAGCATCTGCAAGGGTTGGATTCGCTGCTTTCCATAGTGCAGATGCCCAAGGGCATTCCGGTTGCCACTTTCGCCATCGGCGAAGCCGGAGCCGCCAACGCCGGGTTGTTTGCAGTGGCCCTGCTGGCGCTTTCCGACCCGGCGCTGGCCAAGCAGCTTGAGATCTTCCGCACAACGCAGGCGGAAAAGGTCAAGGCGATGACCCTGCCCGAACTTGAGTAAATCTGACATGAGCTCAACCGAAACAGCATTATTTGAATCCAGCCTTGCCAGCCTCGAATTTCTGCATCGCGGCAAGGTGCGCGACATCTACGCGGTGGATGCGGACAAACTGCTGATCGTCCAGACCGACCGGCTGTCGGCATTCGATGTGATCCTGCCGACCCCGGTGCCGGGCAAGGGCAGGGTGCTCACCGCCATGTCCAACTTCTGGTTCGAGAAGCTCGGCCACATCATGCCCAATCATCTCACCGGCATTGCGCCTGAATCGGTGGTGGTGGCGATGGAGCGTGAGCAGGTGGCCGGTCGCGCGTTTGTGGTGAAGCGGCTGCGACCGTTGCCGCTAGAAGCGATCGTGCGCGGCTACGTGGTTGGTTCCGGCTGGAAGGATTATCAAAAAACCGGCGCGATCTGCGGCATCATGCTTCCCGCCGGACTGCAGGAAGCCGCCAAGCTGCCGGGGGGCGCGATTTTCACGCCTTCGACCAAAGCGGCCATGGGCGCGCACGATGAAAATATTCCGTTTGCCGAAGCGGAGAAGCTGCTGGGCAGAGAGTTGGCTGCGCAAGTGCGCGACAAGGCCATTGCCCTCTATACCGAGGCAGCGGATTTTGCCGCGACCAAGGGCATCATCATCGCCGACACCAAGTTCGAATTCGGCCAGGATGCTACAGGCAGACTTTATCTGATTGACGAGGCGCTCACTCCGGATTCATCCCGCTTCTGGCCAGCCGAACAGTATGCGCCGGGAAAAAATCCGCCCAGCTACGACAAGCAGTTTGTGCGCGACTGGCTTGAAACACAGGACTGGAATAAGAAAGCGCCCGCGCCCACATTGCCCGCCGAAGTGCTCGCCCGAACCACAGAAAAATATCAGGAAGCCCTACGACGGCTGACAGGGTAATGGGTAGGAGCGCCTTCAGGCGCGAAGGGTTAGAAAAGCCCGACCAGCATCTTGATCCCCAGCAGATAAAGCAGTACCACGAAAACCTTCCTGAGCGTGTCGGTCTGCACAGCATGGGTGGTTCTTGCACCCAGCGGTGCGGTCAGCATGCTGGCCAGCACGATCCATCCCAGCGCCGGTAAATAGATGTACCCCAGGCTGTATTCCGGCAACGCTTGCGATTGCGCCATGCCGTTGGCGATATAGCCGAGGGCTCCCGCAACAGCGATGGGAAAACCCACTGCGGCGGCGGTTCCGATGGCTTGTTGCAGCCTGACATTGCAGACGGAAAGAAACGGCACAGTCAGCAAGCCGCCGCCGATTGCGACCAGGCTGGAGACTGCACCGATCACATTGCCGGCCGCGAACATTCCTGTCTTGCCCGGAAGCTGGTGGCTGGGCTGGGGGACAGTCTTGAGCAGCATCTGGGTAGCAGCATAAAAAATGAACACGACAAAGATCACGCTCAGAAACTGGCTGGACAGCGCGCCTGCCAGCGTTGCCCCGCCCAGAGTGCCGACGATGATTCCCGGCGTCAGGTACCGCACCACCTGCCAGTTCACCGCGCCGTGGGCGTGATGGGTGCGCAGGCTGGAGATGGAAGTGAAAATGATCGCGGCCATGGTGGTGCCGAGGGCGAGATGCAGAATGCGGTCGGTGGGAAAATGCTGCGCGCTGAAAATGAAAGTGAGCACCGGCACCATGATCAGCCCCCCGCCGATGCCCAGCAACCCGGCAAAGAAGCCGACCATTGCACCCAGCAGCAAATAAGCCGGCCACCATTCCATGTTAGGTTCCACCTTGGTTCGGATTCCGTTTCAGCACTGCGGGTGGATCAGCACAAGATTCCCATGATGAATTTCCACTCCATCGGATCGACCGGCGTGATGGACAGGCGATTGCCGGTCTGCAGAATGCGCAGGTTGGCCAGTTCGGGGCAATTACGCAGCTCCTTGATGCTCACCAGGCGAGTTTTTTTGACGAATTTCACTTCCACGTTGAACCAGCGTGGATTCTGTGAGGTTGCTTTGGGGTCGAAATATTTGCTGGCGGGATCGAATTGGGTGGCATCGGGGTAGGCGAGCTTGCAGACCTCGGCGATGCCGACAATGCCCGGTTCAGCGCAGCTCGAATGGTAGAAAAAAACCTGGTCGCCGACGCGCATCTGGTCGCGCATGAAATTGCGTGCCTGATAATTGCGTACGCCGTACCACGCAATGGTTTGCCCGGGCATCGCCGCAAGGTCGTCGATGCTCACATCGGAGGGTTCGGATTTCATCAGCCAGTAGCGCATGGTTCTGGAGATATCGGTCAGTCGCAATAAACTTGAAGGGACAAAAAAAGCGGCATGGCCGCTTTTTTTGCGCTACGAAAATAAAGTTCCCCGCAAATGCCGTCAGGCCATTATCTTGAACCTTAAGGTCCAAGGTGGTCGCTTGCCGGACGCATCAGGCGCTTCCGCATGGGACGCGCACAACAGCATCACTATGGTTAGCAACCAGTTCTCAAAGAATGGTTCAAAGAATATGGACCTAAACAAACACCGCAGGGAACAACTGTAATCCAGTCTGGATTCAAGAAGAGAAGCTGGCTCGAATACAAACCGGAAATCTGGTGGGGCTGGACGGAAACCATGTAACGCCGACTAAAACAGCTTGTCCTGTTCCGGCATCGCCGCATCAAGTGCTGCCTGCATGCGGTCGATTCTACGCTTGAATTCACCCATGTCAAACCCCCCCCGGATTTTGGTGGTAAGCAGTTCATGGGTAATGTTGAGCGCCGCCATGATGGCGATGCGTTCGGAACCGACAACCTTGCCGCTATCCCTGATTTCACGCATCCTTTTGTCAAGATAGGACACCGACTGGAGCAGTTCCTCGCGTTCCTCGTCAGGGCAGGCAACGCGGAATTCTCGCCCCATGATGGTAACGTTCATGGTTTTGCTGGCACTCATTGTTCGTTTTCGGGGATTTGGGTTAGGAGGGTTTCCAGGCGACTGGTTGCAGTGCTGATTTTTTCCGACAGGTGCTTGTTTTCGCTGGTGGCACCGGCGAGTTGCTGGCGCAACTGGATATTCTCCGATCGCAGACGCCGGCACAATTGCACGAATTGGCTGATTTTCTCTTCCAGCGATTTCAGTTCTGCTTCCATCGGCGCACTATAGTTTGAAAATCCTCATTGAGTCAACTGCTAACGGAATTCTCTAAATGTTATTTCCAGTAACCTGACAAGGCGTGCAGTCAATCTTCCGGATCGGGTTTGCCGATTCTGGTAGAATCCGTGCTACGTTTGAGGTGCTCGGCTGAAATATAACTCAGTCGAGTTAAACGGGAACCAGGTGAAATGCCTGGGCTGCCCCCGCAACGGTAAGCAAGCGTGGACATATCCACCATGCCACTGTGAATTCTCCAATTCATGGGAAGGCGATATGTCAAATCTTGTGAGCCCGGATACCGGCCTTCAACGCGTATGGAAATATCGCGTGGGGCGGTATCCTGATCGACGTCTCTCTTCGTTCATGTAATTTCCCCTGCGGTATTTCTTTGTTTTTCCACTGCAGACGGCGGGTCTGCTCAGCCTAAAGAAGCCCCTTGGCGCTATCCATAGGTTTTCTTTTGGCGAATTGCTGCGAGAAATGACACATGAAAATAGGACGGTTGTTGGCTTTGGGATTGATAACTTCCCAGATTACTTTGGCGGTGGCTAGCGAAGTGAAGCCGACAGTATTGCCACCATTGGTAATCTACGGGGGCAATCGGGTGCCGACCCAGAAGGAGTTGACGAACTTCCGCGTGGATACATTGCGGATGAAGGTTCAGGACGTTGATTGGAAGACAGTACTGCAGGAGCAGGTGCAGATAAATGAGACCGGACCGGGTGGCCCGGTCTCTTTGTTTTTGAGGGGCTCGAATTCGAATCAAACGTTGTTTTTGATTGACGGTGTTCGGATGTCATCCGCGACCCAAGGGGCTCCGAACTTTGCGGCTATCGCACCCGGTTTGCTGTCTTCGGTGGATGTGATTCAGGGTGGCACTTCTGCGGCCTTTGGTTCGAATGCAGTGGGCGGGGTGATCCGAGGGAACATCGACATTCCGGCGGGGTTGATGGTTTCGGCGGGAGGAGGGATGGTGTTCCGGGGAGCGGGGCACCCATCCGAAATGTCGGCTGCAAGCTTTGGTGTTCGGGAGAGCAATTACTATGCTGGTGTACGGGTAGTTCAGGACATAATCAACCAAGGGTCTGCGTCGAACGCTAATAATGTCTTTGCGTATAACTCAGACAACGACATGAGGAAAAGAGTTGGGGTCGTGGCGAAGGCGGGAGGTTGGATTGGGTCGAATTTGCAGATAGAGGCGACGGTTCTGGGGTCGGGAGTGAAAACCGAATTTGATGGAGCGCCAACGGGTAAGGACGTGAACAAGCAGTCTATTTCGATGGCGAATGTCCGGGGCATTTATAGCTTTCCCCGGGATTTTAATGTGATGTTGACGTATGGAGGCTCGCAAGACAGGTCTACTTTAAGAGGTGCATACCCCGCTGTATTTAATACGACTTCGCTGCAGGCAACGGCTCAACTGGAAAAGCGGATGAGCTTTGGCCGAGCTTTTATGGGCATGGATCATGAGATTCAGAAGGTGACAAGCGATACTGCGTATTCAGTATCCGATCGAACTAACGTGGCTGGTTTCTTGGGGAGTCAGTTGAATCCGGGGCGGTTCGTGGTGGAGGGGATGTTACGTCACGATAACAACAGTCAGTTTGGGAGTTTCAACACATATTCTGCTTCTTTGGCGAGGAAATTCGGGGAGTCCTGGCGGGTCGGCGGTGTAACATCGCAGTCTTTTAAGGCGCCTACATTTAATGATTTGTATTGGCCGATGGCTTGGGGTTTTGGAGGGAATCCCAACCTGCGACCGGAGCGGGGGCATATGCACGAGATATTTATCTCGTATTTGAGGGAGGGGGCTTCGTATCGATTAGGGTTCTTTGTTAATGATATCAAGGATGCTATCGTTATCAACGGGGTCTTTTCTCAGATGGAGAATGCAGCGAGGGTTAGGATAGAAGGGGTGGAGTTTAACGGGGTTCAGCCAATAACCAAGAGTTGGTCGGTTAGGCTAAACGTGACAGGTCAGGACCCGAGAAATCGGACTACGGATACGGTTTTGGCAAGGCGCTCCCAGGTCTTCGGCACCACGGTTCTACGGTACGCCCAAGGCGGTTTTACGATGGAGGCTATTGCGCGTGGTGAGGGTGTCAGGTACGACGACTCGGAGAACACAGCGAAGCTGCCTGCCATGGTGATTGCGGGTTTGAGCGCAGCCTATAAGTTGGAGAAGGGTCCGACCCTCCGGCTGCAGGTTGATAATATCCTGGATAAGAGATACCAGCCAGCGGTTGGTTTTAATGGAATTCCGCGGACTGTCTGGGTAAGTGTCGCACATACTTTCTGAGCAGGGCTGCTCGTAATTGCGGCAGCTCTGCTTTTCTCATTTCTTCCCGATTCTGCTATTGTGCGCCCATGCAAAACGCACAGACCATAATAACCGGCTATCAGTTGTATGCGCGCTTGGCAGGCTATGTTGCGCCTTATTGGGAAATGTTTGCGCTGGCGCTGCCAGGCATGGTGGTACTGGCGGCAACCGAACCGGCGCTGCCGCTATTGCTGAAGCTGATGCTGGACGGAGCGCTTGTCAACCCGAGCCATGAATTGGTGCAACTGGTGCCGCTGGCGGTTATTGCATTTTTTGCAATGCGCGGAGTAGCGAGCTACCTCAGCATCTATGCGTTTGACTGGGTGAGCGGCAGGCTGGTGATGGATTTGCGCGTGACCATGTTCGACAGGCTGTTGACGCTGCCCACCCGTTATTATGCCGATCACGCCGGTAACGATCTTGTTGCCACAGTCACTGCCGACACGAACCGAACCGTTGCTACCGCTGCCGCTGCGGTAACCGTGCTGGCGCGGGATGCGCTGACCATCATCGCGCTGCTGGCGTGGATGTTTTATCTCGACTGGAAGCCTGCGTTGCTGGCGTTGTCGCTAATTCCGGCGATCATGCTGATTGTGCGGTTGAGCAATGGACAGCTACAGACAGGCGATCGGGAAACGGCACCAACGCCGGAGGGCATGACCCGGGTAGTGCAGGAGTCGATCAGGAACCACAAAGTAATCAAGCTTGACGGCGGCCAGCAGTACCAAAGCCAGCGCTTCCGCAATGAAGTCGACCGGGCGCATCGCGCCAGCATGAAACAGGCCACTGCCAAAGCTTTCAGTACGGCGCTGGTGCATATGGCTGTTGGTGTGGTGCTGGCGCTTGCCATCTATCCCGCCACCCAGCAAGCCGCTACTGATGGAGCCACCGGCAGTTTCGTTTCGCTCAGCGTGGCCATGCTGCTGCTGATCCTGCCGGTGAGGCGAGTTACCGTTGCTTACATATCCCGGCAACAAGGACTGGCCGCCGCTGTAAGTGTATTCGCGCTGCTGGAGCAGAAGGCCGAGGCGGATAGCGGCACGGTCATTATCGGCCGCGCGCGTGGAGAATTGCGCTTCGAGCAGGTCAGCTTTCGCTGCCAGTCGCCAGCGGGCACACTACCGGAAGAGATTACGCTGACGCTGCATCCTGGCGAGACGCTGGCGCTGGTGGATTCTACGCTGGCCGATCTGGTGCCGCGTTTCTCTCAGCCTGATAGCGGAAAAATTCTGCTCGACGGCCACGATCTGGCGACGCTCACATTGACCAGCCTGCGCGCCAACATCTCGCTGATATCGCGCGAGATGATGCTGTTCAGCGACACGGTGGCGGCCAACATCGCTTATGGCGCCAAGGGGCATGCCACCGAAGCGGAGATCATCGCCGCAATGCATGGCGCGCATGCGGCGGAATTCATCCGGGAGTTGACGCAAGGGCTGCAGACCGTGGTGGGTGAGCAGGGTACGCAGCTTTCCGATGGCCAGCGCCTACGCATCGCCATTGCCCGGGCATTTCTGAAAAATCCATCGATCCTGATTCTAGACGAAGCGGTTACAGAGTTGGACGCGGAATCCGGACAGCAGGTGCAGGCGGCACTGGCAACCCTGATGCAAGGCCGCACCATCATCATCAGTGCGCCTTCCGGCGCGAAGGGGCAGATCTCCAGCGCCAGTGTAGTTTTGCCCACTTGGCGCGGGCCAGACAATGCCACCGCTGGTGCATAAGCAATGGCATCCGAGAGTCTGGTGGCCAGCGAACGATTAATCATCCTTGCAATTCATGGAATATCATTCCATGAATTGCAAGGGTATTCCTAAGGCATCTTGTAGGAGCGGCTTCAGGCGCGAAAGGTTCGAGCGCGAGAGTTCATTCTATTCCATCCGATTTGCTCGGTGTATATTCCGGCACCCACTTGTTCAACCCTTTCTTGACTTCCGCATCGCCTAACACCGGGTGTCCGTCCAGCCACATCATCAACTCCGCCAGCCACTGCGCATCAACTGCACGGGCCTGGGCAATGCGCAGCTTGGCGTGGGGGGTAGGCAGGGTGTTCTCATCATCCGCCAGCAATTCCTCGTAGAGCTTCTCACCCGGACGCAAACCGCTGTAGACAATCTTGATGTCCTCCTCGCTTAGGCCGGACAGGCGGATCAGGTCTCTTGCCAAGTCGGCAATCTTGACTGGCTCGCCCATGTCCAGCACGAAAATCTCCCCGCCATCATTTCCTCCGCCCATCAACCCCGCCTGCAGCACCAGTTGCGCGGCTTCGGGGATGGACATGAAGTAGCGCGTGATTTCCGGGTGGGTGACGGTAACCGGCCCGCCGTTGGCAATCTGTTCGCGGAATTTCGGAATCACGCTACCTGTGCTGCCCAGCACATTGCCGAAACGCACCATCACGAAACGTGTCTCTAGTCCCTTGTCGCCGGGATCATTTTTTCTGGAGGGAGGAATGGATTGCTGCAGCGCCTGACATACCATCTCCGCCAGGCGCTTGCTGGCGCCCATGACGTTGGTGGGATTGACCGCTTTGTCGGTCGAGATCAGCACGAATTTTTCCACTCCGTATTCAACCGCGGTCTGCGCCAGAACATGGGTACCCATGACGTTGTTCTGCACCGCCTGCCAGGCATTTTCCT
>Ga0209253_10005892_pt1 | contig 10621 bp, 11 predicted proteins | sample FrelakmetBRP12BR_FD_187145 | JGI IMG/M metagenome (GOLD analysis project Ga0209253, IMG submission 187145) | Freshwater lake sediment microbial communities from the University of Notre Dame, USA, for methane emissions studies - BRP12 BR (SPAdes)... | ecosystem: Environmental > Aquatic >... | reverse complement strand
GTGGGTCTCCTCGGCGCTGGCACCCCAGTCCAGCATGTGTCGCCACAGGCGAGGTCCGGCCAGGACCCCGACCGCCACCAGCGACCCGGAAGCCGCGAGAATCCCCATCCGCTTCATGGGAGGAGTGTCCCCGGCCCGTCGCCCCGCCAGCAGAGGCAAACGGCCCATCGCGGGTCGCCCGAACCTCGTCGTCCGTGCAGGCCGGATGACGGTGTCGGATCCCGGCCTCGGTGACGGCCCGGATCTCGTCGCTCTTCTCGGCGGCCGCGGCCACCCGGCCGCCACGATCGTCGAGAACTTGCGGCGGTACGCGGCCGGCGTCAGGCCCGTGCTCCGCGTACGCGACCGAGCGCCAGGCTGGCCGGGATGGGGCGGGATGATCGTGGAATGCGCGGGCGCGATCAGCGGGGACTCGTCGTCCCAAGGCCGACCAGCCCCGCTGCCGCCACCATCCGCTCGTCGTACGTCACGACCACGTCCATGTCGTCACCGACGGCCAGGGCCGTTGCCAGGTGGACGGCGTCGAGCGTCCGCAGGATCTGCGGCTCGAGGATGCCCGCCGCGTCGAGGATGCGGTCGTCGATCGCGACGAGATCCACGCGGCGCAGGCCCTCGCGCACTGCCGCGAGGGCATCGGGCCCAAGGTGCCGGACGGCTCGCAGCGCCTCTGCGCGGAGGAGGGCCGACGAGACGCGGCGCGCACCGCTGGCGGCGAGGAAGCCGCGAAGGGCGGTCGACTCGGCCTCCTCCACGACGACCTTGACGAACGCCGAGCTGTCCAGGTAGAGCGCGCTCACTCGGCGCGACCCTCAGCAACCAGCCGGGACGGCGCCGCGGCGCCGGGCGGGAGGCGGACGGGCGCCAGCTCCAGGAGCTCACCCTCGCCGCGCCGGAGAAGTCCCTCGTGCTGGAGCCGGGCGAGGCCGCTCGGCATCGTCCGCACCATGACGGCAACCGGTCGCCCCCGATCGGTGACCTCGACGGTCTCGCCGGCGGCGACTCGGCGAAGGATGGTGCTCGCCTGGCGGCGCAGCTCCCGGACTCCGACGCGTTCCATGTGCGACATAGTAGCACATACGGCGCCATGGCCGGCACTGCTGCCGGCCGGTCGTGGCCGTTCCAGTGGCCGTGGTCCAGGCCCTCCGCGCGCGCCAGGCTCCCCGCGGCGTCCCGCAGGATGCCGATGAGTCCGACCGGGGCCCCGATGGTCCCGGGTTCACCTGGGAGCGGCGGTCCTCCGCAGCGCGTTCGGACGGGCGCCCGGCATCCGAGCGGTGACGACCGGCGTGGTGGGCATCGCCTCGGTGGCGCACACGGCGCTGACCGGCGAGCTGTGTCCGCTCGCGATCGCAGCGACCCTGCTCACGATCGGGTGGCTCGTCCTGGTCGGCCGCGGCTGGTGCGAGCCCAGTGGTCCCTGGACGAGGCGGAGCGCCAGGCGCGTCCCGGCGCCGCGGCGGCTACGCGGCGACGGGGCTGAGCAGCGCGATCGCCCGGCGGAGCGCGACGTCGCGGGGATCGCCGTCGAACCCGCCCATCCGGTTCGTCACGTACGCGTACCCGATGCCCGTCGCGGGGTCCGCGTAGCCGAGCGAGCCGCCCGCGCCGGGAGCCCCAAACGCGCCCTCGTGGCCGAACGGCCAGGCCGCCGTGGGCTTCATGAAGCCGAGCGAGAACTGCACGGGGCCGCGCATGCAGGCGTCGTGGAACCCACGTCGCGGCGGGACCGCAGGTGTCCGCAGCGCCTCGAGCGTGGCGGAGCGGAGCCCGAGCTCGTGCCCGTCGCCGGCGAAGACGCCGTACGCCTGCGCGATGGCGCGGGCCGTGCCGACGCCGCCTCCCGACGGGATCTCGAGCTCGCGGGCGAACACGCGCTCACGGTCGAGCGGCACCTGCGTGCCGGGGTTGGAGACCAGCGACCGGAAGAGGACCGACCGAGGGTTCAGCGCGTCGACGAGCATCGGCAGGGGCAGCCCGAGGATCGTCCGGATCGCGCTTTCCTGGACGAGCGGCGCCAGCCGCGCGTCGGGGATCGACTCGGGCAGACGGACGTAGAACTCCAGGCCGAGCGGGGCGGCGATCTCATCGGCGAAGAGCCGGCCGAGCGTCCGGTGCTGCGGGTCGATCCGCCGGATGATCTCGCCCTCGTAGAAGCCGAGGCTGATCGCGTGGTACGCCTGGCGCTCGCCGGGCTCCCACGCCGGCCGCTGGCGGGCCATGATCGCGGCGAGGCGGTCGGGGTCGGCGATGACGGCGCGGTCCACCTTCTCGTCGAAGCCGAAGAGGCCGGCCTGGTGGGCCAGGAGCTGGCGGACGGTGATCCGCTCCTTGCCGGCCTGGGCGAACTCGGGCCAGTACGTGGCGACCCGCTCGTCGTAGTCGAGCCACCCGCGCGAGTGGGCGAGTGCCATGGTCATCGCGGCCAGGCCCTTCGTCGCCGAGTAGACGAGGACCATCGTGTCCTCCTCCCAGGGCGCTCCGGCCGCCGCATCCCGGATGCCACCCCACAGGTCGACGACCTTCTCGCCGTCCCTATAGACGGCGCACGCTCCGCCGAGCTCGCCGCGGCTGCGGAAGTTCTCCTCGAACGCGTCGCGGAGGGGCTCCCAGCCGGGCGCGACGGTCCCCTCGATGCGGATCCTGGCGGATGCGGTGGTGGTCATCGGATCGTCCCCCTTGCGGTGCTGGTATCGGCTGGTTCGGCATGGCGTGCGGACCTCAGCCTGCGTCTCAACCGGCGTCCGGCGCATCCATCGGAGGGCGGACGCGGTGGTTGATTCTCCCGGCCGGCGGACGGGGGCCGAAGCGGCGCGTCCATCAGTCCAGGAGTCCGAGCTTCCGGCCGCGCGCCACGGCCTCGACGCGGTTGGCGGCCCCGAGCTTCCCCGAGATCGTGTGGAGATGCGACTTCACAGTTCCCACCGTCACGAACAGCTCGGCCGCGACCTGGCTGTTCGACCGGCCGAGGGCGACGAGGCGCAGCACCTCCAGCTCCCGCGGGGTCAACGCCTCGACCGGGCCGTCCGGGCCCGACAGCACGCGGGGAAGCCCGGCAGCGCCAGCGCTCTCGGGCGTCGCCTGGATGCGCGCGAGCGTCGCCCGGGCGGACCGCACGACCTGGGCGTCGCCGGCGCGGGTGCCGAGCTCGATGCCGCGCCGGGCCGCGGCCTCGGCGAGCTCGACCAGGCCGAGCTCCGCCCGCGCCCTGGCCAGGGCGATCCAGACGGCACCGCTGGTCGTGGCCGCCGACTCCGCCGGCGCCCGCCCGATCTCCGCCTCGCAGAGCCGCACGGCACCCTCGGGGTCACCCCGCGCGATCGCGAAGGCGGCCAGGTCGGCGATCGCGCGGCCGACCGCAAACAGGTTGCCCCCGGCGCGCAGGTCGGGCAGGGACGCCTCGTAGGCCTCGGCGGCGCGTTCGGTGTCCCCCGCCGCCGCGAGGGCCCGCGCCAGCAGGATCATGGCGTCGCCGCGCAGCGTGGCCTCGCCCTCCGGCGGGAGCCCTGCCGGCAGGAGCTCGCCCGCGAGACGCGCCTGCGCGATCGCCGTGGCGACGTCCCCCTCGAGGTCCGCGAGGCGCGAGCGGATGAGGGCCAGCTGGGTCCGGACTGCGGCGGCGGTGATCGGGTCGCCATCGCGACCGGCCGCGAGGGCGCGCTCGGCGTCGACGAGCCGCGCGGCCACGCCCTCGGTCTCGCCCGGGAGGACGAGGCACCAGGCGTACGACGCGCTGAGCTGGGCGTCGTCGCGGACGGCCGCCTCGGGCAGGGCGTCGAGCCAGCGGCGCACCGTGCTCAGCTCCCCGGCGTTGAGGTGCCACAGCGAGGCCTCGGCCACGAGCCGGCACGTGCCCTCAAGGTCGTCCGACAGGAGCGCGTGGGCGATCGCCTCGTCATCGTGACCGTGCGCCCGGTGCCAGGTCGCCGCCCTCGCGTGCAGCTCCGGGACGCCGCCGGAGTCGAGGATCCTCAGCCGAGCGCGCAGGACCTCCGCGAACAGCGCGTGGTAGCGGTACCACCGTCGCTCGTCGTCGAGCGGGATGATCAGCAGGTTGGCGCGCTCAAGCTCCTCGAGCCGCGCCTGGCCGTCCTCTCGACCGGTGACCGCATCGCAGAGCGGCCCGCACAGGCGGTCGAGGACCGAGGTCTGCAGCAGGAAGTCCTGCGTCTCGGACGGCAGCCCGGCGAGCACCTCCTCGACGACATAGTCGAGGACGAAGCGGTGGCTGGCACCGAACCGTCGCACCAGCCCGGCCTGGTCGGGTCTCCCGCGCAACGAGACCGCGGCGAGGCGCAGTGCCGCCGCCCAGCCCTCGGTGCGCTCGGTGAGCTCGTCGACCTCCGCGGGGGCGAGCTCGACCGCGGCCGAGCACAGCAGCTCGCCGGCTTCGGACGCAGTGAAGCGGAGATCCTCGGCGCGCACCTCGAGGAGCTCCCCCCGCGCACGCAGCCGGGCGAGCGGGAGCGGCGGGTCGACGCGCGTCGCGATCGCCAGGCGGGCCCGCGGGGGCAGCCGCTCGACGAGCGCAGCGACGAGCCGATGGACGGCGGGCTCGTCGATCACGTGATAGTCGTCGAGCACGATCACGGCTCCACCGGCCGGCCCGTCCTGCAGGGCGCTGTCGATCAGGTCGAGCACACGTGCGATGGCGAGCTCGGCATCGAACGGGTGGGCTGGGTCGCGGCCGCCGGCGCTCTCGGTCCCGGCCAGCTGCGCCGCGGCGGCCTCGAGGTACCGAGCGAAGCGGACAACGTCGTCGTCGCGCACATCGAGGGACAGCCAGGCGCCGTGGACCTCCGCCCCGCCCAGCCAGGCGGAGAGCAGCGTGCTCTTGCCGAAGCCGGCGGGCGCCGCGACGAGCACGAGTCGAGCCTCGGGCGCGCTCTCCAGCAGGGCGCGCAGCCGCGCCCGTTCGACGAGCCGCGTGCCCCGCGCCCGGACACCGATCCTGTTCGCGTGGAGGAGGTCGGCCCCTGGCATCGCCATCGTGATCGTTGCTGTGGAGTGGCCCCGGCAGTGTCGGCTGCCGAGTCCCCGACAGCCAGTGCCATTCGACGCGTCTTCGACCCGACCGCAGCGGCCGGCCAACCGTCGCGGAATCAACCGGCGGCTCCATCCTCGGGTGGATGTGCGGGTCGGGGGTTGAGCCGCAGGCTGGTCGGCAGGTCTCCGGCCCCATCGTGCTGGAGCAGGCAGAGGTTCGAGATGGATCGCGCGGCCCGCTACCAGATCCGCGTTCGCGTGCAGGGCGAGCTGGCTCCCGCCTGGTCGACGGTGTTCGCCGATCTCGCGGTGGTCCCGGACCCCGACGGCACGACGGTCCTGACCGGCGAGCTTGCCGACCAGGCCGCCGTCCACGGGCTCCTCGCCGCCGTCCGCGACCTCGGGCTGTCGCTGCTCTCGGTCGAGACCTTCGCCAATCCCTCATCCGCGTCCCGCTCGGGAGGCTCGTGATGTCGCTCCTGCTCGCGCTCTTCCTTGTCGTCCACGGCGGTGTCCACATCGCGTACATCTGCGGGCCCGCCTGGCCGTTCGCCATGACCGAGCCATGGCTCGTCACCGGTGTCGGCGCCGCTGCCGAATCCGTGCGGGCCGCAGGCATCGCCCTCGCGCTTGTCACCTTCTTCGGCTTCCTCCTCGCGGCGCTGGCGGCCGTCGGGCTGATTCCCGCGCGCCTGTGGCGCCCGCTTGTCGTGACGGCCGCCGTCGCCTCGGGCGTCGTGCTCGTCCTGTTCATCACACCGGGGACCCTGCCCGGCCTCGCGATCGACGCCGTCCTGCTCTGGGCCGTCCTCGCGAAGGGCTGGCGCCCAAACCCCCTCTTCGACCGCCGAGCCCGGGCCGGACGACCCGTGACGCCCTGATCGAAGAGACACACCATGACGATGTTGGAGATCGGAGGACCCGAGATGGGCACCACCATGTACGTCCACGAATCCGGCACGCCGGGCGCCCCGGCCATCGTGTTCCTCCACGGTGCGGGCGCCAGCGGGCTGATGTGGCGCCATCACGTGGCGCGGCTCGACGATCGGTTCCACTGCCTGGCGCCGGATCTGCCGGGCTTCGGGCAGAGCAATCGCCTGGCGCCGCTCACGGTCGACGAGACCGCAGACCTCATCGCCGAGCTCATCGAGACCAGCGTCCCCGCGCGCCGGGCCCACGTCGTGGGGCTCTCGTGGGGCGGCGGCGTGACCCACCGGCTGCTCGGTCGCCACCCGGAGCTGGTCGGTCGCGCCGTCATCGACTGCGCCGGCGTGCTCACCGCGCGGGGCGGCTCGCTCGTCCTGCTCGGGATCACGGCAGTCTCGCCGTTCCTCCACATGCGTCCGGTGATCGACCTGTTCAGCCGGATCATCGGGATGGACGAGGGCGGCCGGGCCGACCTGCGCATGGCATCGCGCCGGGCCTTCCGGCGGGCATTCATGGAGGGCTTCAAGGGCGGCGTCTCCAGGGTCGAGCTCAGCGCAACGTCGCCGACGCTGCTCACCGCGGGCGAGACGGAGTCGGCGATCCGACCGTCCAACGCGGCGCAGGCGGCGCTCATGCCGCACGCGGAGGCCCGGTTCGCGCCAGGCGTCGGTCACGGCTGGCTGGCGCGGAAGACGGCCCTGCATGTCCGGATGGTCGAGGCCTGGCTCAGCGGCGGCGAGCTGCCAGCCGAGCTGGTGCCCGAACCGCCGGCTCCGGCCGCGGTGGAGCGGATGCGTCGAGAGGTCGAGAAGGAGGTGCGCCGTGGGGACCGTCGGCTTGCGGCACGACCACGCTGAGGACGAGATCCCGGCGTCGCACCGCGACCTCGTCGAGTGCCCGCCGGTCGCCGCCCTGACGACGATCATGGCCGATGGCTACCCGCAGACCTCGGTCGTCTGGTGCGACTTCGACGGCGCGTGCGTGCGGGTCAACACGATGCGCGGCTTCGCGAAGGAGCGGAACATGCGCCGCGACCCGCGGGTCACGCTCCTCTGCTACGACCCACGGCGGCCGCTCCGCTATCTCGAAGTACGCGGCACGGTGATCGAGATGACCGAGGAAGGCGCGGCCACGCACCTCGACGCGCTGGCCTCGAAGTACGCCGGGCGGCCGATCCACTACTTCGGCGAGGCGATCCCGGCCCGCTTTGCCGAGACGGAGACCCCGATCCTGTGCCGGATCCGCCCCGATCGCGTCGTGGCCCTCGACGCCACGGAGCCGGGGGGCGGGCGATGAGCACGGCCGGCGCGCCTGTCGCGCCCGGAACGCTCGCGATCCCGCCGTCGCATCTCGACCTCCTGACGCCGCCGATCTGCGGCGTCCTCACGACGATGGGCCCTGACGGCCGGCCGGAGTCGAGCCTGGTCTGGGTCGACTGGGACGGCGAGTGCGCCCGCGTCAACACGACCAAGGAGCGCCGGAAGGGCCGGAACCTGCTCGCCAACCCGAGGTGCAGCCTGCTCGTCGTCGACCCGGAGAACACCGGCCGCTTCATCCAGGTCCGGGGTGACGCGGAGCTCGTCACCGACGGCGCGCTCGAGCACCTCGACGCGCTCACGCGCACCTACACCCGCCATCCGCGGTACTACGGCTTCGTCTACCCGGTCGAGCAGCAGGCGCGCGAGACGCGCGTGATCTGCCGCATCCACGCTCGGCGGATCACCCTGGACGCGATCCACGCCTGAGCGCCGGCGTGCGAACGGGTGGGGTGTCGCGAGCCCGGCAGGAAGAGAGACGATTCTCGCTGCCGGCGATCCGGGACTGGGCCGAGGCGCTCAGAGCCCGGCGCCGGCCTCGAGGAACGCCGCGACGTTCTCCCAGGGCACGTCCGGCTCATCGATGTCGTAGGCCGGGCAGAGGATGAGCCCGGCGCGCCCGAGCGTCTCGACCCTCGCCTTGACCTCGCCGCGGATCTCGTCGGGGCTGGCGAAGGCGAACGTCGTCTGGCGTCCGACAGTCCCCCAGAGGGCGAGCCGCGGCCCGTACCGCCGCCGGATCCGTGCCGCGTCCATGTGCTCGGGCTGGACAGGGTTGATGCCGGCGACCCCGATATCCACGAGGTCGTCGAGGATCGGCTCGATGTGGCCGTCGCTGTGATAGATGACGCGGATGTCCGGCTTCGCGGCGCGGGCGGCGTCGATGATCCCGGCGAGCCGAGGGCGGAAGAACTCTCGCCACGTGGCAGGCCCGATCATCATCGTTCCGGGCATCCCGACATCGTCGTCGAGGGCGAGCACGTCGACCCCGGCGAGCGCGAGCGTCGTCGCGTTGCGCCGGGCCAGCTCGGCGAGCCGGTCGAGGAGGAAGTGGGCCATCTCCTGCCGGGTCAGGAGGTCGATGAGGAAGCGCTCCAGGCCACGGAGACGCCAGGCCGCCTCGAACAGCTCGCCGCCGAGATGGGGCGTGTTGCCGCCGGCCGCCAGCCCTCGCTCGTGAAGGTCGCGAACCTGCCGGGCGACCGACTCGACGACCCGGGTCCCCCCGACCTCCGGGAAGGGGAAGCGCTCCAGGTCGGCGAGCGTCTCCGCGCGCTCCAGGGGGTTCCCGTCGCGCCCCGCGTGCGGGAGGTAGCCCCAGCTCGCGTAGCGGGCGACCTGGGACGCGCTGCCGATCCGCGTGTCGCCGTCGTATGGCATCGCGCGGCGGCGGAGCTCCTGCTCCTCGGCTGAGACCGGGAAGGAGATGAAGCTCACATCAACGGCGTCGTCGCGCCAGGCGCCGGGCGGGGCAAGGCTCGCGCCGTTCACCTCGTAGAAGCTCAGCGCGAGCGGCAGGCGATCGGGTGTCTCCCCGTCGAGTGCCGCGAGGACGCGCTCGCGCCCGGTCATCCGATCCGCTCCGATCACTTGTCGGCTCCGGCCTGGTCGCCGGTCCTGCAGCCACGTCCATGCTACGTCCGCCAGCCCGACGCACACGGCCGTGCGGCCATCCGATCACGTCGGTGGGTGCTTGGCTATTGGCGCGATGGCGGGCAGCGCTCCTCCGCGCGAGAACGCCCCATCCCGGAGGACCGGCTCAAGCAGATGACGCCCTTCTTGCGAGGGGGTCAGGCGATCGGTAAGGTTCGGAGGGAGGAGACCGCCGATGCCACCGTTCGCCGTGACTGCGACGATGACCTGCATCCGCGAGCGCGGAGGCGACGGCGTGAGCCCAGCCGGCCCGCATGGCGCCCGGTGAGCGGCGAGCCGGACCCCTACGAGATCCTCCAGGTTCGCCCGGACGCCGGCGAGGACGTGATCCGCGCGGCCTACCGCGCCCTGGCGCGCCGCCACCACCCGGACACCTCGGTCGATGCCACATCGGTGCCTCAGATGGTCCTGGTGAACCGGGCCTGGGAGATCCTGGGCAGCCCGGAGCGGCGCTCGCGGTATGACCGGGAGCACGGCATCGAGGCTCGCCCGACGACCCCTGCACCAGCGGCCCACCCGCCAGCCACCCGGAGCGCGCCAGGTGGGGCCGGCGGGGCCGGCGACGCCGGTACCGCGGCAGGCACCAGTGGCACGGCCTCCGGCACAGGCCCGAGCGGCCCTGGCTTCGGCGGCGGACGCCCGCCCATCCAGCGACGGGGCGCGGACGGCCGGGTGATCGAATGGCGCAGCGCGCCCGACGGCACCGGGGGCGCGGGGGAGCCCCCTGGTCGTCCGTCGGGAACCGTCCTGCCCTTCGGGCGGTTCATCGCCTGGTCGATCGGCGAGATCGCCCGGTACGATCCAGGGTACCTGGAGTGGCTCGACCAGCGACCCGACGGCGCGCCGTACCGCGATGAGCTCGACGCGACGCTGAAGCGCCTCGGCTGGCGGCAGACGCCAGCTTCGCGAGACAAGCCGAAGCGGTGGGGTCGCTAGCCTCCCCAAGTCAACGCGGCCAGGCTCGACGGCCCGCGCCCGGCGGATCCCGAACGCCAGGGGTCCATCGCCGCGTCACGTCGCCGGAGAAGGGATCAGCGGGCATACTCCCCCGATGGAGATCGGCCTCTACACCTTCGGCGAGCTGGCGCCGGATCCCGCGACGGGGAAGACGAGCCCGGGCCAGCGCCTCCGCGACCTCGTCGAGGAGATCGTCCTCGCCGACCAGGTCGGCCTCGACGTCTTCGGCGTCGGAGAGCACCACCGACCCGACTTCGCGGTCTCGGCGCCCGCGGTGGTCCTGGCGGCGGGAGCGGAGCGAACCTCCCGCATCCGGCTCACGAGTGCCGTCAGCGTCATCAGCTCCGACGACCCGGTGCGCGTCTTCCAGCAGTTCGCGACCCTCGACCTGCTCTCCGGCGGGCGCGCGGAGATCATGGCCGGCCGCGGCTCGTTCACCGAGTCATTCCCCCTCTTCGGCTACGAGCTGCGCGACTACGACGCGCTCTTCGAGGAGAAGCTGGAGCTGCTCCTGCGCCTGCGGGGATCCGAGCGCGTCAGGTGGCCGGGCGGCCACCGGGCGGCAATCGACGACCGGGGCGTCTACCCGCGCCCGTTCCAGGACCCGCTCCCGGTCTGGATCGCCGTGGGCGGGACGCCCGAGTCGGCCGTGCGGGCCGCCACCCTAGGCCTCCCGATGGCCCTCGCGATCATCGGCGGGCTGCCGGAGCGCTTCGCACCCTTCGCCGCGCTCTTTCGGCGTTCTGCAGAGGCTGCCGGCCACCCGGGCCTGCCGCTCGCGATCG
>Ga0209253_10005890_pt1 | contig 10623 bp, 9 predicted proteins | sample FrelakmetBRP12BR_FD_187145 | JGI IMG/M metagenome (GOLD analysis project Ga0209253, IMG submission 187145) | Freshwater lake sediment microbial communities from the University of Notre Dame, USA, for methane emissions studies - BRP12 BR (SPAdes)... | ecosystem: Environmental > Aquatic >... | reverse complement strand
GTCATCAAGGGCATGGAGATCGTCACCGAGAGCCTGATGACCTTCGTGAAAACCTGCATCCGCATCGGTGTGGACGGCTTCTACCACTCGACGCAGGGGGGCGAGACCCACCGGCTAGCGGACCGCGCCCTGTTCGACACGTTTGTCCGCCCCTACGATCTGGCCGTGATGAAGGAGGCCGAGCGCTTCTGCATCTTCAACATCCTGCACGTCTGCGACTACGTCGGCGAGTACGACGACCTGACGCGTTTTCAGGAGTACCCCGGACACGTGGTGAGCTGCCCGCTCAAGGTGGGTGGCCGACCGTTGTCGCTTGCGGAGGCGTACTGCCTGTTCAAGCGCCCCGTGATGGGCGGGCTCGACCGCCACGGCGCAATCGCCACCGGCAGCGAAGCGCAGATCCGCGCCGAGGTCGAGGACGTACTCCGAGAGGCGCCCGAACGGTTCATCCTCGGCGCCGACTGCACCGTGCCCGCCGAGACACCCTGGGACAACCTCCGCACCGCGATCCAGACCGCCCACGCCTGGCAGCGCGGATAGAACCGCGCCTACCCCGCACACAGAAGTGAATGTGGGGCGCGAACTCCGCGCGTGCCTGTGATTGCAAGCCCTGCCGAAGGCAAAACGAAGCAATCCCACGCATTTCGATGGGATCCCGCCACGCGGCCTTGCCAGGCCGCTCGCGGCTTCGGCTTCGTCCCCCTCGCTTCGCTCGGCGCCCTCGCGATGACAGCGCCGCCGGTGGTCACGCCGAACCGTGGTCCGGACTACTTCTTCATCGGCTGACTTGACGGTGGCACCTGACCCTTCAGCCGCAAATAGGTAATGAAGTTGCCGTAGTGCTCCCAGTTGTGCGCTACGTTCATGAGCAGACCGCCGAGGCGGGTCTGTTCCTGGCCGAATAGCGTGATCTTCGTGCCGGTGTTGGCGTCCGAGATCGCATAGGCCTTGCTGCAGTACTCGTAGGAGCCCTTGAGCGCCGCTGCCAGATCGGCCTTCGAGGTTTTGCTCTTCTCGACCCCGGGCGACGGGTTGGCCTCGCCGAGCACGGTCGAGCAGATGAAGTAGTTGGCGTCGGCCACGTGGGCGATGAGCTGGCCGAAGCTGCGGACCTCGGGCGTGGGCTTGAAGGCGTAGTCGGCCTCGGGCATCTGCTCCGCGCTCCGGATGATGAGGTCCTGCACATAGTTGACGTTCGATTGCATCGTCTTGACCATGCCGGCTGCCGGAGCAGGCATCGTCTCCTGGGCGAGTGCCGGCGCGGCCACAACGAGGGCGATGAACAACAGCAATGATTTCTTCATGAATACCTCCCTTATAGGAGACAACCGGCGCCGTGGGCCAAATGTTCCCGCCGACCCGCGCCGACCGCGTCGGCCCCCGCCCAACGACCGGTGAGGCGCGCCCGTCGCGCTTGCTCGTCTCGTGTTTGTGTGGGGCGCGCACGCCCGCCGTGCGCGCATGCCGGCCCGTGCCGGCCCCACATTCGTCCGTGTTTCTTGTTGCGCGTGGCCACTACGACCCAGGCTCTCTCCTTGTGCGAGAGGGCTGGGGTGAGGGCCACAGCCATCATCTCAAGCAAACGAGCACGCACGGGGTGCGTGTTCCACAGAAACGACAGCAACCGCATTCGGAGTGAAATGTGGGGCACGTGCTCCGCGCGTGCCTGCCAGACAGGTTCTCGACCGTCAGGCGCCTTTGGGGCGGGGCGGGCGCGCCGGGGCCGATTCATCGGCGGATGAGGCAGCCGAGGAACCCTCGCTCGCCGGTAAGCTGTCCGGGCGGGATCCGCCGATGGCGGCGCGCTCGAGGCCCTCCAGGATCGACTCGATCTCCTCCGTCTTCACGACCGCGGAGACTGTGGGGGAAGGGGCACCGCAGGCCGGACAGTCGAGCGGCCGCAGCTCCGAGACGGTCGCGAGCAGCGCGTCCCAGGAGATCAGGGGGGTTTCGGCGCCGCAGGACGCGCAGCAAACCAGGGCCCGGGCTTCGGGTGCTCCGACCCCCTCCTCGCCCTCCGCTTCCTGCACCTCGTCCTCGCCGAAGTTCTCTCGATACCACTTCGCGTAGTGGTGCTTGGCCCACTCGCGGTCCACGTTGCCGGAGAACATCCCGCTCAGACCGATTCGAGTGTCCGGATTGACCACTGCCATGAAGACGTGTCCGAAGATGAGCGGGGCTGCCAGCACCGCCACGGACACGTGCACGATCCAGGTTAGGAAGTACATCCCGGGCATCAAGATGATCACGCCGGTTGCAACGAGTATCGGATAGGTCAAAGTCAGCGCCATGAAGTTCAGCTTTTCCCCGGCGTTGAACTTGTGCTGCTCCGGAAGGGTGATCCTGCGGCTCAGCGCAGCGGGGCCCGCGAGGGCAAGCCACTTCAAGTCATCGCGCGTCCAGGTCCACGCCCGCTTTATGTTGTACAGGTAGAGCGAGAGGTCGTTCCTGTGGCGCCGGGCGACCCAGGTCGGGAGGAGGAGCAAACAGATCCCCGAGATCCGGTGGCCCCAGTGCAGAGCCAAGTGCACGAGGGTCTGAGGGTGGAGGTGGTTGAAGAACAGCTTCAGCACGATGCCGGTGAGCAAGCAAAATATGAAAGGAATGGCGATCGCCCAGTGAAGCGCCCTCTCCGACCTCCTGAAACGCGGGATCTCCCGTGAGAAGAGGGCCGCCGCATCCTCGCGTGGGACCGAGCCCCGCGTGCTCGCGGCCGGCGCGGGTGCGGCGGGCAGGCTCGCCTTGCGGCCGCGGGGGCCACCGGGCCCCGGCTTCCGAGCAGGAGGGGCATCATCACCGTCCCCGCTCGCGACGCGCCGCTGGCCGGCTCTGACGTACGGGAGGACGTGGGCCCCCCCCGCGCGGCGTTCCGTCAACTCGCGCACGTCCGATTTGCGTACACCGGTGCCGACATCCTTGTTCAGCGTTTCCCCCCAAACCCGAGCGCCGTTCGACGGCACCTCGGGTTCCCACGGAGAGTCTAAGCCAAAACTCTGGCGGTTGCACTGTGATCGGGCGCACAACCCGACCCGATCTCACGCCGGAATCTTGACTTATGTCACGTCTTGGACACATGGATTCGACCGCCCCTTCCGCGCGTGCACGTCTCGTGTTTGTCTGGGGCGCGCACGCGCCGTGCGCGCATGCCGGCACGTCGTGCCGGCGCGACATTTGCTTGCGTTTTCTATTGCGGGCGACCGCTACCACTCAGACACCCTCTCCCTCCGGGAGAAGGCAGGTGAGAGGACCTTGTCTCCCTCTCCCGCTTGCGGGAGAGGGCGGGGTGAGGGCTCTTCCTACGACCTTCCGGAGTTCTCCTGGCGGCCGGCGACGTCAACGAGACTTGAGCCTCTCGAGCATCTGGGTTGCGTTGGTGTTCACTGGGTTCAGCTCGAGCGGCTTCGAGTAGTTGGCGATCGCGAGCTCGCGCTTCCCGGCCGTCGCGTGTCCGTCGCCCATCCGGTCGTAGGGGCGGGGCTTGTCCCCGCCCGCTCAGGTCTTTCCACCATGCTGAGCACTCGCGAAGCGAGCTCGAAGCAGCCTGTCGCATGTGGTGACAGGCGCGATTCTCGTCGCTCAGAACCTCAAGCCCAAGATCAGGTGCAAGGCCCAGCCCGGCTGGCCTTCGAACGGCAAGGCGTTGGGCTCGGTGTCAGGGGGGCGTTGGGACGTGTAGCTGTACGGGGCTCGGGAGAGGCGTAGCTCTACGTTGCCGACCTCCCACTGGTAACCCGCACCGCCACCAAGCCAGAGGCCGGTTGTCGTGCACCCGGCATCCACGGTCCTGACCGCTTCCACCTCGTCGCCGTACCACGCCACGTCCTCCAGGTAGACGCGGCTGAGCTGTACGCCGACGCCCCCGCTCAGGTAGGGGCCCCTGTATCGCTCCCGGAAGTAGATGACGCCGTCGAGGCCCAGCCTGTAGGTTCGGAAGACCACCCGCGTCTCCCAGTACTCCGCACCCAGCAGCTCGGCGAGGATGCGCGAAGCCAGGTTGTACTCGTTCACCCGGTAGCCGGTCCACTCGAACGCAGGCCGCAGCTGAAACCGGGAGCCGAGGGGAAGGTAGCCCTGGATTGTGAGGCCGAAGCCGGGATGGCCGTTGAGGTCTGTGGACATGGAACCCAGGCCCGTGGCCACCAGAACCCCAATACCTCCTCTGAAGCGCGGAGCCTCGGGCGCGGGAGCCTCGCCGGCAAGCCCGAGAGATGCGGTGAGAGTCAGCAGACATGCACCACGGAACACGGTTCTTGCGATCATACTCGCACCCTCCTTGCCATCACGTCGAAGCCTCCACGCGCTCGACCCGCGACTCGCCGGAGGCTTCGCGTTCCCGATCGCGCCCTCGCGCGGGGCGCCCGGCTCACGCCGGCCCACTTCATCCCTCGTTGTGCCCCCTGATCCCGGATGCTCGCAGTGTATACCTCGGCCCCGACCAGCGGCACCGCCTCCTGCTGGCCGGGCGTGATTCCTCTCCCGGCCCCGGTCAGCTCCAGCGCGTCGCGCCGGCGTTCCACGACCCCGGGTTCTCCGAGGTTCCGTTTCTCGACCGCGTGCGGGACCGGTCTCGGGGTGTCGGGAGGGTTCATCGGCCCCACACGAGTTCGTCGCCGAACACCCCGTTGAAGACCAGCCTCCCGTTGTCCAGGACGAATCTCTGGGGAGCGGTCCAGATAGCCCTGAAGAAGGGATGGCGCGCCCCGGTGGCGGGGCTCTCGACATCGGTGCGCGGGTCAAACTCGGAGAACCGGTACCCGTCGGCCGCGCCGCTGGGGTAGCCACCTACAAGCGAGAAAAAGCCGCGAAGCGGTTCCTGTTTCGGTGAGTAACCACCGAAAGGTGTGTCATCACCGCAGTAGGCCCTGACAGCGCGACCTCCGTCGACAACCACCCAGGAACCATCGCCCGATTTCTTGGCCACCAGACAACCCGCTCCGGGGCCGTCCGAAGGCGAGGCATAGGCACCGTCCGCGCGGACGTGGCTCTGCGCCCAACGGTAGATGCCTGCGACCACAGCCCGGAACTCGGGCGGGCCGGCGAGGGGCGGCGCGCCCAGGTCCCGGAGGATCTGCACGGCCCTGGCCATGTTGTTGAGGATTCCGACTCCGTAGTAAGGGTTCTCGCGATCGTGGTTGAACACGGCGATTCGCGGTGGCGGGACCGCCTCGCGACCTTGTTCGTGTGCGGCCTCCTGCTCCAGAAGGGCGGCCACATCCTGCCGGCATTGTGACGAGGTCAGGTCTTCCGGCGGCAGCCCCTCAGGGATCCAACAGAAGTGCTCCAGACGAAACGCCTCGACCCAGAACTCCTCCGCCTTGGTGATCGCCTTTGCCATCTGGCGAACATCCCCCTGACTCGCCCAGAACGACGCCACAAACGCCCAGCCCACGAAATTCAACGCGTTGTCCTCGAATCGCGTGTCGACGAGGAGGTCGGCCGGAGCCGTGTGTACCGGGTTGTCGTTGGCCCCGGCAAAATCCCCGATCGCCCGGGTCAGCATCCCCGGAATCTCATTGAAGGGGCTCGATGCCATCCGTCCATCGTCGTCGCGCGCGAGGAGCTCGTACGCTGCAACTGCCTGCGAGAGCTGGTACCCGCCCAGCCACCGGCCCCACAGGGTGGGGCCCGCGATGTTGATCCCGTCATGGGCCTTCAGGCCCGCCCACAGCATCGTCACCCCGATGGCACGGTCGAGCCCGAGGTACGCGTGGCAGAACAGAGGAGCGAAGACGCGGTGAACGGTCAGGTTGTGGATCCCGCCCAGCACCGTCGGGTCACTCTGATCGAGGCCGGAGAGGTACAGGTTTGCCGCGGCCCTTTCATCCGGGGTGCCGTCGATGAGCCGTTGCGCCTGGCTCTCCAGTTCCGCGTGCTCGGGACTTGCGGCCACGAGCGCGCATGGCGGTGGGAGCGGCGAGATGTGGCGGCGAACCTCAAGGGCGTCGCCACCTGCCAGAACGGGGATCGCCGCAAGAGCCAGGAAAACGGTGACGTCCAGAAGACATCGCAGACCCCGGAAGCGGCGCCCTGCCCGCCTGGCGAGGTCGTCGGCCTGCCGCGAGCGCTGGTCATCAATCGCCGGGACCCGGGAACACCCACCGCCGACCGATCTGTCCCTGGTGAAGTCCGTCGCCCACATGAGCCGCCTCCCGATTGGCACGATCGGGCGCGGTGCGGCCGAAGTCCTGACGGGAGAGCAACATCCGGGAAACAGAAAGCAAACGTTGCGGCAAGGAAGCGGCAACGTCGCGGCAACACGTGGATCAAGGCGCGCCGCCGGGCCATCGGGCCTGGCGCGCCGCGAGAGGTGAGAAGCAGCTTACGGGCTTTGCCGACAGCCATCACCGCAAGACGACGCCCCGCCCGCGTTCTCCTCGATTGGGGTGTCATCCTGAGGCGCCCCGCCGGCGGCGGGGGGCCGAAGGATCCCGTGACGCCTGGAGCCCGATGTTTCTTCTGTCGCGCCTTCTCACCGCCGGGGGCGGCGCTGCCGCTTCGTGGCGCCACCCTTCGCCGTCACCGCCGCGCGCAACCGCGCGATCTGCGCCGCGTGGTTGTGGGCGTGCACCGCGTAGATCTCGAGCCACCGCTCGGTGCCGTACGCGCCATTCTCCGTGTGCCATGCCTGGCGTGCCCAGTCTTTGGCGGTCAGCCTCTCCAGGAGCTGTACGGTGGTCGAGCGCGCGGCGTGGAACGCCTCGAGCGAGGGCGCGATATCCCGTTCGTTGTACCGCAGGCGCGCGGCGAACGCCTCCTGGTCATAGGCGTGGATCACGGGCCCGTCCTGCGCGAGGAGGAGGCGCAGCCGGATCGCCGCGGTCATCTCGCTGTCCGCCAAGTGGTGGATGATCTCGGCTGCGGTCCACTTGCCGCGGAAGGGGCGTGCCGTGAGCTTGCGCGCCGGAAACCCCTCGAGCGCCCGCACCACCTGGTCATGACCCGCCGCGTACTTCTTGATCAGCCTTGCGCGCTCTTGCTTCGTCATCGCTCTCCTCCGTCCTTGGCCAGAACCATATCAGGCCGACAGGAACTCCCGTGCGCCGCGCACGTTCTACGCTCCGTTGGAGTAGGGGCGGGGCTCGTCCCCGCCCGCCTCTCCCCCCTACCTGCGGGAGAGGGCCGAGGTGGAGGCTGGAACCGCCGCCATCGCCTTGGCACCCGCGGTCTGCGCCTCGTTGTAGTACGGGCGGGGCTCGTCCCCGCCCGTGCATCTCTCCCGTCATCCTGATGGTGCCACAGGAAGAACACCGGCACGCGATGCAACCACACCGGCGGAACCGTCGTAGAGGCACTCAGGGCTTTCACGCACCGGCTTGTCTTCGCCCGCAAAGCTCCGGAGAGGAGTGGACGATGGCGCGCGTCGTCAACATCGAGCGGTATTTCGCGAAGTTCACCGACACCTTCTCGCCCAAGATCGTCGGCGAGCTGAACGGGCAGCACGTCAAGCTAGTGCATCTCGAGGGGGACAAGGTCCCGTGGCACACCCACGACCACGAGGACGAGCTGTTCTGGGTCGTCGAAGGCGCGCTCGAGGTCCTCGAAAGGGACGGGAGCGTGACCCTCCATCCCGGGGAGTTCTGCATCGTGCCCCGCGGCCGCGAGCATCGTGTCGTGCCCTTGGGGCATGTCAAGCTGATCCTCTTCGAGCCCGACGGCATCGCCCACACCGGCAACGTCCGGGCCGAGATCACGAAAGACCGGTGCGACCGGCTCACCTGAAGCGCTCACGCCAGCACGGTTGCTTGCGCCGCCCGCTCCCTGGGGAGGGCCCTCCTGCACGGCTCAGGAGGTCGCACCCGAGGGATCACATCCGACGCGCGACATGGTGAGGGAAGCTTGCTACGCAACTGATGGAATCACATAGGTACCAGGTATCGCCATCTCACCATTCCGGAGGTCAGCCCACAGCTCAGCATGGTCGAGGGCGTAGCGACAGGTGCCGACACCGGACTCCGGACAGTTGCAACTGGAACCTGTCCCGCTTGCCACGGGGCGGTGCTCTAACCCACGTGCGGGTCGCGACCCGGGGCGACCTCGGCGCCGTGTAGCGACTGGTCGAGCTCAAGATGCCCCGGTGACTTCCCGGCGCTATGCTGTCGGCATGCTGATCTCGAAACCCGTCCGGGCGGTCCGCAGCTACACCCAGCAGCTCGTCGCTCCTCCTCACATCGTGTTCCCGCTCCTGTGTCCGGTCCGCGAGGCCGAGTGGGCCAACGGTTGGAACCCGATCCAGGTGTGGTCCGGCAGCGGTTTCGTGGAGGAGGACTGCGTCTTCACGACGCCCGGCGAGCCGGCGGCGATCTGGGTCGTCACCCGGCTCGATCCCGACCGCTTCTTCGTAGAGATGGTGAAGGTCACCCCGGGCCTGACCGTCTGCCGCCTCACAATCCAGCTCGAGCCCACCGAGAACGGCTCCGCGGCCCATGTGTGCTACCGCCACACCAGTCTCGGTCCGTCGGGTGACGAGTTCGTGGCGCGGTTCACGGATTCCTACTATGCGTCGTTCATGAGGGAGTGGGAGCACGAGCTCAACCACTTCCTCAGCACCGGTCAGAAGCTGCCGCCCGGCCGAGCGTAGGCCTGAGGTCGGACTGGAAGGGAGATCTCTCATGAGCACCACTGTGGACGCACACGAGTCCAGTGATTCCTGGAGGACACCCATCATGAACAGGTTCGCGGACGTAACACATTCGCTGCTGAGGATCGTCGCGGGCGTGCTGTTCATCTGCCCCGGCGCCATGAAGCTGCTGGGCTGGTTCGGCGGGATGCCGGGCAATCCGGGCGGAGGCGGGCTGCCGCCGCTGTTACTGGTCGCCGGCGTGATCGAGCTCGTGGGCGGCGCCGCGATTCTGCTCGGGCTCTTCACGCGGCCGGTGGCGTTCATCGCGTCCGGCCAGATGGCGTTCGCCTACTTCATCGGACACTTCCCGCGCGGGTTCTGGCCGATCCAGAACCAGGGCGAGCCCGCGGTGCTCCTCTGCTTCATCTTCCTGTTCCTCTCAGCCAGCGGCGCGGGATCCTTCAGCCTGGATCACATGCTCCGGCGACGCCGCGCGGTGCAATAGGTGCGAGGTATCGTCAACTCATCTTGTCCGCCCGCGAGTTCGTGCGGACAGCTGGCTTGATCATCCGGCGCGCGCTGGTAGTGCCAGTTGATTCTTCCCACAGGGAGAGGGAGCAAACGGGGCGGCCGCAGGGGCTGCCCCTACGAGAACGCGCAGGAAAACGTGGGGCCGGCGCTCCGCGCCGGCAGGCACGCCCGGAGGGCGTGCCCCACACAAGACAGGGCCGGCCGCAAACGGGCATGGATGGCTGCGGGTCCCTCGCACGACCTACGGGTTCGGTTGCGGCGGCGGTCGCGCGAGGCGTAGACTTCCACGTATCGTGAATCCTGAGACTTCAGCGGCTCCCAGCGCATTGGTCGGGCGAACGCTCGGCCACCACCTCGTTCTCGAACTTCTCGGCGAGGGGGGGATGGGGGTCGTCTACAAGGCCAAAGACACGCGACTCGGGCGCACAGTCGCCCTCAAGGTGATGCGTGCCGAGTGGATGGACGACGCCGAGCGCCAGCAACGCCTGGTGCGTGAGGCGCAGGCCGCCTCGGCGCTCAACCACCCCAACATCCTGACGATCTACGAGATCGATACCGAAGGAGCCCTCACCTACATCGCCATGGAGTACATCGCGGGCGGGACGTTGGCCGATCTGCTCGCCGCCGGCCCGTTGCCCACCGACCGTGCGCTGCGCCTGGCTGCGCAGGTGGCCGACGCCCTTGCGGCGGCGCACGCCGCGGGCATCGTGCACCGCGACCTGAAGCCGTCCAACATCATGCTGGCGGCCGAGGACCGCGTGAAGGTCGTGGATTTCGGAATCGCAAAGCTCGTGAGGGCGGCGGTGCCCACGGGCGAGATGGGGACGGCCCTCACCGCGAGCGGGGCGATCTTGGGCAGCGCGCCGTACATGTCACCCGAGCAGGCGGCGGGACGGTCCGTCGACCATCGCAGCGACCTCTTCAGCTTCGGCGCGGTCCTCTACGAGATGCTCGCCGGACACCGGCCCTTCGGCGGTGCCGACGGAGCCGACACGTTCGCCGCGATCCTGCGCGACGCCCCTCCCCCGATCCCGGGCGCCGCCCCAGGTGTCACGCGGCTCGTCGAGCGCTGCCTCGCCAAGGATGTCGCGGCGCGCTTTCAGTCCGCGGCCGAACTGAAGACCGCCATCGAGGCATGCCTCGCCCCCGGCGCTTGCACCGAGGGAGCCTCGGTCGCGGTGCTGCCCTTCACGAACATGAGTGGCGTCCGGGAGGATGACTACCTCTGCGAGGGTCTGGCCGAGGAGATCATCAATGCGCTCACGCGGATTCCAGGGCTCCGCGTGATCGCCCGAACGTCCTCGTTCGTGGTGGGACGCCTGGGGCTCGACGTCCGCGAGGCAGGAGCGCGGCTCGGCGTCGAGAGCATCCTCGAAGGGAGCGTGCGCCGGGCAGGCCCCCGGGTGCGCGTAACGGCGCAGCTCGTGTCCGCTCGGGACGGCTCTCATCTGTGGAGCGAGCGCTACGACCGCGAGCTGACCGACCTGCTTGTCCTCGAGGACGAGGTCGCGGCGGCGATCGCCGAGCGGCTG
>Ga0209253_10005889_pt1 | contig 10624 bp, 8 predicted proteins | sample FrelakmetBRP12BR_FD_187145 | JGI IMG/M metagenome (GOLD analysis project Ga0209253, IMG submission 187145) | Freshwater lake sediment microbial communities from the University of Notre Dame, USA, for methane emissions studies - BRP12 BR (SPAdes)... | ecosystem: Environmental > Aquatic >... | reverse complement strand
CCGTCCGCCACACCGAGGCAACGCTTCCCCATATCGCCAGCGGCAGCTATGAGGGCGAGCACTGGCTGGCTTCGTTTGCGGTGTACCTGCTGTCTCAGTGAAAATTCTTCTCTGCGGAATCAAAAAGCGAGCCAAGAATACGGGCCCAGCGATAAGTCGCTGAGTCGTCACCGTTATTGCCAGGTGAGAATCATCTGCTTTCTCCCCTGTCTTTCTTATTGACAGGAGGCCGCGGATATGTACAATATTATTGTACCAGTCAGGAAAAAATCCATGGCTATCCACACCACATACTCCAAAGCCCGTCAAAATCTGTCCAAGCTTCTCGACGACGTTACCAAGAACCGGGAGACGGTCGTTATCAAGAGACGGCGCGGCGAGAGCGTCGTGATGATGTCCGAGAAGGACGCGACGAGCCTCTTCGAGACGGCTTACCTCCTTCGTTCCCCGAGGAATGCGATCCGCCTCCTGTCTTCGCTCGAGAGGGCGCTGACTAGAGAGGGGGGTATCCATATGACGGTCGAGGACATCGAGAAGCTCCGGGAAGAGGTAGCCGGTGGCCGGAAAAAGCCGTGAAATTTACTTCGATCCGGGGTTCCTCAAGGATCTCCGGCACTGGATCAAGACCGACAGGAGAAACGCGGCCCGCGTTCTCGATATCGTCCTGGAAGTCTGTCGCGACCCATTCTCGGGACTCGGCAAGCCCGAACCGCTCAAGTATCTCGGGTCGAACATCTGGTCAAGACGGCTCAGCCTGGAACACCGGGTCGTTTATCTGGTGAGAGACGACCGGATTGATTTTCTCCAGGCCAGGTATCATTACTAGAAATATCATGGAGGCCCTGCATGCCTATTTCTTCTTGGCGGCCTCCTCTTTGGCCTTCAGGCGCTGCTCCTGCTCTTCCATGTACATCTGGTAGGCGAGATAGTACTTGTAGATGTTGGCGACGTACTGGACCGTCTCCCGCCCAATGGACTCGGCCGCCACGACCTCCACGTTGTTAAACCACTTGTTGGGGTCGAGCCCGCGTTCGGCGGCGCGCTTGCGCAGTTGGCTGATGCGCCCCGGGCCGGCATTGTAGGATGCGAACGCGAACAGACCCTTATTAATTCTATCCATAGGTTCGTTCGCGTAATAGCGGTCTATCATGAAGCGGATGTACTTCACACCGGCGTGGATGTTGGGTTCGAGCTGCGTGATGTCTCCAACCCCCAATTCCTTTCCGGTGGCAGGCATCACCTGCATCACGCCGATCGCCCCCACAGCGCTCTTCGCGTTTTGGTCGAGCTGCGATTCCTGGTAACCCTGCGCCATCATCAGCAGGTAATCGAGCGAGTATTTCTCGCCGTACTTGCGGAAGAACGCGACGGTTTGCTCGAGCTTGGCCCGCTCCGTCCCGGATGTCGCATCTTTTGCGTACTTGACGCTCTTCAGATATTTCTGCAGCAGCATGTTCCGTTGCAGTGAGCCCTCGGGATAGCGCGCGAGAAAAGCGTTCAATTCGGCCTTGATCTGCGGGCTGTTTTTGCGGATCATCATCGCGATCTGACCGTCGGTCTTAACGGCGGCCCCCCTGTTGAGGACAATCTTCGGGAAGACCTGCTGCCAGAACTCGGCGATGTAGTCGAAGGCGAGGGTGGCCTTGACGAGGCCGGCATTGACCATCTCGAGGATATCCTCGTCGGCCAGGACTTCGGGTGCAGGCCGGATCTTCACGGGCGGCAGGCCCTTCTTGGCCAGCTCGTCGTTGAAACGTTTGACACCTTGCTGCGTGACCATGGACATCCGGATGTAAAGCTCCTTCCCCGCAAGGTCTTCTACTCGGGCGATAGGGGGGGCGCCTGGCCCGGTGACGACGATGACCGAGATACCGGTGAAGGTCGGATTGGAGAAGTCGACCTGCTCCTTGCGCGGGTCCGTGATCATCATACCGGCGGCCACGATGTCGCCACGGCCTTCCAGCAATGCCGGGATGAGGTCATCGTGCGACACCGGCAGGATCATCGCGTGCACCCGGATGTTTTTGTTCTTGAGTTTCTTGTTCAAGTCGTCCTCGAACAAGCGAATGAAGTCGTAAACCAGACCGCGCTGGGTGCCCTTGTCGACAAAATAGTTTGTCTTTGAGTAGGTCGTAAGGAAACGAATGACGCGCCGCTCGATCATACCGTCCAGGTCGCCCGTCCACTGGCGAAGGATGGGCGCGGCCGCAGTTTGGCTCTGGACCGCAGCGGGCGCCTCCTGAGTATCCTTCTGAAAGGCCGCTGCCGGCAGAAGCAGAGAAGTGACGAGAGCAGCCAGTAAGGCTCTGTGTCTCATTGCTTTCATCAGGCTTTTCATCGGATTCCCTCCAGGGAGTTGCAGAATGAGCATTTGTGCGCCAATTCTGCTTATCTCATCTTCATGGATAATAAATCGCAGTCTGACCGGCTGTCAAGCCGGCCCAGCCCTGTTGGCAATATTCTATGCTGGTGGTATAATAAAAAATTAATTTTCAATCATTGGCTCTTGGTTACTATATGAGTTGGGTTACTGTCATCTGGTCCATGGTCGCGTCCGCGTGCCTTACGCTGGCCGCGATGCATTTGCTGGTCTGGAGCAAGAAACGCACGGAATGGGCTAATCTGCTCTTCTCCCTGACGGCGGTGGCGACGGCCGCGATGGCGTTTGGTGAGTTATGGATGATGCGAGCGGAGACGCCCGGACAATTCGGCGCGGCGCTGCGCTGGACCCATGTTCCGGTGTGGGTGATCATTGTGGCGCTTGTCGGCTTCGTGAGGCTTTATCTGCGGGCCGGGCGGCCGTGGCTCGCTTGGACCACCTGCGCCCTGCGGACTTTCGCGCTGCTGCTCAATTTCCTGGTGGGGCAGAATCTCAACTATCTTGAGGTCACCCGCCTGCGGCATATCCCTTTTTTCGGTGGGTCAGTTTCGGTTGCCGAGGGTGTGTCGAATCCCTGGATGTTCGTCGGCCAGCTGAGCAACCTTTTATTTGTGGTTTTCGTCGCGGACGCCGCGGTCACTGTCTGGCGACACGGCGAGCATCGACAGTCGCTGCTAACGGGCGGCAGCATTGTATTATTCGTGCTGGCTGCAACGGTGGAGGCCGTGCTGGTGTTCTGGAGAATTGTCTACTGGCCGCTCACGCTGAGTTTGTTCTACATGGGCTTCGTGGCGGTGATGGGCTACGAAATGAGCAGGGACGTACAACGGGCCTCCCAATTGTCAGACGACCTTCGCGAGAGCAAAGAGCGGCTTGGCCTGGCTGCGGATTCTGCAGGCGCAGGGTTGTGGTCTTGGGATAACAAAACCGGCCAGATATGGGTTACGGAAAGAACCCGTAAGTTGTACGGTTTTTCAGCGGACGAAAATATAACGTTTGATAAATTTTTGAGTGTGGTTCACCCTGATGATCGTGGCTGGCTGAGCCATGTCGCGCAGCAGGCCTTTCAAAAGGGGACGGATTTCCGTCAAGAATACCGTGTCATATTGCCGGATAGAAGCATCCGCTGGATTAAGGTCCAGGCGCAGGCGTTTTTAAAGCCTTCTGGTGAGCCGGACCGTATGATGGGTGCGTCTTTAGATATAAGCCAGCGCAAACAGGATGAAGACGAGAAGATACAGCTGCGTTTCGAGCTGGCGCATCTCGGCCGGATCATGACGATGAACGAGTTATCTGCTTCCTTGGCACACGAGATCAACCAACCCCTGGGTGCGATTTTGAATAATGCCTCGGCCGCCAAATTATTAATGTCTCAGACTGAGGATGAACACAAGGAATTCAGCGAGATCTTAGAGGATATTGTCCACGATGCTATGCGTGCGGGGGATGTCGTCCGCAGAATCCGAGGAATAGTGAAAAAGGGCGATGTGGAATTTGAGCCGTTGCCTATGAATACTTTGATCGAGGATGTCGCTGCTTTGTTTCAAAATAGCATCATCATAAATAATGTCTCGCTTCGTTTGGATTTGAAGCCGGACCTTGCGAAAGTCTGGGGGGACCGTGTCCGTCTGGAACAAGTCCTGTTGAATTTAATAACCAATGCCTTGGAAGCCATGAAGGGAAGGTCCCCAAGCATCTTGACGATCCGTTCAACCATGCCAGAGTCAGATATGGTCATCGTGAGCGTAACTGATTCAGGGACAGGAATTGATGAGGCAAAGAAAGAGCAAGTGTTTGAGCCGTTCTTTAGTACGAAAAAGGATGGCTTGGGGATGGGACTTCGTATTTGCCGGTCGATTATTGAGGAACATGGCGGGCGGATTTGGGCAGAAAATAATCCGGACGCGGGCGCAACATTTTCGTTTTCCTTGAAAGCCTGGAGAGGAGAATCCGCATGAACGCCCGCAAAAGGGCAGTCGATTTCTTCCCCAAACCCATTCAAGCTTAAGATCTCCACGGCGCCATTCTTTCTCCATAATTGTTTTTTGATTCTGCTTTAAATGCGTCTTTTGAGGTATTGGACTAAGGTCCAATAGACAACACTCATCCCTTTTAGGATGATTAAACGGCAGGGAAACTATGAACAGACCTTCCGCCCATTTCTATATCGTTGATGACGACCTGTCTTTCGGCAAATCACTCAAGCGGTTACTGAACGCCAGGGGAATTGCTGCGGACTATTTTGGGTCAGCCCAATGTTTTCTTGATTCTATTCCTCCCGGCCAACACGGTTACGCCATCGTGGATATTCACATGCCGGACTGCGATGGGTTTGCGTTAATGGATAAGATGCAGGCTATGCATTATGAAATGCCCGTGATCATAATCACTGGGCAGACAGAAGCTAATACCCGGGATCTGGCTTTGCAGAATGGTGCCGTCGGTTTCTTGCAAAAACCATTCAGCGTAGAATCTTTGCTGGAATTGGCAGAGCAAGCAACGGGTGATTCTTCCCAATAATAACCATGTGTGGGCGAAGTAGGGAATAAGTAACTGGCAATCCAAACCCGGTTGCCGGTCGTGTTGAATAAATAAAAAAATAGACTCAACAACTGAGATGAGGAAAGAGTATGAGTACACAAGACAAGAAACACCGTTCGCATCTCCCGATGCCGAACACCGAGCGTCCGACGTTTATCGCCTACGATGCGAAGGACCCGGACAGCAAGTTCCCACCCATCGAGCAACTGCGGCCACCCAAGGGCGCGCCCAACGTCCTCGTCGTCCTGATCGACGACGCCGGGTTCGGCTCCGCCAGCGCCTTCGGCGGCCCCTGCCAAACCCCCAACGCGGAGAAACTGGGGGCAGGCGGCCTGAAGTTCAACCGGTTCCACACCACCGCGCTCTGCTCGCCCACGCGGCAGGCTCTGCTCACCGGCCGCAACCACCACTCCGCCGGCATGGGCGGCATCACCGAAATCGCCACTGGCGCTCCGGGCTACTGCTCGGTGCTGCCCAACTCCATGTCGCCGCTGGCGAAGACGCTCAAGCTCAACGGGTACTCCACGGCGCAGTTCGGCAAGTGCCACGAGGTGCCGGTCTGGCAGACGAGCCCGGCCGGGCCGTTCGACGCTTGGCCCACGGGCGGAGGGGGCTTCGAGTACTTCTACGGGTTCATCGGCGGCGAGGCCAACCAGTGGTACCCGACCCTCTATGAGGGCACCAATCCCGTCGAGCCTGAGAAGACCCCCGAGGAGGGCTACCACCTCGTGGAGGATATGACGGATAAGGCGTTGGCCTGGATCAGTCAGCAGAAGGCCCTCGCCCCCGACAAGCCCTTCTTCATCTACTTCGCCCCCGGCGCCACCCATGCGCCCCACCATGTGCCGAAGGAGTGGGCCGACAAGTACAAGGGTAAGTTCGACGGAGGCTGGGACAAGCTGCGCGAAGAGACTTTCGCCCGGCAGAAAAAGCTCGGGGTCATCCCCGCCGACTGCCAGCTCACCGTGCGCCATAAGGAGATCCCGGCGTGGGACGACATGCCGGAGGCGTTTAAGCCGGTGCTGCGCCGGGAGATGGAGGTCTATGCAGGCTACATGGAGTACACCGACCACCATGTGGGCCGGCTTTTCGACGCGCTGAAAAAGCTGGGCATTCTCGAGGACACGCTCGTCTACTACATAATCGGCGACAACGGTGCCTCCGCCGAGGGCTCTCTCAACGGCTGCTTCAACGAGATGAGCTACTTCAATGGCCTGCAGTCCCTCGAGACGCCCGAGTACCTCACCGCCCGGCTCGACAAGCTGGGCGGGCCTGAGTCCTACAACCATTACGCGGTGGGCTGGGCCCACGCGATGAACACCCCTTACCAGTGGACCAAGCAAGTGGCCTCCCATTGGGGCGGCACGCGCAACGGCACGATCGTCCACTGGCCCAAGGGCATTAAGGCCAAGGGAGAGATCCGCTCGCAGTTCTCCCATGTCATTGACGTGGCCCCCACCGTCCTCGAGGCGGCGGGAATTCCCGAGCCAGTCTCCGTGGACGGCATCCAGCAGGACCCGATCGAGGGCGTCAGCATGCTCTACTCGTTCAACGACGCCAAGGCGGCGGAGCGGCACGAGACGCAGTATTTCGAGATGTTCGGCAACCGAGGCATCTACCACAAGGGCTGGACCGCGGTGACGAAGCACGTGACGCCCTGGATCCAGAGTAAGAGCATTCCGCTCGATGACGATGTGTGGGAGCTCTACGACACCACGAAGGATTGGAGCCAGGCGAAGGACCTGTCTAAGCAGATGCCGGAGAAGCTCCACGAGTTGCAGCGGCTCTGGCTGATCGAGGCGACGCGCTACAAGGTTCTGCCCATCGACGACCGAATGATAGAGAAGATCAACCCGGACACGGCGGGCCGGCCGGTGCTCATCAAGGGCAAGACTCAGATCCTCTTCGCCGGCATGGGGCACCTCTCGGAGAACTGCGTCCTCAACCTCAAGAACAAGTCGCACTCCGTCACCGCCGAGATCGTGGTGCCGGAGAAGGGCGCCGACGGCGTCATCATCGCCCAGGGCGCGAATATCGGCGGCTGGAGCCTCTACGCCAAGAACGGCAAGCTCAAGTACTGCTACAACTGGGGCGGCTTGAAACACTTCTACGCCGAGTCGGTGACCCCGATCCCCGCGGGCGAGCACCAGGTGCGCATGGAGTTTGCGTACGCCGGTGGTGGCTTGGGCAAGGGGGGCAAGGTGGCCCTCTACACCGATGGAAAAAAGGTCGGCGAGGGGGACATCGCGGCGACGCTGGCGATGATCTTCTCCGCGGATGACGGTCTGGATGTGGGCGAGGATACGGGCGCCCCGGTCTCTCCAGATTACGGGTCGCAAGATAATGCCTTCAACGGCGAGATCAAGGGAATCCAGCTCGCGATCGCCGACGCGGCCGAGAGCTCGGATCATCTGGTCAAAGCGGAAGACGCCGTCCGCATGGCGATGGCACGGCAGTAGAACTCGCCACTGCGCGGTGGCTGACGGCGCGGTCACCGGTTGCCTTTCCCTATTCCTCTGGGTTTTGATGGGCCGGAGCGTGGCGTTTGGCGCCACGGGTTCCGGCGGATCTGTCCGTTCACCTAGGACAGCGACGGCGACCGCCTGTTCCGCCGCATGGCCCGGCCGTGGTTGCCAAAAGGAACTGGCGCCTGAACAATCCCTAAAAGACCTCTTGGATATTGTCAGGAATCATGATAGCTTTTTATGCAGGAAGTCGTCTATGGGTGGAGTGGCCAGACGGGTGATTCATAGGTTTGCGCCAGGGTTGGCTGCGCTGGGCCGCTACGATCCAACTTGGATTCGGTACGACCTCCTGGCGGGCGTGTCGGTCGCTGCTGTTGCCGTTCCGATCGGGATCGCCTATGCCCAGCTTGCGGGTGTTCCCCCGGTCTACGGTCTCTATGCCGGCATCCTGCCGCTGGTGGCCTACGCGGTGTTTGGCACTTCCCGGCAGCTGATCATTGCTCCCGATGCGGCGACCTGCGCGATCGTCGCGGCCATCGTCATGCCGCTGGCCGGACCGGACCCGGCGAAGTACATCTCGCTGTCGATGACGCTCGCCATGATAACGGGGGTCTTCTGCATAGTGGCCGGCCTGGTCCGGCTCGGCTCCCTGACGAACTTCCTGGCGCGGCCCATTCTCACCGGCTACCTCAACGGCATCGCAATCGCCATCATCAGCGGACAGCTCGGAAAACTGTTTGGCTTTTCGCTCAAACCCGCCGGTTTCTTCCGCACGGTAATGGAGTTCGTCTCCAAGCTGGGCGAGACTCACGGGCTGACGCTTGCCGTGGGCCTGGCGGTCTTTGTCATTCTGCGTCTGCTCAAGCGACTGGGGCCCAAGATCCCGGCGCCGCTGATCGCGGTGGCGCTGGGGATTGCGGCCTCGCGGCTCTTTCGTCTCGGCGAACGCGGAGTCGCGCTGCTGGGGACGATTCCAGCGGGGCTTCCGAAGCTGATGATTCCAGACATCGGCATGAGCGACTTGGGGCAGCTGGTGTCAGGCGCCCTGGGACTCACTCTGATCAGCTTCACCAGCGCCATGGTGACCGCGAGGGGCTTCGCCGCTAAGAACCGCTACGAGATCGACTCGAACCAAGAGTTTATCGCGCTCGGCGTGGCCGACATCGGCGCAGGGATGCTGCAGGGCTTTGCTGTCAGCGGAGCCGATTCCCGCACGGCCGTCAACGACTCGGTGGGTGGCAAGAGCCAAGTGACCGGACTGGTTGCGGCCGGTCTGCTCGTCGCAACTGTGCTCTTTCTGACGGTGCCGCTCGCGTCCCTGCCCATCGCCGTGCTCTCGGCGGTGCTGATCAACTCAGCCATAGGTCTTTTCGATTTTCCAAACCTGGTCAGGCTGCGGCGGATCAGCATCAAGGAGTTTCGCCTCTCGGTCATCACGCTGCTTGGCGTCATCACCGTCGGCGTGTTGCCCGGGGTGGTAGTCGCGGTTGGGTTGGCCATCGTCCAGCTTCTGGTTAGGGCCTCCCGGCCGCACGACGCAGTGCTCGGACGCATCCCGGGGACGAGTGCGTATCACGACGCGGCTTCCCATCCCGAGGCGGAGTCGTTCCCCGGCCTGATCATCTACCGTTTCGACGAGTCCCTGGTCTTCTTCAACGCTGATTATTTCAAGGCGCGCGTTAGGGCCCTTGTCCGGGAGGCGCCGGCTCCGGTGCGATATTTCCTCCTCGACGCCGAGACCATTCCCTATTTGGACACGACCGGAGCCGCCTGCCTGGATCAGGTGTGCGGGGATCTTGAGGCCGAAGGAATTGCGATGGCCGTTGCGGCGGCCAAGAGTCCGGTCCGCACCATGCTCGACCGGACCGGTCTCGTGGGCCGGATCAGACCCGATCGGATCTTCCCCACGGTCGCAGCGGCGGTCGAGGCGCTGTCGAGGGCCACGCCATGACGCGCGGCCATGTCAATGTGCCGGTCCGCCGTGTAGCCCGCGTCCACCAACAAAGACATTGAAGCGTATCGGGCCAGGACCGAGCGTCCTGGGCCTAAAAAGGAGGCATAAATGAGTGACCAGAATGACCCAAAAAAGGGTAGTGCCCCAGGTTCGCTTGATCGGGCAACTCAGCTCGCCCAGGATAGGACAGACCTGGCCATCGAACGGAACTCCATGGCCCTCGAACGGACGTTGATGGCTTGGATTCGGACATCGCTGTCGATGATTGGTTTCGGGTTCACCCTGGCAAAATTCTTCGAGTACCTTAGTAAGGACCATAACATCATTATCAAAGGACCGCTGGGGTGGGAGTGGAGCCCGGGTCTGGTCGGTTTGACTTTGGTCGTCATCGGGGTTTTCGCCCTGATCGTGGCGGCTCTTCAATACAGGCAAAACGTTCATCTGCTGCGTCGAGAGGGCCTTCAGAAGCGATGGAGCCTGGCGCTTACAGTGGCCGTCCTTCTGGGTTTGCTCGGGATTCTTGCTTTCCTGGGCCTGGTTTTGAATAAATGAGAGGAACCACCCGTGCTTGAGCAGTTTCCGGGTCCACTCCTCGGGGCTTTCATTCTTGCCCTGGTGTTCGCCCTAGGCATTCGTATCACGGTTGGCGGCCGGCACCCGCGGCGTTGGATATCGCTGGCCGCCGGCATTTCGGTGGCCTACGTTTTTGTGGACCTTCTGCCTGAGCTGGCCGCGCGCCAGGCGGATATCGCCAGAGTACTTGGACATAACGTTCTATTTGCCGAGAAACGGCTCTACCTTCTGGCTCTCATCGGGTTCGTCATCTTTTACGGCCTGGATCACATGGTCTTGCGTTCCCGGCATCTCGAGGGGCGCGAATCACTCGCCGGGACGATGGACTACGTTTTTTGGCTTCATATCGGCGGGTTCGCCTTTTACTGCTGGATCATCGGATACTTGATTAAGGGCCTGGCGGAACGCGGAGCGCCATCTTTAATAATGTTTGTCATCGCCATGGCGCTGCATTTCAGCGTCGCGGACCACGAGCTCAGGAACGAGCATAAGCAGGCCTATGACCGCCTGGGCCGCTGGATCATGGCCGCGGGCATTTTGTTGGGCAGCATCGTCAGCCTGGCGGCCCCGCTGTCCGAGGTCAATGTCTCGCGGCTTCTGGCTCTGGTCGGGGGTGGCGTGGTGATCGTCAGCGCCGTGTCAGAACTGCCCAAAGAAAAGGAAGGCCGATTCTGGTGGGTTGTGCTGGGCGCGGCCTTCTATACAATTGTG
>Ga0209253_10005888_pt1 | contig 10625 bp, 10 predicted proteins | sample FrelakmetBRP12BR_FD_187145 | JGI IMG/M metagenome (GOLD analysis project Ga0209253, IMG submission 187145) | Freshwater lake sediment microbial communities from the University of Notre Dame, USA, for methane emissions studies - BRP12 BR (SPAdes)... | ecosystem: Environmental > Aquatic >... | reverse complement strand
CTAAGTGGAGCACCACGGGCTAAAGTTCGTGCCTGCACGCCGAAGTGCGTTACGGCACGCAGGCGTGCTCCCTCCACACGCTTCGGAGGGCGGAACCCTCCGAAGCATACTCTACCACGCTCCTTCAGAGCTTCAAAGGGTACCCTCTTCGCATTCATCCACGCCTGCGTAGGAGGATAATATTTCTCCACGGAAAATGCAACCCATTGAAACAATTCTTGAATACCTTCTTCCTCCTTTGCGAGCGTGTCAGTTGATTTTATAGAGTGAATGCATTAGAATTCTTTTACATTTCGATAAACTTAGGAGGATCTACTATGGCTACGATCAATTTTGGCGGCACTGAAGAGAGGGTGATCACCCGAGAGGAGTTCCCCCTTTCAAAGGCACAAGAGGTTCTGAAGAATGAGGTTGTTGCGGTGCTGGGATATGGCGTGCAGGGACCGGGCCAGAGTCTTAATATGCGGGACAATGGGATCCGAGTCATCGTGGGCCAGCGTCAAAAAACCTCCTCATGGGAGAGAGCCGTGAAGGACGGATGGGTCCCAGGGGTTACGCTCTTTCCGTTAGAGGAGGCCTCCGCCAAGGGCACGATCATTGAATATCTGCTTTCGGATGCAGGTCAAAAAGAGTTTTGGCCAACCCTCAAACCCCATCTCACAAAGGGCAAGACCCTCTTCTTCTCACACGGCTTCGGTATCACCTATGGAAAGTTGACCGGGGTGATCCCTCCCGATGGCATCGATGTCGTCATGGTCGCACCCAAAGGATCTGGACTGTCCGTCCGACGCAACTACCTGGAAGGGAGCGGGATCAATAGTAGCTTTGCGATCCACCAGGATTATACCGGCAGGGCCGAAGAAAAAACTCTCGCCTTAGGGATCGCTATGGGATCAGGATATCTGTTCTATACAACCTTCAAGCAAGAGGTCTATAGTGATCTTGTAGGCGAAAGAGGCGTTTTAATGGGAGCGATTGCCGGGATCATGGAAGCACAGTATGCGATCCTCAGGAAACATGGTCACAGCCCCAGTGAAGCCTTCAATGAGACGGTTGAGGAATTTACCCAGAGCCTGATTAAGCTCGCAGCAGAAAAAGGAATGGACTGGCTCTATGCCAACTGCAGTACCACAGCCCAGCGGGGAGCCCTCGATTGGAAAGGGAAATTCCGCGAGGCAGTGGCTCCTGTATTTGATCGCCTTTATGACAGCGTGGCCAATGGGACAGAAGCCAAAATTGTACTGGAAAAAAACAGTCAACCCGATTACCGGGAAAAATTAAACGCGGAATTGGCCGAAATGGGAAATTCGGAAATGTGGCGGGCAGGAGCCAAAGTGCGTGATCTCCGCCCAGAAAGCTGGAAAAAAGAGGCGTAAGTCACCTTTTAGGGTTAGGTAGCGAATAAAGACTTGTCTCGGTATGATGGCGTCCTCTCCTTTCGTATACCCGAATTCACCGAAGAAGCATGTCTGAAGGAAGGTATTCTCAAATCGACCCTCCTAATGAATCTGCACAGATATCCCAGGGCGGAATGGAATTAACTAAGAATAAGCTTGTGGAAGCGCTGGAGAACAAGAAGCCCGTTATCACCGTTGAGAATATCACCGTCCGTCTCCGGGATAGGTTGATCTTAGAAAACAGTTCTTGGGAGATCAAAGCGGACGAACACTGGGCTATTTTGGGCCCGAATGGATCCGGCAAATCAACCCTCGTGCGATCCCTCTGGGGAGGAGCACCCCTTCGAAGCGGACGTATCCTCTTCCATTTCTCTGATCAGCAAGCAGACGTCTCTTTTTCCCCTCAGAGGAACGAAATCGGCTACGTGTCTTTTGAAACCCATCAGCGTCTGATGGAGCACGAAGAACTACAGGAAGACTTACGGGAGTACGCCGGGAGGCGGGATGAAGTAACCACTGCACAAAAAGTGATTCTCTCCGGCATTCTGGAAAATCAAGATAGTCCGGTTGCTGATGAACAAAAGGTTTTCGAAGTCGCTGACCTTTTGGGGATCCGCCATTTGCTTCAGAGAGGAATCACTTTCTTGTCGACGGGAGAGATTCGCAAAACTCTGATTGCCCGAGCCTTGATAAAGTCTCCCAGGCTATTGATCCTGGATGAACCTTTCGATGGGCTGGACGATCGGTCGCGAGCATCCCTGGCAGAATCGATTAATCAACTCATGACAGGAGCCATGCGAGTGATCTTGGTGGCCCATCGTATAGAAGAAGTCGTCCCCAATATTACTCATGTGCTTTTTGTTAAGAATGGCCAGATTTTCATGCAAGGACCGAAAGGCAAAATAGTGACATCGAAGAATATCAGCCTCTTGTATGATAGCGATCTCCAGATCGAGCAGAAAGGAGGAGCGTATGATTTATCCTACGGGATGGAGGAGGAGACAAAAATTGATCCAGCCTCGGTCAGTGGAGGGTCGTCTCCAGATCTACCGGACATTCTGGTTGAAATGAAGAACACCACGGTTCGCTATGGAGACCATGTCATACTTGACCATTTGAATTGGACGGTGAGAAGAGGAGAGAATTGGGCAATTCTCGGACCGAACGGTTCTGGGAAGTCGACCATTCTGGAGCTGATCCTGGGGGACAATCTCCAGGGGTATTCGAATGAGATCACCCTATTTGGAAAGTCAAAAGGATCTGGGGAGACCCTGTGGGAAATCCGAAATCACACAGGCGTTATTTCATCGGAATTTCAGATCCAGTACCGGAAGAAAATGAGTGCTTACGACGTCATCGCTTCGGGGTTTTATAACTCGATCGGGCTTTATCAGTATCCCACTCCTGAACAGAGGAGAGCTGTGGAAAGATGGGTGGAGATTCTCGCCGTTCGAGATATTGTCAAGGAATCGTACCAGCAGCTTTCGTATGGGCAAAAACGTATGATTCTACTCGCACGAGCCATGGTGAAATCCCCTATCCTATTGATTTTGGATGAACCCTGTCATGGCCTGGATATTCCGAATCGCAGAAGGATACTGAAAATCATCGAGATGATCGGTCGGACGCAGACGAACCTTCTTTATGTTACCAACCAGAAAGAAGACATTCTCGACTGTATTACCCACATCATGCTCCTCCAGAAAGGAAAAGTGCTGAGCCAGGGGAGAAAGGAAAACGTCTCATTCTGATTTTCTCACACCCTTTGATCCACCCTTTTCCAGATCATTGATCCACTTGAAATTGGCTTCGACGTCAAATCGCCCTCAACCCAAGCACATCCTGCATATCATAAAGCCCATGGGGCTGATTCACCACCCACAGCGCGGCCCGGATCGCACCCCGGGCAAAATTATCTCGGCTGTGGGCACGGTGGATAATCTCCAATCTCTCTCCGATGCCGCCGAAGAGAACTGTGTGCTCGCCCACAATGTCTCCCGCCCGGATCACTTGCATTCCGATTTCTTCTTTGGTTCGTTCTCCAACCATCCCCTTTCTTCCGTACACCCCAACCTGATTGAAATCTCTTCCTATGGCATTCGCAATCAACTCTCCCAACGTCACGGCCGTTCCGCTGGGTGAATCCTTTTTCAGGCGATGATGAGCCTCAAAGATCTCAATGTCATAGTCCGGACCCAGGACCTTGGCGACCTCTTGGACAACCTTAAACATCAGGTTCATCCCAACGCTCATGTTGGGAGCGAGAACACAGCGGACGCTTTTTGAGAGTTCTCTGATCCTGTCCATTTGATCCTGATTGAAACCGGTCGTGCCGATAACAGCCGCGAGCCCGCTCTCTTTGGCAAACTCCAAGCTCTCCAACGACGCCTGCGATGCGCTAAAATTAATCAGGACATCGCCTCCGGTCTTCTTCAAGTCGCCTTCCAACGGGATGCCCAGTCGGCCCAGGCCCACCATCTCTCCCACGTCCCTTCCCAGGAAAGGATGATCGGGTCTTTCCGTTGCCCGGTAGAGCTCGATGGAAGGGGTCTCTTGAATAATATGAATGAGTCGTGCTCCCATCCTCCCGGCCGCTCCCACGACGATCGCCTTGATGCCTTCTTTCATGAATAAGCCTCCTCCCACATCTCGGCCTCGTAAATGATGTGGACTTCACCCTCGTAGAAGACCTTCTTCACCTCATGGCCCTCGATCTCGAAATGGACGGTCAGTACCTCTCCTCCCCTCGTTTGAACAGATGCTGGAGATCTCACCAACCCCTTGAAAGCAGCGACCAACGTGGAGGCAACTGTTCCAGTCCCACAGGCGAGAGTTTCATCCTCAACGCCACGCTCATAGGTACGGATGGATAGGCGCGAGTCACCTTCTACACGAACGAAATTAGCATTGGTCCCGGCAGGGGCAAAATGAGAATGGTATCGGATGGCCCTGCCTACCTTCACGACATCGAGGGTTTCAAGACTCTTCCAGAAAAAAACGGCATGGGGAACTCCCGTATTGATGCTCGAAATCGGGTATTCCCTTTCGTCTATCAGGATCTTCTCGTCGAGCTTCAAGCCGAACGGCTTCGTCATCTCCAATGTGACCCGCATGTCGTTCACATGGGCAGACAGGATACCCGCTAGGGTCTCGAAGGTGAGAGAGGATCCTGCGATCCCTTTCAGGAAAGCGAAGCGAGCAGCACAACGACCCCCGTTGCCGCACATCTCCCCCTCACTTCCATCGGAATTGAAGAACCTCCATTTGAAATCAGCCCTCTTCGAGGGTTCGATGAAAATGATCCCATCTGCTCCAACAGAAACCCGTCTTCGACAGACCTTCCGGGCAAATTCCTTGAAACGATCCTCGCTCAGAAAAGGCTTGCGATGATCGATCAGGATAAAGTCATTCCCGCTCCCGCTCATCTTCATGAAAGGAATCTTCATCAATACCCAACCTCCAAACAAAGAATATTCTCACCACGGCACTGAGATCACAGAGAACTACCATGGAGAGGGGATTTTTTGGTTTGTCGGAGAGTTACCGACAAACCAAAAGGCCTCAGCCTCCTCGAGGTGAGAAGCGACAAAGCTTCGTTCCCTCTGCCCCGAAGGCACTGCAGATTTTGTTCTGGTGGGTACCTCCCCACCAGAACAAAAAACTCACATCAATAGTCTTTCTCTGTGGCTCTGTGGTAAGATGCATCGAAGTGCATCTTTTCACGACCGATTCAGAAACTCCGGGATTTCTTCTCCTCGAACGAGATCCTCGTAGCTCTCCCTCTGCCGGATCACAAACATTTGGTCATCGCGAACAAGGACTTCTGCCAACCGAGGCCTTGAATTGTAGTTTGTTGACATCGAGAACCCGTAGGCTCCTGCGCTCATGACGGCAAGGAGGTCTCCTGGATTCGGCTTAGGAATCTTTCGATCCTTGGCTAGAAAATCACTTGACTCGCAGATAGGACCCACCACATCCACAACAATTTCCTCTCGTGACTCCTGCTTGACAGGAAGCACTTGATGAAACGAGCCGTAGTAACTCGGCCGGACCAGATCATTCATGCCGGCATCAACAATGACGAAGCGTTTTGCTTCGTTCTCTTTAAAGTAGAGAACCTTCGTGACCAAGATCCCTGCATTTCCCACGATGACACGACCCGGTTCTAAGATCAGGGTGCAATCGAAACCACGGATCTCTTCAAGGATGTTGGCAGCATATTCCACAGGATCGGGAGGTTCTTCATCCTCATAGGTAATTCCAAGTCCTCCTCCTAAGTCAAGATATCGAATGGTGATCCCTTCTCTTCGCAATTGTTCTATCAGCCCTTTCAGCTTCCGCAGGGCCTCGACAAAAGGGTCTGCTTCGATGAGCTGGGACCCGATGTGGCAATCGATTCCAAGAATTTCCAGATGGGGTAACCGGGCTGCCAACTGATAGGCCATCAACGCCCTGTTGATATCGATTCCAAATTTATTCTTCTTCAACCCGGTTGAGATATAAGGGTGAGTTTTGGCATCAATGTCCGGGTTGACACGGATCGAGATCGGAGCCTTCTTTCCGATTCGCCCGGCGACTTGATTGACCTTCTCTAACTCCTGCGAGGACTCCACGTTGAACATCAGAATACCGGTTTGCAGGGCATATTCGATCTCATCTTCTTTCTTCCCGACCCCGGAAAAGACGACCTTCTGAGGGTTTGCCCCTCCCTGCAAGGCCCGATAGAGCTCTCCCCCTGAAACAATATCGATTCCGCCGCCGAGACCGGTGAAGAGGCGAAGAAGCGCAATGTTGGAGTTGGCCTTCATCGCATAACAGATCACATGGGGGATCCCCGCGAAGGCTTGATCAAAAACAGTGAAGTGCCTCAGGAGCGTATGGTAGCTATAGAGATAAAACGGAGTCCCCATTTTTTCCGCAATTTGGTGGACAGGCACTTTTTCACAATACAGTTGATGGTCCTTATATTCAAAAAAGTGCATGAGATCCTCCGGTCATTCAGCCATGGGTCATCAGTCAAGAGTCATGAGTCGCTGGTCATTGGGCTATGGGTCACTGATAGAGGTACTTTATCCTCATTTCCTCCGAATAAGGGCTCTCGTTCTTCTGGGCAGCATTATCCACGGCGGTCACCACGTAATCATACTCCTGTCCCAGTTCCACGTCCTCATCGAGGTAGATTTCCTTTGCCAGAGGACTGGGGTTGAGTCTCCTATATTCCTGTTCTCCTAATTTACGCCGATAAACATAGTACCCCAGAAGATCAGGTTCCCGGTTCCTCTCCCAGTTCAGCTCCATACCTCCTTGAAGAGGGATGGCTACCAGGCCTTCAGGGGCGCTGGGTGGAATAAGGTCCGTCGGCGTCAAAGGAAGATCTAAAGACCCTTTACCTTCGAGATCTGTCTTGCCGAGACGTCTCACGGTCCTGATCGAATAGGAATATCTCGTTTCATTGGTAACGGTCAGGTCTGTATATTCGGTCACCTTTAAGGGTCCTCTGTTCAAAGGGGCCATGGGGAAAGCCTTGCCCTCTTCCCTACGGTAGAGGTTATAACCTGTTGCACCCTCCACAGGTTCCCATGCGAGATCAATCCTCTTGTCTCCCCGTTCTCCTCTCACAGCGCCCGGTGGCTGAAGTGGCTCATCCCAATAGATCTCGACCGGATTGGATGGAGAACCGGGATGTCCTCTTCGATTGATTGAAACCACCGTGTAAACGTAAACTTTTTGGGGTTCCAGATCTTCGAAGACGACGGACATCTTCTTTCCCTTTGCCTCTTCCGCCGAATCCACCTTCATCTCGTAGACGACTTTCGGCTTCTCGCTGCATCCGCGGCATTCCTCTCCGATCAGGATCCCGTCGGATCTCAGAACTTTAAACTCTGCGAGATCCACAAGCGGTAACTTATCCGTATTCTCTTTGGGAGCTGTCCACTCCAAAATGAGACGACCCTCTCGGGTCACTCCCCGAAGATCGACAATTCTCTTCGGAACCACTGTCTCCCAGGGCACCGGATCCGCTTTCCTTCCACAACCCATGATCAATATGAGACCAATTCCCAGAAGTATGATGTTCTTCATGAAAACACCCCAGGCACTTTACTTTCTCGGCCCAAAGATCGCTGTCCCGACCCGAACATAGGTCGCTCCTTCTTCGATAGCGATCTCGAAATCGTTGGACATCCCCATGGAAAGTTCTTTCAGGGGAATGCCTCCCTTGACCATTTTTTCTTTTAAGCCACGCAGCTGCACAAAATAGGGACGGCTCATCTCCGGATCGTCAAAGTACGGAGGCATGGTCATCAGACCCTCGAGGGAGAGATGGTTCAGCCTGAGCATGCCCTGAGCAAGGGTCATCACCTTTTCTTCCTCTGTTCCAAACTTGGTGGTCTCACCAGAAAGATTGACCTCGATCATTACTGGAATCTTCCGATGCGTCTGCTGCGTCCTTCGGTTCAGTTCCTCAGCCAACGGCACGCTATCCACTGAGTGGATCGTATCAAAAAGCTGGACCGCAACCTTCGCTTTATTCGATTGAAGGTGGCCAATGAAGTGCCACGACACGGACCTTCCAATCTCCTCAATCTTTTTCTGAGCCTCCTGCACGTAATTTTCGCCAAGGATCGTCACCCCAGCCTCGATCGCTTCTCTGACCCGATCAGTTTCCACCGTTTTTGAGACGACCACCAATCGAATGTCCTTGGGATTTCGCCCTGCGTTCTGGGCAGCCTTCTCAATCCGTTCAGTCACACGCAATAAATTCTCTCGGATTCCTGACATGTAAACTCCCAGGTAACTGGGTAATCCGGTAATTGAGTAATTAGGTTACTAGGTCATTAGGTTATTAGGTTATTGAGTAAATCGCTTATTTCACTCAAATATCCCCGCTCATTTAGCTTTAACTAAACGTTTTCTTAGTTACCCAATTACTTAGTTACCTAATTACCCAATCACTTATAACTCAATTACCCAATAACCTAGTAACCTTCTTCAAAGTATTTGGATGCCGCGTTCCGAAATGCTAATGGCTCCCAGGCGGACCAGCATTTCAATCACTTCACATAGGGGGAGACCGACGACATTCGTGTAAGAACCATGGATGGACTCAATCATGAATGAGCCAATTCCCTGGATCGCATAAGCCCCCGCTTTGTCAAACGGCTCCCCTGTCTGAACATACCATTCCATCTCTACAGGACTCAGGGGTTTCATCTTCACCGCTGTTTCGACGGCCCCCCTCTCCCCTTTGCCCTTGCTGACATTGAGAACTGAAAAACCAGTGAGCACAGAGTGTTCCTGTCCACCCAGTCGTCTTAGCATGTCCACCGCTTCTTCATGTGTCTTTGGCTTGCCCAGGATGATGCCATCGATGTAAACGACTGTATCGGCCCCCAGGACCCACGAATCAGGACATTTTTGTCCAACGTCTCGAGCTTTCTCTTCAGACAACCGAATCACATGCCCCCGAGGCGATTCATCCCTGACAAAGTTTTCTTCTTCAATGTTGCTGTGAACCACGTCAAAGTGAAGACCGACCTGCTTTAGCAATTCATATCGGCGGGGAGACTTCGAGGCGAGAATCAATCGGCCTGCCATTTTCTAAAAATTAAAGGATTACGGTAGGTTTGTCAAGTTTTAACCGCCTTGAAAGCCCGGACCGGAATGGGAATTATCATTCTTTTTCCGGCGGGAGGAGAGGCTCCAACATTTTTTCCAAGGTTGGCAACTCCCCTCTCACAATCCTCCAGACTTCCTTGATATCCACATGAAAGTAGTCATGAACGACCACATCGCGAAACCCGGCGATCTTTCTCCACGGTATCTCCGAATGTTCAGCCTTAAACTCCGGTGAGACTCGTTTGGCTGCCTCCCCAACAATGGTCAGTTGACGTATAATTGCATCTTGGTCACGAGAGCTACCCAGATATTGGGTCTCTGTCAGATCCTGAGCATACTCCAGCGCCTTGCGAGCCGCCTGCAGCATGTCAAGAAGCCAGGCAGGATCACGCCACATAAATCGACTCCATGTTCTCAAGAATGTGCTTCCGGCGAATGTAGTTTGGATTTTCTTCCACGAGACGCTTCTCCACAAGATCGACTGAACGTTCGAACAGACTTTCAAGCTCCTCTTTCATCTCCAGCATCTGATCGGAATTCCACCGGACATTCGGTTCAAAGTTGACGAGGACATCAACATCGCTCTTCGGATGGAAATCCTCTCGCAAAACAGAGCCGAACAAAGAAAGTTCTTTGATTTTCCACCGACGACAGATTTCTTCTATTCTCTTTCGCGAAATACGAAAAGCGTGGTAATTTAAGATTTGGGCTTTCGACTCATTAGATTTCCGAGTTCTTTTCATGTCCGATCCTATTCCACGAGGCGTTTGAGGAGACTCTTTTCACGCTTTAATATAGCAGATATTCTAACATGTGTCGATTCTTTCAAGGGATTCCAGGAATTCCGCATTTGGCCGTCGGAGGGAGGGTAGGAACGGCAACGACGGGCAGGTTTTAAGCGGGGATCAGGGCCAGAAAGGGATCAAGAGCCGGGAGGTGAGCATTTTCGCGGCAGCTTTTTGAAATGGAGATAGGAAAAGCAGCGCAAGAAGGCACAGCGCGAGGAGTCGGAGGAATGAGGCGCGCACCCGCATCGGTTCGAGGAGATCTCCCCCGATCAGCTCGAGAACACCATGCGCACGAATTTCTTCGGAACCTGGTACGCCACGGCAGCGCTCGTTTCGCACCTCAAGAGGTGGCGAGGGTATCTGGTGAACGTCTCGTCCGTCCTGGGTGTGGTTGGGGTCTACGGTTACGCCGACTACTGCGCCTCCAAGTTCGCGCTCATCGGCTTCTCGGAGGTGCTGCGCAGCGAGCTCGCGCCGCACGGCGTGCGCGTCTCGGTGCTCTGCCCGCCGGACACGGACACTCCCGGTTACGCCATAGAGAACCTGACGAAACCGCCCGAGACGAAAGCCATCTCCGCCACGGCCAAGCTCATGACGCCCGAGCAGGTTGCGCGCGCCCTCCTTGCGGGAATGCGCAAAGAGCGTTTCCTGATCGTTCCCAGCGTGGACGCGCGCATCGTTGTCACCGCCAAGCGACTCATGCCAGGGCTGGTCGACTACTTCATGCGCTGGAGGATCAGCGCCGTGAGGAAGGCCGCTCCTGTTTGAGCTTGCAGCAGCCGCGCGCAAGGTCTGCACCTCGACGCACCACGTGCCGGAGGCA
>Ga0209253_10005887_pt1 | contig 10625 bp, 10 predicted proteins | sample FrelakmetBRP12BR_FD_187145 | JGI IMG/M metagenome (GOLD analysis project Ga0209253, IMG submission 187145) | Freshwater lake sediment microbial communities from the University of Notre Dame, USA, for methane emissions studies - BRP12 BR (SPAdes)... | ecosystem: Environmental > Aquatic >... | reverse complement strand
ATCATCACGCTTTGCCTCAAATCTGCTGACAGTATCGTTAAGATTCAGTTCTGAAACCAGCCCCAACTCTCGCAACACTTTAAGATTGCGATACACGGTCCCCTTGCTGATATTGGGTATCCCTTTTCTAACTTCATCATATATCTGGTCAGCGGTGAGATGGCAATAGCCTCCTCTCAGAAGTCTTAAGATTGCTCCCCTTTGTTTTGTCTGTCTATTCATATTATGGGTAATGAATCCTAATACTGATATGCTAGCATGAGCTATTTTCCATGTCAATGACCGGGTCAATTACCTGGTGGCGGAATTCATATTTGTCCGGGTTACAGAGTTCACACTCTAAGCTGGAGAACCGTTCAATTATGTTGAAGTTTCGGTTTGCCGAGAAAGAGTCCGCTCAGCGCACCTTCTGTTGAATCTCTTCAGTCTTGCCCTGTTATATCGCTGAGCGATGATGCATGGTATGTTCGCGATAAGAGCGTAGGCTATCATGATCATCCCGACCCACCACTCGTTCCAGATGAAGAAAACAAGTGAAAAAACGAAAATGACCCAATGTGCGAGCTCAGCGCGGCAAGTCTCTATGATAAACCTGTGTATGTAGACCGCATCCTGATTCCTGAGATGCTTCTTCCTGAATCCGCTTTTGAATACGGCAGCACCGTCCGGCAGAACCCTCTTCCATTTTCTGACCCCCAGGAGAGCCTTGTATATTTTGCCTTCTCTCTCCCAGCTGCGTCCTCTATAAAGCCACGATTCCGGGTCAAAGGCGTCTGGTTTTATCCTTGCGACCGATATGGATACGCCCAAATGAATGACCAGCCACACGATGAAATCAAGCGCTATGGTCCATACACTGGGCAAATGAAAGATCATTTCGGCGGACCCTTATCTTTCTTCACACTTATGGTCACGCCCTTCCACCTCACGCTCCTCCTGATGAAAATCACGAAGAACGAACGCAGAAAGACAATCAAAAAGAATAGCAACGAGAGTGGGTAGAGGACGGCAGTATAGAACTTAAATCTACCTATACGGGACAACATCCAGTAGATTTGAGCTACATAGCCGAGGTACAAGGATGCCCACGTCAGTATATAAAACGTATTGACGTCGAATAGCGCTTCAACGAAATATATTGTTGCGCCCATACCGCCACCGATCCAGGCGACGATAGCAAGCAGTATTGGAAGGTATGTCTTTGCTGCCCCGGTAGCAAAGCCCTTGCTCCACCCGTCGATTAATTCTCTAATTCCGTTCGGGTACATTCGAAATGAGATAGTACCCTTCCCACCATAGCAGTGTATGGGAATCTTCTGTCTTTTGAATTTTTCACCAAGGGCGAGGTCCTCCACTACCTCACCCCTCACCTCACTATGACCACCACTTTCGAAGTAGTGTTTCTTTCTCATTCCTATACATGGACCAAAAAACCCTATCGGCTTCATCTGACTAGCCATCACAGTAAAAGGGCCCATTGCTCCCATCATGACTATATTGAAGAACGCAGACAGTTGTTCGTAAAGTCTTTTGGTCCTGTGATAAGGCTGTATTGAGACAACCCCATCATTTTCTGTGCACGCTACCACAATCCTTTCCAAGCCATCTTTTTCGAGAAAGGTATCCGAGTCCAGGAAGATGAGAAGCTCTCCTTTCGCTATCAGAGCACCCTGATAACATGCCCACGATTTCCCAACCCATCCTTCGGGCATAGGTTCAGACAGGATGGTCTTCACGCCTGCCTGCTCAGCGATTTCCCTAGTCCTATCTTCTGATTGAGAGACGACGGTAATGACTTCGCCAGCGAGAGAATGTTGATCTCGAAGGGATGCTAGCAAAATCGGCAGTGACTTTTCTTCATTACGCGCTGGTATGATAACGGAGACGTAAGGATATGAACTAGTCTCTCTCTTGCCTCTCTCACAATGTGGGATTCGGAATAGGAATAGAAAACCCAGAACCCAGAAGACGACGTGAATAATCAGATTTATGAAATCCACATTTGCTGGTCTGCATTATAGACGTTAAGGTCATCAGAAACAAATCTGCCCTTGAAACCACCATTCCCGTGTCTCCACTGCCCCGTAGGGGACGAAAGAGCTAAAAGCGCCTTTGGACGTTCACCGGACTGCCTACAATTGTCTTCTAGAGTATTAGAAAAGGAGAAAGAACAACCAGTAGACCAGTGCATTCACTGCCGTCAGGGGAATGCCTATCCTAACGAACTCCCAGAAGGTCAAGGTTTCCCCGGCCTTCTTTTCCGCGTTCTGAATGATGATGACGTTACTCGCTGCGCCGAGGATCGAGAAGTTGCCGGCGATGGTGCTGCCGGCGGCCAGAGCCATCATTTCCTTGGTCGCGGCACCCAGATGACTCAGCACAGGCAGGTAGAGTGCTACCAGCGGAACATTTGAGATTAGCTGGCTTAGCACGATACTTACCGCCATAATGATACCGATGGACTGGAGATTGAGTTGCAGGTTAGCCATAGCATTTTGGAAGTAGCCAGAGTCCCAGACACTCTGCATCAGGACAAACATCGCCGCGAAGAAAATCAGAGTGGTCCAATCGATTCTACGAACTATCCCGAGACGGTGAGGGCTCAGCAGGATGATAGGCAACGCTGCTGCCAGGGCAATATAAGTAAGCCGGAAGTCAATATTAAGTCCCAGAAGGGATACGATTATTTTAGCGAGCACTAGAACAACAATAATAATCAGAGATACCTTGGACAATCCCGCCAGCGCTTGGTCCGTAATGGGGTCAGCTGAGTAAGTCAGTGGCTCGTTCTTCAAGTGTCCCCTGTAGAAAAACTTGAGGATGAGGTACGTTAGAAAAAGATTGACAAGAGTTGGCACCGCCAGGTAGCGGAGGAAAGTGATGAATGGACTGGGGATATTTCCGTTGATGGCGACCAGCAAGTTTTGCGGGTTCCCAATAGGACTCATCACACTGCCAATGGTGACGGAGAAAGCTAGCGATAGCAGCAGCAGCTTTGGGCGAATACCCGTCTTGCGGGCAATCTCCAACATCACCGGGGTGCCAATGATGGCCAGTGTGTCATTCATCAGAAAAGCCGACAGCAGCCCAGCACCAAACATTATCAGGAGTAACAAGCTGTCCACTGTTTTAGCTCGTCCGAACAGCCGGGATGAAAGGTGCGAAAGGTAACCGCTCTCCTCCAGTGCCTGGCCCACCACGAACATACCAAACAGGAACAGTATGACATCCAGATTGATTGCTTTCAGGGCTTCAGCCGGAGAGATTTGTCCCGTGACTAATACTGCCAGTGCCCCGAGCAGCATCGCCTGCCATATCTGAAGGCGGAACCTGCCGATTTGACGGATGGCGATGAGGACAAAGACCACCAATAGGACAATTATTGAGACCATAATAGTAAGCATGCCGGGGCATACTTATTCTCAATTATATACCACTGCACAGAGCCTGCCATCGCTGAAGTCTGTTCTGAAATATGCCTCGAACCAGCGGAGGGACTACTCCTGCGTCGTGATATAATAGAAACGTAGCGACATGACGCACACGCGAACAGTCTAGAGCATTGCCATGAAAGACCCAAAGCCTCTATCGGAACTTATCTCCCTAAAAGGGAAAAAAGCCCTGATAACGGGTTCGGCACTTGGCATTGGGAAGGCAATGGCCTACAGATTTGCCGAAGCAGGTGCGGATTTGGAGCTTGTGGACATAAACGGACGGGGACTAAGGACTGTAGCTGAGGAACTCTCCAAGTTCAAAGTAAAAATCTACATTCACAAAGTGAACCTTTCCTCGAAAGACGAGATAGCTGCCTTATGGGAGGAGTTAAAAGGGAAAGAGCCTGACATACTGGTGAACAATGCTGGAATATATCCATTCAAGGGGTTCCTGGAAGTGGACGACGCTTTCTTCAGCAAGGTGATGGATATCAATTTGAAATCAGCTGTCTTGATGTGTCAGCATATGATAAAGAGACGATTGAAGAAAGGCGGAGTCATCATCAACATTGGCTCTATCGAGGCACTCATACCTTTTGTAGAAGGCATGGCTCCTTATAGCATAAGCAAGGCGGGAGTCATCGCTCTAACCAGGTCTCTGGCCAAAGAATATGGCAAAGATGGTTTCAGAGTAAATGTCATCATCCCTGGCGGGATAATAACTCCGGGAACAAAGGCCGTGGCCAAGGAAGTCACGCAGCTCCGATTGAGCCTATTGAGAACTGGAGTATTGTTTAGCACCAGGCTGCCCCTTAAAAGGGGCGGGCAGCCGGATGAAGTGGCCCGTATCGCTGTGGTTCTGGCCAGTGATCTATCCAGCTATGTTCACGGAGCGCTGATACCTGTTGACGGCGGATTCTTATCGGCATAGTGCGGGTGGGAATCGAGGTCGTCCAGAAACCCGAATTGTTGTTGTGGGCTGTTTTCTCCTCCTGTCATTGCGAGGATCGCAGTGACGAAGCAATCTCAAAGGAATCATCGGAGATTGCCACACCCCGAGAAGTCGGGGCTCACAATGACAGAAAGCGGAAGGCTCAGATTGACACGCTTTTTCCGGCCATTCGGTAGTTATTAAGCGCCTCATATTCTGCCGAAGCGGCGCTGGCGGCGCTTATATTCAGAAAGCGCTTCCTCAACATCCTTAGAACCAAAATCAGGCCACAATACTGGGGTGAAGTAAAGTTCACTGTAGGCAGCCTGCCAGAGTAGAAAATTGCTCAGGCGGCTCTCACCGCCAGTGCGGATGACCAAATCCGGGTCGGGAACGTCAGGGTTATATAGATAACGGGCAAACACAGACTCATCTATATTGTCATCATGAATGCCAGCGCTGGCCATGCGTCTGGCTGCATAGACAAGTTCATCACGTCCGCCATAATCGAAGGCCAAACAAACCGTAAGGCCGGTGTTGTTTTTGGTTAGTTCAACTGCTGCCTTCACTTTTTCCCTTAGCTTCTGGGACAGCCTGTCGAGCCTGCCCACGTGTAGCAGTCGAATATTCTCTTGATGAAAAGCCCGAGTTTCCCGGTCAATCTTTTTTCCTAGAAGGCTCATTAAGCCCGCGACCTCTAACCTGGGGCGGTTCCAGTTCTCAGTGGAGAACATATAAAGGGTCAGGTATTTTACTCCATAATTGACAAAAATCATTACCACCGGGCGAATATTGTCACCGCCAGCCTTGTGTCCGACAAGCCTGGGTAGGCTGCGTTTTTTTGCCCACCGGCCATTGCCATCCATGATAATGGCTACATGCCGGGGAGGATAATTTGCTTGACTCATGAACTGACCTCGCGAGAAAACAGGTGCTTTATTTTCAGCAAGGGATAGACTGAGCTACGTCGCAGGATGGCTGAGACTAATCTGCTGTGCCAATCGAAGGAAAAATTGCCTGAGTTGAGTAAGGCTTCAGTCATGCCATCGGAATTCAATATGTTGAATATTCCCTCGATTTGACGGTCGCTCAGTTTGGCATAAGCCCATCTAGCACCGTAGCCGCGAGAGAGTTCCTTGCCCATCTTTGCTCTCCACTTCTTCTGATAGCGCGACAGCTGGTCGGCGGTCAAATCATCGCTGCTGAGTGCCTCATCGAGCACCTCGGCTGCTATCCGGGCACCAAGATGCCCGAAGTATATTCCTCCACCGGTCGTTGGCTTCACCTGTCCGGCGGCGTCGCCAATAACCAGCAACCTATCTCCGTAGCTGCGAGTCAAAGTCCCCATGGGGACAGCCCTTTGCCCGATTTCCACGTCCCGACTTGTTATTCTACGCCGGCTGAAGAGACTGTCAAGGAAGTTTTGTAGATGTAACTTGGCCTGGGAAGTTGCCAAAAGGCCAACGTATGCTCTATTTGTCGAAGTGGGTACAAGCCAGGCAAACGCACCTGGGGCTATTCCCTGACCAAAGTATACTTCGAATTCATCAATGTCTTTCGCTTCAATCTCCGCCTGAGCACCGATGAGGAAACGCTTGATTCTACCCAGACCTAGCTTGTGGGGCAGCTTGGGCCTGAATCCGTTAGCCAGGACCACTGCTCTGGCACTGAATATCTCCCCGGCTCCGCAGCACGAAGTCTCGACCTGTATGCTATCCTTTTCAGGAACAATGTCAATGACTGGGCAAGAGAACAAGTATTGTGCGCCCTGAGCTTGGGCTTTAGAGGCTAGCGCCTTATCAAGCAAGAGCCGATTGACAACGAAAGCCTGAACCTTCTCGGTTTGCAGTCTTAAGCATCTCCCTGAAGGGGAGAAAAACTTGGCCGAGTTCACCTTAGTTAATATCATATCTGTGTCGAGGTGTAAGGACTGGAAACATTCAGTACTGATTATTCCTGTACAACAGACATTGAGTCCCGACGCACTTTTTTCTTCAAAAACAGCGACACTGTGACCTGAAGAGGCTAGTTCGTAAGCTATGTAGCTTCCGGCTGGCCCTGCACCTACTATGATGACGTCGTAAAATTGGCCTGACAATTCCCCGCCACCTTTTTTAGATTCCGACCAGGCAACGCCTTATTATATAACGGATTCTGCAAGCATACATATCTTGTTGATTCTATACATGGCTTCCCGCATACCGCGGCACAGCACACTAATGACAGCGTCCGTTAACGTGTCTTGGCCGTATGCGGAAATGGAAGGGAACACGATTCATCCCTCCGGGACTATTGCATAGTCAAGGAGCTACTCTTCACCAGCTAGCAGAGGCCGATTTGACTGACCTCTTTACCTGGTCTTCTTCCTGGTCTTTCCCTTCTCACCGCCCTGACGTTTGACTTCAGGAGTGGAGCGCCCACCATACTCCCTCAGCCATTTGCCTACATTGGCTGCTTGCTTGAGTTCGTCTTTCTTAATCTTCTCTATATCCACTCCTGGATTGACACATTTCAATGTCTCATATTTCAGTTCACCAAGCAGATCCAAAAGAACAAGCCTGTTTCTATCTGACATCGGCGACAAGGTTTTCTGGATCATCGCAAAGCTTGCCACGCTCGCCGGTCCTAACAGAGATTCTGCTTTGCTCGTCTTACTCACATATACCACCCTGCGGTCACGCTTGTCTCTTGCTCTTCTGACCAGACCAGCTTTGACCATGCGGTCGACTATCATACTGATGCTGTTTGTGCTACGTTCCAGCCACCGGGCTATGTCCGTTACCCTTGCAGGCTCCCCGATATAGGATATACTCACAAGCACTGCGTACTGCTCCGTGGTAAGTCCGTGTTCCTCATATATCCCGTCCTCGCACTTCTTGAGCAAGGTATAGGTTTGGTACAGCTGGCGCCACAGTCTCAAAGCTACAACTTCAGGTCCGAGATCATTCTTCATATTTCACCTCCTTCATTATTCACAAATGCGTTGCTCATTCTCAAGCATATATCATAGCAGATGTCCTTGTCAATGTCGACTTCAGTATTGACTTTTTTGAGGAATTGTTGTTCTCTCCAGTCCAGGGAGAGAGCTACAAAATGGGTAGCGATGAAAGCATGTCCGCGGCCCTCCTGGAATACTCAGAGAGGTTAGCTTTACTTTCAATCTGGACAGCCCTTATCTGGGACAACATAGTCAGCCACTGATGTATAGCGTGATGCGTGATATATTTGACCATTTTTTGGTTAAGAGGGCGCAAGGACTCGGAGCTGTGCTCATGGATGGTCAGAAGGTAACACACGTACAGGTGAGCGATGACTGGGTTGAGATTTCTACTTCTGACAACGTTTTTCGCTCTCGGCTTGTGGTCGGGGCGGATGGCACTTATAGCATAGTAGCAAAAGAGCTGGGCATGGGAAGGAGTATCGAGTATCTCATGGGAATAGAGTCAGAAATTGTCGTGCCCGAGGAAGAGCTGGCAAAATGGACATCGCAAGTCCAGATAGACCTGGGGTGCATTCTTGGGAGTTATGCCTGGGTCTTCCCCAAGCGTAACCATCTCTCCGTTGGAGTTGGATGTCATGCCTCCAGGGTAAGAGATTTGTATGCCCGCCATCAGAAGTTTCTAGATTCACTAAATATTGGAAGTTATACCATCGCCAGGTCCGGTAGCCACTTGATACCAACGTGCACAAAAGGGAGGCTTATTTGGCAAAACAAAGCCTTGCTTCTGGGAGATGCGGCTGGGCTTGCTGAGCCATTAACGGGTGAGGGCATTCATAACGCTATCAAGAGTGCTCAGCTTGCCGCACCAGTTATCGAAGGCTCCCTGGTGAGGGGCAATGTCGAATTGCAGGATTACCAACAGATTGTAGAAAGGGAAGTAATATCTGAATTGAGAATAGCTCGTACGTTATCAAAACTCCATGTCCGTTTCCCTCATCTGGCATTCGGAATGCTCAACCGGGGTGACGACTTGTGGAGAGCTCTATGCGGCTTGATGCTGGGCGAGATGAGCTATGCTGCTATCAAGGAAAGGGCGGGCGGATTCAAAGGTATATTTAAGCGGCTCCTTCGAGCTTAGCACAACAATCTTAGTCACCGGAGCGTGCCTGAGAGTGAAATTTGTTATAATCTAAAGTGGGAGAGTGAGGTGTCTAATATACTGGACAGAATAAACGGCCCCAGCGATGTTAAGGCGTTAAGCCAAGACGAACTAGGTGAACTTTGTTCCGACCTCAGGGAGTCATTGGTAAGCAAAGTCAGTGAAAACGGAGGCCATCTAGCATCCAATCTGGGAGTGGTGGAGCTTACTGTCGCCTTGCACCGGGTATTTGATAGCCCGAAAGACAAGATAATCTGGGATGTGGGACACCAGAGTTATGTTCACAAGCTATTAACGGGACGAAGGGAGCAATTTCCCTCTCTACGCCAATACCAGGGACTTTCAGGATTTCCTGATAGAGATGAAAGTCTTCACGATGCCTTCACTACGGGACATGGTGGCACCTCTATTTCAGCAGCTTTGGGCATGGCTCTGGCCCGTGACCGTGGTGGCAATGATCACCATGTCGTAGCTGTCATCGGCGATGGGTGCCTTACGTGTGGCATGACTTATGAGGCGCTGAATCACGCCGGGCATTTAGGCACAAGACTTATCGTGGTGCTCAATGACAACGGCATGTCCATTGGGCCCACAATAGGAGCGATAGCTAAGCGGCTAAATGTAGTGCGAACAACCCGTGGCTACGTAGGGGCTAAGAAACAGACGAATCGCTTGCTATCTCTCTTGCCTGGAGGAAAGAGGCTGCAGGCGGCATTGCGCCGTCTTAGGGAAGGAGTGAAAGCGGTAGTCATGCCCACAATGATGTGGGAGCAACTTGGCTTTACCTACCTGGGTCCGATAGATGGTCATAACATTGCTGAATTGGAAATAGTTCTGACTCAAGCCAGGAACTACTACAAGCCGGTCATTGTCCACATCTTGACCAAGAAGGGCAGGGGTTACAGACCAGCCGAGGATAATCCCACCTACTTTCACGGGCTATCTCCCAGAAGCGAGGGCGTTGGCACAATGCCTACTTATAGTCAGGTATTTGCTCGAACAGTCGGTGGACTACTGAGGGACAATCCCAAGGTGGTAGTAATAAGCGCGGCCATGGTTGAAGGCAATAGCCTATCTTCTTTGGTCAAGGAGTTTCCGCAACGCATTTACGATGTAGGAATTTCTGAACAGCATGCGGTTACCTTAGCCGCTGGTCTAGCTACCCAGGGTTTCATACCTATTGTAGCTATATATTCCACCTTCTTGCAGCGTGCCTTTGACCAGGTGTTGCACGATGTTTGTCTCCCCGATCTACCTGTCATTTTTGCCCTCGATCGCAGCGGCATTGTCGGAGAGGATGGCAAAACACACCAAGGGATATTTGACTTATCCTATCTTGGTTTGATGCCCAATATGATTGTTTGCGCACCTAAGGACGGAAATGAACTTCAAGACCTGCTCTATACTGCCCTCAATACAGAGCATCCCATGGCAATTCGTTATCCCCGGGGTCGGGGAACCGACGTTCCTTTAGCCACCGAGCTTCATCAACTTCCCATAGGCAAAGCTGAGATAATAAAGCAGGGCGAAGATATAATCATAATAGGCATCGGCTCTACTGTCATGCCCTCTCTGGAAGCAGCGGAACATTTAGCTTTGCGCGGGATTGACGCCATGGTGATCAATGCCCGATTCGCCAAGCCTTTGGATACAGAGCTTATTCTGGATCTCGCCAACCATACCAAAAAGATGGTGATTGTAGAGGAGAATGTTCTTAGCGGCGGCTTCGGTGCCGCGGTGCTGGAGCTGCTGGAACAGGCTGGGGCCTCAGATGTCAAAGTGAAGCGATTAGGCATTCCCGACGAGTTTGTAACCCATGGAAAGCAAGATTTTCTTCGCTCTCTCTATCATCTGGATGCCCTGGGAATAGCCAAGGAATGCGTTGATTTCCTGGCTCACATCCAAACAGGGGCGGAGAAAGAGTTCCACACCGCTATGCCTCAATAATACTACTGCGTGATCTCATAAATAGGGCCTTCCACATAATCTCGTATAGAAATCTTCTCCGTTCAAGGGAGAGGACTAAGGTCAGGGTGAAACGCCTGTTCCGTGAGACGGTGAGTCCTTATCATCCCGAACCATTCGCTTGAGCTCATAAAGCTTGGTGATTGCCTCCAGAGGAGACATAGAATCAATGTCAAGCCGGGCAATTTCGTCAGC
>Ga0209253_10005886_pt1 | contig 10625 bp, 10 predicted proteins | sample FrelakmetBRP12BR_FD_187145 | JGI IMG/M metagenome (GOLD analysis project Ga0209253, IMG submission 187145) | Freshwater lake sediment microbial communities from the University of Notre Dame, USA, for methane emissions studies - BRP12 BR (SPAdes)... | ecosystem: Environmental > Aquatic >... | reverse complement strand
TTGACCCAACAGGGGCATGGACTGTTGATATGCTCCTTGGTGGCCTGACTCCCCTGGACAAGGATAGCCCTGCTTTCGTGTGGCCTGTCCGGGGTGGACAAACAAGGCCCTATATTCTTGCAGTCGAAAAGCTTGGAAACGGCCAGGGGAAGGTCGCTGCCCCTGGACTTACCTGCGTCGGGAAGTTTTGTACCGGAGATTACAGCTCCTATGAGGTGGTTACCGTTACTGCTACAGCAAACCCCGGATCGGTTTTCACAGGGTGGAGCGGTGATGCGTGTTCCGGCATTACTGAGAGCACTTGTGCCATCACCATGACTGACGATACCACCGCAACTGCCACATTTCTCACGGAATTGAAAATAAAAGTCAAGCCAGGGTCGCTCAATTTTAAGAATCTCAAGCAAAACATTCCTTCCTCGGGCCAGATAGTCACGGTAACAAACGTTGGCGCAGCCCCCCTCGACATACTCTCGATTACCATTACTGGTGACGACGCTTCAGAATTCACTTCCGCCGATAACTGCTTGTCCACAGACCTCCTGTCTAACGCAAGCTGTACTATAACGGTGACTGCCACATCCGATAACTTTGACACGAGGAAGGCACAACTCCAGATTTCCTCAACTGATCCCAAGAAGCAAATATTTAATGTAAAACTCAAGGCTAAGGCAAAACCCCCGAGGATCACCAAGAAACCTGGCAGTCTAAACTTCGGGAAGGTATTGGTTGGGGTTCCAATCGAAAAAACACTGACCTTAACAAACAAGGGAATTACTGATCTCGAGATTCCTTTCACTGGCGTGATCAGTCTCTCAGGAGATCACCCGGCAGATTTCTTCTTTACACCTGCTACCTGCCCTACCCTTGCCACGAGTGAAACGTGCACTCTGTCAGTTAGGTTCACCCCATCCTCGACCGGCAAGCGTAGTGCGGTCCTCAACATCCCCTCAAACGATCCTAAAAAACAACCGGCCATGACAGTCAAACTCAAGGGGAAAGGGGAATAAAAAAGTCCGCGCTAAGTAGATTGTAGCTGAGTAGATAAATGGTTGAGTGACGAAGTTTTCACTCAGCTTCTTAACTTCTGCTTTTCAAATGTGGGTTTTGATCAAGTGGGCCGTGGAGGATTCGAACCTCCGACCAATTGATTAAGAGTCAACTGCTCTACCGGACTGAGCTAACGGCCCCCGCAGCGTTTCTTATACCATAACAGACTATTAAAATTCAAACCATATTTTGTTTCATCCCTTCACAAATGCTTTTCCTCTGCTATACTTGTAGTAAGGGCGGCATAGAGCCCTATTTCACATAAGGGGGGTGTTGCTATTATGCATTTTATGAATATTTGCACATGGGCACCGGAGGATGAGAAGGAGGTTGAAAGGCGGAGGTTGAACTGGAAGTGGCCCAAAGGAGTAAAAGTAATCTTCGAGTTTCTTGATCTCCAGGGATGCCGCACCTTTAATATTATTGACACCGATGCTAAGGGGTTGGTCGCGAGCCGAGAGGAGTGGATCGATATCATGATATTCGAGACCTTTCCGGTATACCCTTTTGGGGTTAGCAAGGGTCTCCTGAAGAAGTAGTTTTTCATGGGATAAGCCCCATGATGAAAAAACATATTTTTCCCCTTTCGGCTTAAGCCGGCATTAAGTGTTTTGTCCTGTTTGAGCGGAGATCTGCATATCATCTGTGCATCAATCCCCAAATAGCGGATTGTACGTATTTGCTTATATCTATCAGTAAAAACAGCATATATAGGGGATACAAAAAACAAGGAAAAACAAAGTGAAAGAAATCACAAAAATAGATTGACTAAACATAGACCGCTATGATAAAAAAAGATGAGCTAAAAAATGGTCATGTCTTTATCACAGGATAAAAGGGAAGTGGTAAAATCTCTTTTAAGTTATAGTTCCCTTGGCATCGAAATGGGCCTGTGCGTGGCCATTGGGATCGGTATGGGTTACTACCTCGATAAATACTTCGAGACCCCTCCCTACCTGACCATCATCTTCATGATTTTTGGCATTATTGCAGCTATGAAAACAATCTATCAGTTAATGAAGAAACTTGAAAAAGAAAATGAAAGAAACAAAAATAAGTGATATTGAACGTATAAACATCATCGTCCTCGTTATCGGGTCCATTCTTGCAATGGTTATCATGAGGGAGTTTAAATACGTTTTCAGTTTCGCTGTTGCAAGCGCCATTATGACCCTCAATTTTCGGTTCCTTAAGAAGATCATTGAAGGCGGCTTGTTAGAAGCTGAGAACAAAAAAATTGAGCTTGCTGTTAAACTACCATTAAAGTTTCTTATTCTGGTGGCCTTTATTGCTGTTGTTGTTATTTACGGTGACATCAATTTGATTTTCTTTCTCGTAGGATTATCAACGGTATTCATCTCCGTTGTGATAAATCAGTTTTCCGGTCTCTGGAACCCTGCTGTAAAAAGGAGGCAAAACAATGGGGCATAATTGGTCATGGGCCGATCTCTTTCCAGTTCTGAAAGACCAACCGCATGTATTTAATGGAATCATTGTTTCGGTTATTTTATTAGTTATTGTTATCCTGGGTTACCGTCAACTCAAGAGGACTGAAGACGATGTCGTTCCTGAGTCTAAGCTGACTTTCAGGAACTTAGTTGAGATTATGGTTGAGAGCCTCTCAAACATCGTTGTCGACACAATGGGCCCTCGCGGAAAAGAGTTTGTTCTCATCGTCGGCACACTTGCCCTCTTTATCCTGTTCAATAACCTTTCAGGTCTTGTGCCCGGCTTCCTCCCGGCTACCGACAATGTAAACACAACCTTCGCATGTTCCCTCACCGTGTTCTTCATGACCCATTACTATGGATTCAAAGAGCACGGCATGAAGTATTTGAAACAGTTTGTGGGGCCCATGTGGGCTCTGGCACCGCTCATGATCCCCGTCGAGTTGATCGGGCATGTTGCGCGGCCGCTCTCTCTGGGTTTACGTCTCTTCGGGAATATCACGGGAGACCATCTTGTAACGGCCATATTCTTCAGCCTTGTTCCAATATTTATACCGCTCGTTCCCATGTTTCTTGGTCTCTTTGTAGCGTTTGTACAAACCTTCGTGTTTATGCTTTTATCGATGGCATATTTTTCAGGGGCTATTTCCCATGAAGAACATTAAACAAATACAAGAAAGGGGTGAAATTTGATGAAAAAAGTTCTCGTTGTTACCATGTTTCTCGGAGTCTTGATCAGCTTGTCTTTCGGCATTGCAATGGCTGCTGAAGAGGCAAAAGGGCTTGATTCAAGCGTCAAACAGATGGTGGCTCTTGCTGCAGGCATTGGAATCGCAATCGCGGCATTCGGTGGGGCTATCGGTCAAGGGTTGGGTATTGCATCGGCATTGAACGGTATTGCCAGAAACCCTGGGGCCTCCGGTAAAGTTGTGACACCAATGATTATCGGTCTGGCTATGATTGAGTCCCTCGTCATATATTCCCTCGTTGTTTCGCTTCTTTTAATCTTTAAGCTGTAAAACATTATTATGGGGCAGATGTTGCAATCTGCCCCATAATAGTCTATAAAGAAGAATGGGGGATGATAAAGAAAGCGTAAGCGGGAATCTTTATTCTCTTGTCAAGTCCTTTCTCAAGGACTTCTTTGCTGAATCAAAAAAAGGCTATAGCAGGCATCAAAGGGGAGTATGGATATTTATCGGGTTCGTCTTCCTTTGCTTTGCTGTTGCTGTAATTGCCGCATACAAAGTCTCTGAAACTCCATGGTTCTGCGGAACGTGTCATAATATGACGGTTTACGTGGATTCATGGAAGGGCTCCTCTCACAAGAATGTACCGTGTCTTTCCTGCCATTATAAACCGGGATTCTGGAACCATTTGGTGGGAAAATGGCAGGACGGGCAGGTGTCTCTCGTTTATTTCGTCACCGGTAAGGTAATCACAAGGCCTCACGCCGAGATTGATGATCTAAGCTGCCTCCAGAGCGGTTGCCACAAGAGGGAAGATCTCACTAAAGACATCGTATTTAAAAACGTTATCTTCAACCACGTTCAACACCTTGACAAACTCAAGAGAGATATGCAGCTCCGATGCACCACCTGTCATTCTCAAATCGTCCAGGGGACCCACATAACTGTGACGGAAGAGAACTGCTTTATCTGCCACTTCCAGAAGGCCAAAGGGCAGAAGGACTATTTTACCGGATGTAATTCCTGTCATTTCGAGGCACGGGGAGACATTAAGGTAGATTCTTTCAATTTCAATCACAAGAAGTTTGTGAAACGGGGCGTTAAGTGCGAGACATGTCACACGAACGTGGTCACCGGGGACGGGCACGTGCAGGAAAACGCATGTCTCCAATGCCATAATAAGCGGGAGATCCTCGAAGCAAAATACACCCAGGAGTTCCTCCATAAGAATCATGTTACTGACCATAAGGTAGAGTGCTTTCTCTGCCACACAAGCATCAAGCATGGCATAGTAAAAGCACACTCGGTGAAAGGCAACCTCGGTGAGTGTGCCAACTGTCACAAGGCAGGCATCCACGAAGCGAATCTGTCCATGTACCTGGGAAAGGGAGCAAAATTAACCAAGGGTATGCCGGATCGCAAAGCACTCCTCAACTTGGACTGCAGTGTTTGTCACAAGCCAGGCACAAGTCATGCCGCAGCTCAAGACCAGTGTAAGGAATGCCACGGTACGTTCACGGACGGCATGGTGGAAAGATGGAAGAAGCTGGTAAAAACAAAACAGGATGAGCTCCTAAAAGATTTCAATGGATTTCAGGGAGGAGCAAAGCAGGATAGCAAGGGAACTACCCCTGCTACGAAGGTCATTGATCAGGTTTTGCAGAATCAGGAATTCATTAAGAAAGGGAATATAGCCCACAATATTCTCTATGGGCTTAACATCATATCCGCGAACCGGAATGCACTTGCTGATGCAAAGACGAAGGGAACTGGACAGACTTCTCTTTCGGCGCCCTACAAAATGACATGCACTGAGCCTTGCCACGGTAATGTCAACGAGAAAAAAGTACCCTTCGGGGCAGTGTTCTTCACCCATGACATGCACGCAGAGGGAGAAAAATCATGCCTGAAATGTCATGGGACGTATGAGAATCACGGTCAGACAACGTACAAGGGCTGTAGTGAGTGTCACCATGGAGAAGGCATGGGCAAGGTATCTTGCAAAGATTGCCACAAGGCAGAAGACACCATGTTGAGGGTTAAAGGTTCTGCTCATGCAAAAATTGCCTGTATTGACTGTCACAGTGCAATCAAGCAAGGGAAGAAGCCAGGCGAAAAAGAGACTATGGCAAACATCAAGGAGAATTGTGTCAGGTGCCACAAAAAGGACTACGCCTCGCAAGCCGATGAGTGGATCAAGAAGAACAAGGAAATCACTGCCCAGTGCAAGGCAACCAAGGCAGCTACCGTAAGAGAGATAGAGGAAATTGAGGCAAAGGATGGGAAGCATTCCGTGCCCCTGAGAAAGGTTTTTGATGAAACCTGCGATACAATAAACCTCCTCGTGAATGGGAAGTATGCCCATAACCCTTCACACGGCGACGCTATTCTGGCAAAATCTCAAAGTAATCTCGTTATCCTGAAGAAAATGATGAAGGATAAGCGTGAAGGCAAACCGATCATATTGAAATAGCTCATAGTAAGAGCCCGTAACGCTCGATCGGTGAACCGTGACGGGTTAAACCGATTACCGATTACGCGTTACGGGTCACGGGTTGTAGCTATGAGCTTTCCAGTCAATCGTCATTGTTCTTGAATACATATCCTCTTTATGCTAATTTTAGTGAAGAGCTTTCGGCTATAAGCAATCAGCCATAAGCAGTAAGGCTTCATATAATGCCGAATTCCAATGTCTCTCCGGTAATTTCAGCTGATCGTTGACGGCTTATAGCTATTTTTAGAAAAGGATTGAAACATCATGGACTATAAAAACACATTGAACCTTCCCAAGACCCCGTTTCCCATGAAAGGAAATCTACCTGTTAAAGAAAAGGAGATGCTCAAATTCTGGGATGAGATTAAGTTATACAGCAAGCTCACTGAAGGAAAAGACGGTCGTCCCCTCTTTATTCTTCACGACGGCCCCCCCTATGCCAACGGTCATATTCATCTCGGCACTGCCCTCAACAAGATATTGAAGGATATTATAGTCAAATCGAAATTCATGTCTGGCTTTCGGGCAGATTATATCCCCGGCTGGGACTGCCATGGATTACCCATAGAGCACCATGTCGAGAAAGAGATGAAGGCAAAGAAGTCCTCTCTCTCAAAACTTGAGATCCGACATCGTTGCAGGGAATATGCGGAAGGTTTCATCCATATCCAGCGCGAAGAATTCAAGAGGCTCGGCGGCATTGGTCTCTGGGAAAAACCATACATCACCATGGACTATGACTATCAAGCCACCATCATCGGTGAGATGCAGAAGTTTTTCGAAAGGGATGAAGTATACCGGAAAAAGAAGCCTGTCCACTGGTGTATGAGTTGCCTCACCGCCCTTGCCGAGGCAGAGATTGAATATGAAATGAAAAAATCGACCTCCATCTACGTGAAGTTTCCCTATGCAGGGAAGAGAGATGATGTTTTTGATAACTATCCTGATAAGCCAATCTCCATGCTTATTTGGACGACTACTCCATGGACGCTTCCCGCGAACCTCGCTATTGCGATTAATCCCACCTTCACCTATGTCGCTTTGGATGTGGGAGACGAGATATACATAGCACTCAAAGAACTTGTTGAGGATATTACAAAAAGGGCCGGCATAACAGAGTATAAGGTTCTTGGGGAAATACCTGCAGACAAACTGATAAAACTGACATTCAGGCATCCCTTCATCGAGAGGGATTCGGTTATGGTTTATGGCGACTACGTGGCATCCGACACCGGTACTGGAGCAGTCCACACAGCACCAGGACACGGTGAAGAAGACTATGAGACCGGAATTGAATACGGCCTTGACATCTATTCTCCTCTCAACGAGAGAGGTGAGTTCCTCGACGAGGTTGAGTTCTTCAGTGGTATGAACGTCTTTGACAGCAACCAGCACGTTATTAAAAAACTCCAGGAACTTGGGCGCCTTCTCCATCAGGAAGAGATTGAACATTCCTACCCCCACTGCTGGCGTTGCAAGAAGCCTGTGATTTTCAGGGCTACAGAACAGTGGTTCATTTCCCTCGATAAAAACGGCCTGCGCCAAAAAGCGCTCGATGAAATCGACAGGGTGAAGTGGATACCGACGTGGGGAAGGGACAGGATCTTCAATATGCTCCAGGTAAGACCAGACTGGTGTATTTCCCGGCAAAGAACATGGGGTATCCCTATTACCATATTTTATTGTGAAAAATGTCGAGAGCCTTTCTGGAGCAAGGAATCCTTTCAGAATGTTGTTAAAGAGGTGAGAGAGTATGGCGCAGACATCTGGTTTGAGAAGGATTCTTCATATTTTCTCCCTCAGGGAACCACATGTCAAAAGTGTGGGAATACATCCTTTGTCAAGGAAGAGGATATCCTTGATGTCTGGTTTGATTCGGGGGTAAGCTGGGCTGCAGTTTGCAAGAAACGTAAGGAACTTACTTACCCTGTAGATATCTACCTTGAGGGAAGCGACCAGCACAGGGGCTGGTTCCATAGTTCTCTCCTGACCTCAGTTGGAAATGAAGGCCATGCACCTTACGAGTCTGTACTTACCCATGGTTTTGTTGTCGATGGTACGGGCAGGAAGATGTCAAAGTCCCTCGGCAATGTCATAGCGCCAGAGGAGATCATCGAAAAGTACGGGGCCGAGATTCTGAGGCTTTGGGCCGCCTACGAGGATTACCGGGACGACATCAAGATATCGAAAGACATTATCAACAGGCTCATTGAGACCTACAGAAGGGTACGGAATACCCTCAGGTTCCTCGATGCAAATATCCACGAGGATTTTAATCCGGCACGCGACAGCGTTCCCTACGAACAACTTTCATACCTTGATAAGTGGCTTCTGTCAAGGCTTCACAGACTCATCGAAAGGGTAACTGAATCCTATAATAACTACACCTTTCACGCCATCTACCATGCTGTCCAGAACTTCTGTTCTGTTGATCTGAGTGCCCTTTACCTCGACATCGTGAAGGACAGGATTTATGTGGAGCACAAAAATTCATTAAAGAGGCGGGCATCCCAGACAGTAATCTTTGAAACCCTGGTATCTCTACTGAAGCTTATCGCACCCATATTGTCCTCCACTGCCGAGGAAATGTGGTCTTACCTCAGGGCCTTCGTCAAGGATGAAAGTATCTTCCTCACCACATTTCCTCCGTCCAATAAAGACCTCATCAAGCCTGAAATCGAAGAGGAATGGGAGAAAGTCTGGCGGATCAGGGAAACTGCAAACAAGAAGATTGAGGAAAAGAGGGTCGAAAAGGTTATCGGCCATTCTCTTGATACAAAGCTCGTCATAAAGGCCACTGAAAGTGATTATGCCTTGCTCAGCAAACTGGGCAATGAGCTGAAAGATGTTTTCATTGTCTCTCAGATAGAGTTGCAGCAGGGGGGTAATGAGACAGAAATTGCTGTTTTTAAGGCTGAAGGGGCAAAATGCGAGAGATGTTGGCAATACGCTACAGCCCTTACCGCCACCACAGAGGAATTCCCGAACACCTGTAAACGATGCGCAGATACCTTGTCTTCCTTATAGTTCCTCTCATCTTCCTGCTCGACAGATGGACCAAGCTTCTCATCGTCGAGCATATGGCCTATCTTGAGGGTATAGATTTTACCCCCTTCTTCTCCCTGGTCCATGCGAGAAATTTTGGCGGAGCTTTCGGGCTTCTTGCCGGCTATGGGTTTGCAAAACAAGTTTTTACTTTCCTTCCCTTGCTCATCATTGCTTTTCTCATTTACATGATGTTTGCGTACCGTTTCTCCGCGGGGAAGATGTTTGCCCTAGCGCTTATACTCTCCGGTGCTGTCGGGAATGTGTACGAGAGGCTTTTCTATGGTTATGTTACAGACTTCCTGGATTTCTATTTTAAGAATTATCATTGGCCGGCATTCAACGTTGCAGATATCTCAATCTCAACTGGAATCGGGTTGTGGCTTTTTGCAGAACTTCGCGAGACGCTTAAAGCGAGAAAGCTAGGAAGGCAGGGGTAAGGATTACGGGGTAGAAAAACAGCTCATAGCACATAGGAAAGACATTGGTATGAACTAATAACGTTTTTTAGTTTTTGCTATGAGCTTACAGCTATCAGCTATGAGCTGAGGTAAAAACATGGATGATCCTTTACAGGAAGAGGAAAAAAAGCTCAGGCGATTGAGATTCATTGTCGACTTCGCCATTGAATACATAGGATCTCAAAGCCTCAATCACGAAGAAGCCATCCGAGTGGTGGAAGGTGTCAGGAAACACGCTCTTAAACTTTTTCCAGGAAAAGAAGACGCATTTGACATTATTTATGCACCGAGATTTAAAAGGGTGTTAAATGAAAAGTTTCAGAGATCGTAATAAATCAGGCAATAGGCGATAGGCAATGGGTTTAAACCTATAACCTCTTACCCATAACCTAAAAACAACAATGGAGTGTTTCATGGGAGCGATTAAAAGCTACACAACAATCATTTTAACAATCCTCGCGCTTCAGGGTCTCTGGGGTTGTTCACCGGGAGGTGAGGGAAAAGGTGTGAAATCCTCCCCTGTAATCCAGTTTGGTACCCTGCCGGTGATACAGGCATTGCCGCTCTTTGTGGCGGCCGAGAAAGGTTACTTCAAGGAAGCCGGCATCAACGTTGAGTTGGTTCCCTTTAACTCTGCCATGGAAAAGGATGTGGCCCTCTCTGCAGGCCAGATATCCGGTTATTTCGGCGACATGATCACGCCTATGGTTTTGACTGCCAACGGGACCCTCGCCAAGATCGTCGCCACCTATTTCAATACGAAGAACGAGCAACGGATGTTCGCTATTCTTGCAGCGCCGAAGTATCCAAAAAAGGACCTTCAGAGCATTGCTGCTGCTGGTATTGCGTGTAGCTCAAACACCATGCTTGAATACCTCATGACAAAACTACTAAGGAAAAAAGGAATTGCTGCAGACAAGATAAACCTCATAGAGGTAAAGAGTATCCCCATCCGCCTGCAGATGCTCATGAGTGATCAGGTCCCAGCGGCCATATTGCCCGAACCTCTCGTTACCCTGGCCGAGATGAAGGGAGCGCGAGTGATGATTGATGACTCAGGAACCGGCATATCCGCCACTGTTCTTGTCTTCAACGATCAGTTCATTGCAAAGAACCCTGAAATCGTAAAGGCCTTTTTAAAGGCGGTACAGAGAGCCAATGATTTTATCAACCAGAACCCGGAGCATGTCAGGCCGATCATGAACCGTGAGTGTAAGATACCTGAACCCCTTCAGCAGAGTTTCACTATTCCCAAATTCCCGAAATTGAACGTACCCCAAACCGAAGAAGTAATGGATGTCTACACGTGGCTTCGCGAGAAAAACGTCATAAAAACAGAAATGACATACAGGCAATTCGTAGCTGAGGGCTATGTCCAATAACCTACTGAGTGTCGAATCCCTCAATAAATCCTTTCCCGGCCTGAATGAACCGAAAA
>Ga0209253_10005885_pt1 | contig 10625 bp, 9 predicted proteins | sample FrelakmetBRP12BR_FD_187145 | JGI IMG/M metagenome (GOLD analysis project Ga0209253, IMG submission 187145) | Freshwater lake sediment microbial communities from the University of Notre Dame, USA, for methane emissions studies - BRP12 BR (SPAdes)... | ecosystem: Environmental > Aquatic >... | reverse complement strand
CCGTTCGGGAAAGGAAATCAAGAACAAGGATCGGATTCGAAAGAGGACGTTTCTTACAGGCTAGGCAGGTATGAGATCATCCAGAAACCCAGCGGCCAGATGTGGTGGAAGACACCCTCTGGCCACACTGGTCTCAGAGTAGGAAAGAGCATCCTAGCGGGCGATATCTTATTCATGGAGGTGGGCGAAACAGAAGAACAGGGCAATTTGAAGCACGCGTTTCTTGAACACCTCAATCAGTTGCCGGAGTGGAGAACTGCGAAGTATTACTGCGCAAGTTGTGCGTTATACGATTGCAAGACTGGCAAGAACCAGGCCCGAGAAGAGGGAGGTGGGCGGCCCAGTGAAGCTCCCCGCGCTTCCCCAAGCGGCATCTTCACGCCTCCAGCCATCACCGTGATCATTAAATGCAAGACTCGGAACCTTGAGGTAGACCCCTCACCTGCCCCAAGCCTGTCCTGAGCCTGTCGAAGGATGCCACGCGCCGAATGACTTGAGTTGCCAGTCTATCGCGTCCTGCGAGACTTGAGGCTTATGACTTCGATCCTTATGATCGGGGCGCAGGCAAATTTAAAAAACCTCCGGAGGTGAGCACCTTCAGGCTTTTCTGGTCATTTGGGAAGTCATAAGTTGCCGTCTGTCTGCCTGGTCGACAGACTTGGATCGGTAATCGTTCGTTCTTGGGAGGCGTCTTTCCCATGCGTCTTTCCCATTGACATAAGGACAAGTACGATTGTGATCTGGGTGACCCTTTCTAGGGATGCCCGTATCGATTGCGATAGAAGCATAGGGTAAAACATAAACAGCTTGACCATGGGAGCAGTCCTATTATCTGAAGGGTTAGCCCGCATGGGGGATAACCCTTTAGGGTTGCAAGTATCGATGCCCTTTTAGGGCTAATCAAGCCACCGGCTTTGCCGGTGGTACTGAATTCTTCTTATGCCCACCCTGAGCAGGTTTACGAGGTGGAGGGATTTCAGGCTTTTTCGCGTCAGCATAATACATGGGGGATCAGGAGCGCGAATGAGTCTGGATTGCGCCTCTTCCGTCCCCTGAGCTTTCTTTTTGACATTTCGCTCACTGATTCAATAGACTGATGGTCGCTGATTTGAATTCTCCCGTTCTTCCAGGGCTGTCGCGGGGAGCGGTCCTCCTCTGATCCGCACGGCGAGGAAACGGGCCCTCAGATGGTGTCACTCGCTCATGGAAGAGATTCCTCCAAGGGGCAGACCAAATGTATAAAAAAGCCTTTCTTATCGGACTCGCCTCATTACTTGGGGGGCTGTCGTCTACATACGGCGCCCCTGTCCAGAGGCCTGAACTTCTGACCCAGATTCAATGGACAGGGACCTCCTGGTTCGGTTCGCCGATCATCCACAATCTGGGAAGCGGAGAGAGAAAACTGGTCGGTACTTACTACGACATCTTCGTATGGGACAAACAGTTCACGCAGCTTGCCCGTGCGCCGTCGGGTGCCTCTTACCCGCATGAGGGCAGGATCTATCCGCCCGCCGTCTGCGCCGATCTTGACGGGGACGGCATCTTCGAGATCGTGGCCGGCAGCAATAACGGGAAAGTGGCCGCCTACGAGTGGAGGAACAACGGCCTCGTTGTGAAGGCCGGTTGGCCCGCAAGCACGTGCGACCTGGGCCAATGCCCTGAAGTCCGGGGCATTGCGGCGGGCGATCTCAACGGTGACGGCAAGATCGAAATCATTGCGACCACGACTCAGACCATGAGCGGAGGCTCTCAGGTCTATGTGTTCAACCCGAATGGAACTCTCTACCAGCCTCCGGGGTTATCCTACAACGCATGGCCGCGCTATAACCGGCTGGCAGGGCCTGGCAACGACGCCGACTCGAAGGGGCCCGGCAATCATGGATATGGATGTTACGGACTGAATGTTGGGGTGGGGAATCTCGATGACGACGCTTTTCTTGAGATCGTAGTCACCTTCGACAATCACCAGATCAACGTCTTCAAACATGACGGCGTCAGCGTCTTGGCATCGCCCTATTTCACCAACCGGAGTGGGGAGTACCTTGGAAACCGCCTCAACTGGGGGCAGTTCATCCGCTGGTTCGACGCGCAGGTGGAAGAGAACCACTATCATCTCCACGCCGACAACTGGCCTCATCCGGTTTCGCAGAAGTGGATGCAGTGGACCCAATCGCCCCCCTGCGTATCCGACATCAATGGAGACGGCCGGAACGAAGTGGTCTGTGTCTCGAATGTGGAAATGGATGAGCCCTATGACACGAAACACCACTCGGTCATGGTGCTTGAAGGGGCTTACGGCGACGGCTCTCGAAGCGCCCGCCGATTGCCCGGATGGGAGCAACTCCCATCTTCGGACTACCCTTTGAGCCGCGCTGGACATACCTGGTACCCGCCGACCAATCCGCCCGCACCCACTGTCGTTGATATTCTCGGCGACTCGCGCCCTGAGATTCTATTCGGGGCCCATGACGGTTTTATCTACTGCATTTCGCCGACCGGACAGAGGTTGTGGAGAAAAAACATCACTCATGGCCGAGCCCTGATGTACGCCTCTGAAATCATGGTGGCGGATCTCAACCTGGACAATATCCCTGAGCTCATCCTCACGACTTTCGGCGATCCGGATAACCTGGCTCCTGGACAAGCGCACGGCTATCTCATGATTCTCGATAGGAACGGTGACACCCTTTACGACGTCGAACTGCCCCAGCAGGGCACGAACGGCAACGGGAAAGGGGCCCCGGCCGCGCCGACCGTCATGGATCTTAACGAAGACGGGGCGCTGGAGATCATGGTTCAGACCTTTGGAGTGGGGTGTTTTGTCTATCGCGTACCTGGTTCTGCGGAAAATCTGCTCCTCTGGCCGACCGGGAGAGGAAACTACCTGAGGGACGGACGGCCCTGGGGTTCGGGAGCCCGTAAAAAGCCCTCGGTCCCCTTGCTCCTTCTTCTCGACTGACGCTTTCCCGTTGCCGAAGCGTCCTTTTCTTGCTGAGGAGAAAGACGACGGAGAATTCCCAGCGAAAACCGGGCCGATGCCGGACGCGAGAGCGACCTCTCTTGGCAGGGCCTGCTTCTCGCCTGCCATTTAGAAACATTGGGCATCAGCGAAACCGCCCAACCACGGGCCGACCGGTGACGATTACTTTTGCTAATGTAGCGCTCTCAGCTCGACAAGGGACTTACGATTTACGCATGGTTACATCCCAAAAGAGGCGAGAAGCCAGCTGAATAGAAGCCATTTGCCAAACAGATCGCTACTTGGGATTAGCGGTTGTAATCGCTGGTAAGACTCCAGTTGGGTAAGTAGCAATAATGTAGAAAGGGTTTTCAGAAACATCTGCGAGGCCATGCATTGGGTATCCTAATCTGTCGACTTGCTACCCGCACAATAGACTTGGGATGTTAGTCACAACGATGCAGGACCTCTCATGGTCAAACCTCTCGCAAGTGAAAGAAACCCCACCGATGATCACAGGTGTCCGAGATATTGTGGATTCACCTCTATCAGCCGGGATTGTTTTACTACGAAGGCGTCCATGGCATCGTCTTCCGAGCCCGCGGTAACAGCCATTCATATAGCCTGTTTGTTGAGTATCGCGGTTTTGCTTGACTCTGTGGTCATTTCTGGTAGCTTCAGCCGCAGTTCGACCTTGTGAGCCTTTGGAGAGGACAATGGCAGACAGCCGACGCCTTTCTGAACTTATCAGATCGATAAGGAGACTGAATCGATTGAGAACGGACAAGAGGCGGTATCCCAGAAAAGCCTGTTTTATTGAGGTGGACTATGTGATTCGTGGCCGCTCGTACAATGATATCGTCAACAACATCAGCCAAGGCGGAGCTTGTGTCCGTACGCAAAGGCCGTTTTTCCCGGGTGATGAGATTTCTCTGGATTTCTCCCTTTTGGGGTTGAGAACACATATTGAAGGTCGGATTGCTTGGGTCGACCCACGGAGCATTGGGATCGAATTCAGGTCTGTTAGTGCTGATCTGAAAGGGGTTCGATATAATTTTGATTTTAGGAAAGACGATGTAATATGCACTGAAAAGGAGGTTTCGGAAATGGGAAAAATAAGAAAGAGAACGGTCCGCTGGGAGACTTCAGCCGATGCTGGAAAATACCGGTTTTACTGGTCATGGAAGGGACCGGTCGGGTATGACTCGGATTTTGTTGAGATAGAGAACAAAACTCTGGTGATTCTTCCGGATGAGATTCCTTCTTTTCCTAAGATTGCGGGGGAAATTGAGCTGGGGATTACAGCGGTCAATGCAGTGGGGAACGAATCGGATATTACCAAAGCCAGAGTATATGTTGACTTCACTGTACCGGAGGCGCCAAAGGCCCTTACGGTGGAGTAGTGAAGAAGAAGTTGTTGGATATGATTCAAAGACCAATTCACATAAAATTTGGCAACTGAGTAAAATTCCACCTTACATTCGACCGGTTGGAGATGCACACGATTAAAGGCCGTAAAACTGCATCGAAAACCAAGAAAAAAAGGATTCGCTGGAATCGTTCTCCTTCTCCAAGTGTGGTGAGCTACAGGCTCTATTGGACGGTTGTCGGAGATCTGAGCTATAACTCGGGATTCATCGATATCGGCGATCGCACAGAGGTTATCCTGCCTGACGAAGTACCGTCACTTCAGCATGTTGGCGGGGAAGTCGCCATCGGCATTACGGCAGTGAACCGTGAAGGAAACCAATCCAACATGGTCAGATTCACTGTTAACTTCGATTCTCCCGTCCAAGGATTGCCGGCAGATCTGCTACGGCCGGGGGAAGAAGGATGGGAACCGCCTACCAGGGCTTCTGTACTTGTTGATGATTGACACTTTTGGCTGGTCAGAAATCAGAATTTGCAGGGACCTGGACAATCGGCTGATCCGCGAGACTACTATGCTGAGTCGCACGGCGCATCATGTTGAGGAAGCTCACAGGTGAGAACCTGAGATCAAGTCTATCTCTTATCTTTGCTCCGATTGGAGTGTCAATTGTTGGCGGTATTGTTTATGCCTTTTCCCGTTAAAGATCGAGGGCGAACAATGAAGACACTGTCGATGATCTTTTTGGTTATTTCAGGGTTTTTTGGCATAGCACAGCAGGGATGGGCGGCTAGAGCATATGTTACGGACTCCTTCGAAATCACACTCCGCACGGGCCCCAGTAACGAGAATAAAATCATTGCTATGCTCTTTTCCGGTCGTCCACTTGATGTACTGAGTACCCGGGGGGAATGGAGCCAAGTCAAGGTAATAGACAGTGACAAGGAAGGTTGGGTTTTGAGTCGATATCTAGTAACCCGCCTTCCGTGGGAAACTCAAGCCAGGAGACTGCAAGAAGAAGCAGTGAGTCTGAACGCTAAGGTCAATCGAGTTCAGAAGGAGTTTGGCGATGAGTCTCAACAACGTCAGGGGCTTGCCGAAGAACTCGAGCGAAAAACTAAGGAACTTGAGGCTTTGAGTAAGGAATATTTGGAGCTCAAGAAAGGAGCTGAAGGATATCTGAGGCTGAAAACCATACATGAAGCCACTGAAAAGGATTTGAAAGCTGCCCAGAGCGAGCTAAGCAAGGTAACTGCAGAAAATGAAACCCTAAGATCATCACAACAGAACAGGTGGTTTTTGAGTGGAGCGCTCGTGCTTCTGTGCGGGTTATTGATCGGCGGGATTGCTGGACGGCAGCAAAAGAAAAGACGATCACTCTATTCATGAGATCCAACGGGGGGTTTAATATAGAACTCCTTACACATAGATTTCGGCCCAATTGGACATTCGCCCCAAGGCAGGCGTGGCGGTTCTTTGGGAAATCTTTGGCTGCCCTTTTCCAGGCCGGCCAATAGACTTGTGATGCTAATCGTGACCGGATGGGGCCATGCTAAGCCAGCCACCCCTCTCTAGCTCATGAAAGGGTGTGAAGAAGGTTACCACTAAGTGGAACCGAATTACACTTGATAATAGGCAATCTTTACATAGATGCCTTGCCCCCTCGCTCTTGCCGCTCTATTTCATTGAAATCTGTTGGAAAATTTTTCCCTATCCTCTGGCACACCCTTCGCATAGAAGTCTGAATAAGAGCTCAGCAGTGGCCATTAGAGGTTCGAAGATTTGGTGAAGGCCATGGAGAGAAACCTCTGGCATTATCTGAATCCTCTTCATATTTGTTGCCGCTTAATAGACATGGGCCTCCCATTGGATCTCGCAGTTTTCTTGTGTAAGCTTTATGATCGCACTGTGTTTAGACATCTGTGACGGGATAGAGGCCAGCATTTGACAAAAGCCTCGGAATGTCAGAGGCATCGAGGGATTATACCTCGAATTTGGATCTTGTTAGTCTTGTTAGAAAAAGGATTTCTCCTCGCAGATTGATGTTCAACAGGGCAAGGATAATGGAACTCAACTCTTTAAAGGGTAAGTCACAAGATGAAGAATTTAGAACCCACCACGGCTCATGAAGATACGAGGAACTCCAAGAACAGTTCTTGTGAGATTTTCCCTCTTCTTTTTTTGGGAAAGGTAGAAAAGCGCTCAGGCGTTGAGAGGAGACAGTTTTCCTACGCTTCACATCTCCCTGAAAGGCGGTCCGGACGAGATCGCAGAAGACCAGATGGCCGATAGGGAAACCAGAAACAATGGAGCCCTGATCACATGAAGATCTCCTGATCTGGAAAGGATCAGCCCACCGTTCTCAGGAGTACCTGAATCCTCTTTTCGAGGCTGCTTTACTCATTATCTTACTACGCTTCCCGCGAATAACTCTGCTTTTAAATCCCCTTGATCCAGATTCCTTTTTGTCCTAGACTCCCAATGAAGCGATTACAGTATTTTCGGAGGCTGCGATGGTGAAAGCTAAGAAAACTGAACAGAGACTGCCAGCCAAAGGCAAAAGGACTATTCACGGACAAAAGGCCACAGCCAGTCCGAAACGTGCGTGCAGTCAAGGCGTGGCCGATTCAGAGGACAAATTCAAGATCATTCTGGATGCCGCCGCAGAGGCTATTGTCGTATTTGATAGAGAGGGGAAGATTTTCTATTGGAATATGGCCGCTGAGAAGCTTTTTGGCTACAAAGCTAAAGAAGTTGTCCGTCTGCAACTGGAGGTAATTATCCCGGAGAGATACCGGGGTGACTACAGAAATGCATTAGAGTCTTTCAAGAAAGAGAGGCGGCCTCCGTCAATAAAACAGTCCTTTGAGTCAGAAGCTATCAGGAAGAACAGGAAGGAACTCCCCATAGCGGCTTCTGTTTCAACAACCAAAATCGACGGTCGATGGTATTTCGTCGGGATTGCGAGAGACATTACCTCTTTGAGAGCCGCGCAGAGGTCGCTAGGGGATAGCTTAGCCAAGTATCAACTGATGTATGAGAAGCAAAGGGATGGTATTATTTTGGTTGATATGAAGACACAGCAATTCCTCGAAGTAAACCAGGCTGCCACTGAGATGTACGGATACTCTAAAGACGAGATGCTGAGAATGCGGATTGTTGATGTTTTTGCAGAGGCAGAGAGGGATGCAGGGTTCACTCCAGAATCAGGGACCAAGCTCAGCATCTTCAAGCACAAGAGAAAGGATGGGAGCGTGTTTCCAGCGGAAATGACCGGGTGCGTTCTCATGTGGAAAAACCGAAAGACCTTTTGTGCCATGGTGAGAGACACCTCTGATAAGGTCGATCCTGACAAACAGTCAAAAAAATAAGGATACTGCCAATTCTCTAAATCGGATACCAAAATCAGCTACCGTCGTATCTCTGGCCGAATAAAACTGAAATGGGGAGGCTGCGGTTCGATGTCGTTTCCTGAAGATGGGTTTTACTTACCAGACAATGGAGGTAGGCGCACAGGAATTGAGAGAAGGAACTTCAATTACAGCGCACACATTCCAGAGAGGCGGTCGGGGGAAGACAGAAGGAGTGGGATTGACCGCCGCGCAGGGGCGGATCGAAGGAAAGCTGAGGCCCCTGTTGTGGGCGCTGAACAGAGGGACTGGAAGAATAGAAGAGCTTTTTCTGGATCGTAAAGTATATAGGATTTTACCAAGGCTGACACACCAAGTCACAATCCAAATCTAATTCACGTGCCTGGGCTGCGCTTGTCACGGTAGGCAGGTCTGACCAGCCTAGACACATGTTGGCGGGGAATGATGAGTCACAACATCGCGGGCGGCTTTTTCCTTGACACCCCAGAGCATATTTCGCACGCTCCACCTCACAAAAAGTGAGTTCTCTATCTCCTGGAGTCTCATGAGGCACAGGAGATAAGACAAAATGCGTGTCAGTATAAGGCGAATGGCCATGAACGAAGAGAAATTGAATTCCCCAATGCGACAAATGCCTCCGAAGCTGAGAAAAGCATTCAGATCTAAAATCGTTTCTCTTCTCCTTTTTTTATCAGGGATGGGAAGCGCCTTTTCGATATCTTCGACAGAAGCGGCTCTTGGAACGTGTGGGAATGGCGTGGTGGATAAATTTGAACAATGCGATGATGGCAATTTGAATAATGGAGATGGATGCTCAAGTCTCTGTCAAATGGAAGGGGATGACTTCCCGGTCATGGTCTACACAGCAAACGATCCACCGCCCACGCCAGCCCTCGAAGAATTACCTCTTCTCACCAAGATCACCCAACATGGTATTACCTGGACATTTGCCAGCCCCGTTCGTGTGGGTCGGTTTGTGAATGGTGATTATTACGTGGCGGGTGAATGCACCATCGTCGACATCCAGCCTTTTCCCACGAAGACCAATGGGCGACACGGTTCAGTTCTGAATATTCAGCCCAATACCCAACGAAGTGGATTTGATAGTCGTATTCAGGCTGGCCGGTACGATCCGAGCTTGCGCGTTTATCCTCCGATGAAGTTAACCCCAGGAAACAAATTGATTTCATCGCGAAGCGCCGAAGGCTCAAATCTGCCCTGCGTGATGCGCCCTAACGACACATCGGAGAGTCCTGTGGCCTCGATTTCCATTCTTACCGGCGTGGACGCTGCCCAGGACCTGGATGCTTTTCGACCTTCTTATGCACAAGGCTCCACCGAAATCTATCTGTCGCGAAATCTAAGACGGCAACTTCTTCCCAAACTTGCGCCGGTCCAAAACGTCCCTCCCTTGTCCGAATTCGAAGGGTATTTCAAGCGGCCATGGGTGGATTCTGTCTTTTTTAATTTTGACGTACCAGCAGAATACATGGCAAGTTACGGGCGAGAGAATGGTTATGTCATGTCCTTCTCCAGCCTTCTTCTCACCTTGAATTTTCCCCAGGAAGAAAAAGACCCTCTTCTCGTCTATCTCACGCAATACGGGATCGATTTGTATGGACTTGTCGAACAAGGTCACACTGGGTGGCAGGCTCACGGGGGACATGGCAGTGGACGAAAATTCCCTATTGTTTTCGCTGGGGTGATGTTGAACGAGGGGAAGATGAAATCGGTTCGAGTCAATTTTGGTGAAGATATGCAGACTATTTGGGTGAGCGAAACGCTGCCCGCAGCCACTTACACAAGATCCTGGCACACCCAGCCCGAAACTGTTGTCTATGGTGGCCATGTCGGAATCAACGGCGAATCGGTGAACCCGGGTTGGGGGCCCTATGAGCATTTAGCGCCCTCGGTCTGGAAGAATACCCTCGGTGAGTCGTATCGTCGATGTTGCACCAGTGTTAGTTGGGTGGGAGAAGCGCTCGCCGCCCGACTCATACCGGAGATGCAAGAGGCTTGGAATCATCCACAGTTTTTTGAGTATGTGAACCGGTGGATGCTTTCACCTGATGATCCTCAGGATCTCGAAACGGTTCGAACTGCGACCGGCATGGTCATCGATGTTGACTTTATGCAAGGCCAGTCGTGGAAAATTCTGAGCGGGGGAGGTTACCACAAGCCGCATCGCACTTTCGTCGATGAGATGTGGGCCGCTTATCGGAATACGCCACCTCCTCCGCCACCGGGAAAGGCCATGCTTTGGATACCATTGCTGCTTGGGGAATAGTCATCGAGAGCGACAAGAAATCATCGGGAAAAATGGGGAACGCCTGCACTTCCCCTGTCCAGTGTATGGGATCGGCGGGCGTGGCAGCAAATGGACTAGGAGTACGCGGTAGGCGCCGAGGAGCTTGCTGAAAGAACAAAGCATCTACTCGGCATAAGGGAAAGGGTGCGGCTCTTTTTGAACAATACAAGTAGCGCAGTCTCGAATATAATGTGGCGCGCCGCCTTCCATGGCGTCGTGTTCCCCCCGTTTCTGAGTTTATGTCTCAAAAGTGGGTTTGAATTACACTACATGGTATAATGGCCTCGGTTGGGGACGAAGGGAGCCCGTAGGGCGACCGGAGTTCCCCAACCGAAGGCAACCCGAAAGGAGTATGCCATGAGTGTAACCGACAAAGGTAAAAGTCCTGATTTATTGCCGCCCGCTGGGAAGAATAAACGTCGTTTCCTCTCTCCTGAGAAGAAATACCAGATCTTCCTGGAGGCGCAGCGTGGAGAAGGTCCCGTTGGAGAGCTTCTCCGCCGTGAGGGATTGTACTCCACCGATCTGGCCCGAATCCAGCACAAGGTAAAGGAAGGGGCGTTACAATACCTCGCTCAACGTCCTGGCCGAAGCAAGAAAACCGTCTCCGAGGAAGAG
>Ga0209253_10005884_pt1 | contig 10626 bp, 13 predicted proteins | sample FrelakmetBRP12BR_FD_187145 | JGI IMG/M metagenome (GOLD analysis project Ga0209253, IMG submission 187145) | Freshwater lake sediment microbial communities from the University of Notre Dame, USA, for methane emissions studies - BRP12 BR (SPAdes)... | ecosystem: Environmental > Aquatic >... | reverse complement strand
ATCACCGACCATGATTACCTGATCAAACCGCAATACTGGGAGAGCATTCCGGAGAGCAACGGGGATCTGATCGTTTTCAAAGGAATCGAGCTGGAGTACCCGCCCCTTCGTTTCCAGCACATCGGGAAGATTCTGGGAAACAAAGAAACGCTCCTGATCTTCAATCACCCCAACCAGTACCGTCTCTCCATTGCCGAGGTCAACCGGCAGATCCAGGTGATCTCCCGAGACATGAAAATTCACTGCCTGGAGGTCACCGATAAGGGGGTTTATACCAAGATGTACGACACGCCCGACATCCCCCTGCCCAAAATCGCCTCCGACGACTCCCACACGTTCGACATGTGCGGCTGGGCCTGGGTCGAGGTCCAGAGCCCGCGGGACCGGGATTCCATCCTCCGGGCCATCAAGGACGGGAACTTCAAGATCGGGTTAAAATAAGCATTGGGCATTGATCATTGACCATTGGCCATTGATCAATGATCATTGGTCATTGTTTCCTCGTTCCTCGGGCCTCGATCCTTCTATTCGAATAGACTTACATCCCCCTTCCCCCTGCGCAGGATCTTGGGAGTGTCCCCGGTGAGGTCGATGACGCTGGAGGGCTCGGAGACCAGAACTCCCCCGTCGATCACCAGGTCGAGGGATTTGCCCAGGGCCCGGTCGATGTCCGCCGGGTCATAGAGGGTTTCTCCGCCCGGAAGCATGGCGCTGGTGGTGATGATCGGATGCCCCAGTTCCTTCACCAGGGCCAGGCAGATGGGGTTGTCGGGCACCCGGATCCCGGCCGTCTTCCGCTTGGTGAGCATGATCTTGGGAACCAGCCGGGTTCCTTCCAGCACTAAGGTGTAGGGCCCGGGAAGAAGGCGCCTCATGATCTTATAGGCGTAATTCGTCACCTGGCAGTACAGGCTGATGTCTTTCAGGTCGGCGCAGATGAAGCTGAGGGGGCGATTTTTCTCGCTTCTCTTGATGAGATAGATGCGCTCGATGGCCTTCTTTTGGTAAAGCGAACAGCCGAATCCGTAGACCGTATCCGTCGGATAAGCGATGACCCCGCCGTCTCCCAGAACCTCCACCACCCGGCGGATGAGGCGGGGTTGCGGATTCTGAGCATTGATCCGGATCAACATAGCCCCCTCCTTTACGTCTCCGATCCCATGGAAGGCCTAAATTAAACACCATTTCCTGCAAAATCACAATAGTCCAAACGAAAGGACCGTTGCGCGTTACTCGTTCCTGGTTCCTCGTTGCTGGTTAATGGTTTGGGCCTTCAACGAGTAACGAGCAACCAGTAACCAGCAACGGTTCCTTGGCCGTCCCACTTTCCTCTTGCCCAACCAATATTTCCTGTGTTAATTTATTCCTGTGTGGGAACGGGTTATGGGATGGGAGCTTTGAGTCGCCGGCCTTTTCTCCGGAACTGCCCCAACCCCTCTCTTCCAATTCAGGTCCACCTGGAGTCCATGAAAAATGGGAAAAATCGAGGTGAACCGCGAGCGGTGCAAGGCTTGCGGGTTGTGTATTTCTGTTTGTCCAAAGAAGCTGATCATCTTCAGTCCCGGACCCAACAGCCAGGGGTTCTATCCCGCAGAGCAGAGTTCGGAGGGCGAATGCACGGGGTGCGCCCTCTGCGCCGAGGTCTGCCCGGACGTGGCCATTGAGGTCTGGAGGTAGGGAATCGGTGGAAAAGCGTCTGTTCATGAAAGGCAACGAGGCTCTGGCCTATGGGGCGATCAAAGCCGGGTGCCGGTACTACTTCGGCTACCCCATCACCCCCCAGAATGAAATTCCCGAATATTTTTCCCGCCACATGTCCCAGGCGGAAGGATGCTTCATCCAGGCCGAAAGTGAAGTGGCTTCCATCAACATGATCCTGGGGGCTTCTGCCGGCGGGGCGCGGGCCATGACCTCTTCTTCCAGCCCCGGGGTCTCGCTCATGCAGGAAGGGATCTCCTCCCTCGCCGGGAGCGAGCTTCCCGCCGTGATCGTGAACGTGACCCGGAGCGGCCCGGGCCTCGGCGGGATCTCCGCCTCCCAGGGGGACTATTTCCAGGCCACGCGGGGCGGGGGGCACGGCGATTATCGGACCATTGTGCTGGCCCCGCACTCGGTGCAGGAGATGCACGACCTGGCCATGCTGGCTTTTGACCTGGCCGACCTCTACCGCAATCCGCTCGTGATCCTGGCCGATGCGGTCCTGGGGCAGATGCACGAGACCCTGGAAGACCGGCCCTACCGGGCCCTGGAACTTCCCCCCAAGAACTGGACGCTGACCGGTGCCTCCGGCCGGAAGCCCAACCTGATCAAATCCCTCTACCTCAAAGAGGGGGAGATGGAAAAGCACAACTGGAAGCTCTTCGAAAAATACCGGAGCATGAAGAAAGAGGTTCGTTACGAGATCTCCCGGGCGGAAGACGCCCGGATGATCGTCGCGGCTTTCGGGACCTCGGCCCGGGTGGCCAAGACCGCGATCCAGATGGCCCGGGCCCAGGGGCTCAAAGTCGGCCTTTTCCGGCCGATCACCCTCTATCCCTTCCCGGAACAGGCTCTTCTGGACCTCTCCCAACGGGTCAAGAAGTTTATTTCCGTTGAGATGAACACCGGCCAGATGGTGGAGGATGTGAAGCTCTCCGTGGCCCGCGATGCAGATGTGTATTTTCACGGTCATCCCCCGGGTTCTCCCCCCGATCCCGAAGAGGTTTTCGAAGCCATCAAGAAGGTCTATTGAACCCTTCCATCGGGGCGAAAATTTTTCCGTCGAAAGGCATCGGGATTCTGACATGAAACAAGTCTTTAAAAGGCCTGCATCCCTGAAAGACATACCCTTCCATTTTTGCCCGGGATGCCATCACGGCACGATTCACCGGCTGGTGGCCGAAGCCATCGACCAATATCATCTGCGCGAGCGGACCATCGGAATTGCGGGGGTGGGCTGCGCCGTATTCGTGTACGAGTACTTTGACATTGACACGGCCGAAGCTCCCCACGGGAGGGCTCCGGCGGTGGCCACCGGGCTGAAGCGGGCGCTTTCCGACCGGATCGTCTTCACCTATCAGGGCGACGGAGACCTGGCTTCCATCGGCATGTCGGAAATCGTGCACACCGCCAACCGGGGAGAGAACATCACGGTTATCTTCGTAAACAACACGGTCTACGGAATGACCGGGGGCCAGATGGCCCCCACCACCCTTCTGGGCCAGCAGACCACCACTTCACCCTACGGGCGGGATTTCAACCAGGACGGGTATCCCATCCGGATGGCCGAAATGCTGGCTACGCTCGAGGGAACCGCTTTCTCCGCCCGGGTGGCGCTGAATACCCCGGCCAACGTGATGAAGGCCAAGAAGGCCGTGCGCCAGGCCTTCGAAATGCAGATGAACGATATGGGCTTTACCTTTGTGGAGCTGCTTTCTGCCTGCCCGACCAACTGGGGCCTGAATCCCATCAAGGCCAACGAGCGGGTGGAAAAAGAACTCATCCCCTATTTCCCCCTGGGAGTCTTTAAGGAGCGGAAGGGGAGCGACCACTTCTAGCATTGCGGATTGCGGATTGGCGATTGCGGATTTAAAGAATTCCGAAATCCGCAAGGGGAACGAAACGGACCTGGCAAAGAAAGAGATCGATTGTAAATAGCTGGCGAGGAATTTCGGGTTATTTTTTTCAATCCGCAATCCGAAATCCCCAATCCGAAATCGAAAGCGGAGCGGATATGCATCAGGAAATCATCATGGGGGGGGTCGGCGGCCAGGGGATCATGGTCATCGGAAATCTCCTCGCCCAGGCCGCCTTCCTGGAGAATCTGAACGTCACCTATCTGCCGATCTACGGGGTGGAGAAACGGGGCGGGCAGGCGGACTGCACCGTGGTCATCTCCTCCGAGGAAATCGGGTCGCCCGTCGTGGGCACTCCGCAATCGTGCATCTTCATGAGCAGGCCCTCTCTGCTCAAGTACGGCCCCCGCATCAAGCCCCACGGGTTTCTCCTTCTGAACAGCTCCCTGGTGGATCCCCAAGAGGTGCCCCGCAACGACCTGGATATCCTATCGGTTCCGGCCAACGATCTCGCCCAAGAGCTGAAAAATGACCGGCTGGCCAACATGATCATCATCGGGGCCTTCGTGGAAAAGACCCGGGTCGTGAATCTCGATACCCTGATCTCCACCCTGCCCCGGATCTTCGATGAACGTCACCACCACCTGCTCCCGGCCAATGCGGAAGCCATCCGCAAGGGGGCGGAATACGCCTGGATGCTTCTTTCCAAATACCCGGGTAAGCCCAAACCCGGGAAGGAGTAATTCTATGGAAGAGGAGAAGGGATCCGAAGAGCTGCGAGTGGGAGAAAAGATCCGTGAGCTCCGGGAGAAGAAAGGTCTCTCCCTGCAGGACATGGCCAACCGCACGGGGTACACCTCGGCCCTCCTTTCCCAGGTGGAAAACCATTTTATTTCCCCCCCTCTGGGGGCGCTGATCAAGATCGCCAAGGCGCTCGAGGTGAAAGTGGGAACGTTCTTCGGGGAAGAGCCCCGGGCATCCTGCGCCATCGTACGTCGGGACGAACGAAAGCACATCTCCCGCTATGCTTCCAAAGAAGGGGTCAGCTACGGCTATTCCTACGAGAGCCTGGGCTTTGACAAGAAGGACCGGCAGATGGAGCCCTTTCTGGTCACCCTGGAGCCGGCCACGGTGAAGAGTGAAAAGCTATCTGCCCATGACGGGGAGGAATTCATTTTCGTCCTGGAAGGGGAGATGGAAGCCATCCTGGGGGGCCACAAAGATGTCCTCCACCCCGGAGACAGCATCTACTACGACTCCACCATCCCCCACAAGGTTCAATGCCATCGTGACCTTCCGACGAAGATCCTGGCGGTGATCTGGGCGCCGCAATAAAGAAAAGAGAGGTTCATCGTTATACGTTACTCGTTATTCGTTTAAGAAAAGACCGTTGCTAGTTGCTGGTTTCTCGTTGCTCGTTAAGGGCCCAACGAAATAACCAGCAACCAGTAACCAGCAACGAGTAACGTATAACGTGTAACGAGTAACGCGTCTTATGAATCTTCAAGACCAAATCCTGAAATCCGCGAAACCGATTCTGGCCCCTGACCAAAAGACTTTGTCTACCCTCTCCCTTCAGGATCGCGACTCCCTGGCCTCCTCTTTCGGCCTCTCCCGGCGGGCCGTGGAAATCGCCGCCCTGGACCTGGAAGTCTGGCCCCGGCGGTACCTGCGGAACGCGGGATCGCTGGGGGTCGCCGGGCAGAAAAGCCTCCTCCAGGCAAAAGTCCTGCTCATCGGTGCGGGCGGGTTGGGCGGGACCATCGCCCTGCTCCTGGCACGCATGGGCCTGGGGAGCCTGGTCATTGCCGACGGCGACTCCTTCAGCGAGTCCAACCTCAACCGTCAGGCTCTCTCCCTGGAGCCCAACCTGGGTTCGAAGAAGGTCCGGGTTGCTCAGGTGGAGATCGCCAAGATTAACGCCGCCACCGAAGTGGAAGGGTTCGAAGGTTTCGTGGCCGAAAAGGAGCTCGCCACCCTCATCCAGGGAGTCCAGGCGGCCATCGACGCCCTGGACAACATGCCCTCCCGCTTCCGGCTGGAGGACGCCTGCAGGAACGCCGGGGTCCCGCTGGTGCACGGGGCCGTCGCCGGCTTTACCGGGCAGGTCACGACCATCTACCCGGAAGACATCGGATTCCGCGCCTTCTACGGGGATCCCCGGGATACCCCCGAAAAAGGGGTCGAGGTAGAGCTGGGAAACCTGCCCGGGATCGTCTCCACCATCGCCTCCCTCCAGGTCCAGGAAGCGGTCAAAGTCCTCACCGGCCTGGGCCGTCCATTGCGCAACCGTCTCCTCTTCATCGACTCCCTGAACGGCGCGGCGGAGATCATTTCCCTGAAGTAATCCGAATTCGAAAACCTGAAATTGATTAGCCACAGAGGGCACAGAGGCCACCGAGGTTTTAGGATCAGAAGATAAAAGGAAAATGCCGACATTTTAATCCACGGATAAACCGTTTCGAAATCCGCAATCGGAAATCGAATTCCCCGCTGCGAACCCCCAAAGATTTCTCCCCCCCGGGAACTTTTTGGCCCTCTTGACCCACGAATGGAATTAGAAGGTTGAGGCCGGTTCTCCCTTTATTCTCCGGCCCATCCTTCCGATATAGACAGAAAGGACAATGATCGGCATGAATTGGACCGCTGCTCCGGCTGAAATCGAGGAAGACACTTTTCGGTCCGGCGGGGATCGATGGATTCTTTGCCTGTTTCTTCTCTTGACCCTGTTTTTCTCCATGCCCCCGTTCCTTTCGGCCGCGGGAGAACCCTCTGAACCGGCGGGGAAAGACCAGAATCGATACCCGCAGATCCTCGGGCCTTCTCCGGGCTCTTTCCGCCCGGAGCTTTCCCCGGAAGAAGCCTTGAAGATCGCAGAGCGGTACGTGCGGGAAAAGAAAGTCGACCTCTCCCGGCAGTACATCCATTTCATCCGCCTGGATTATGACCCCGGGGTCAAAAAGCAGGGTTATTATTGGAGGGTGCATTGGAAGTGGTCTTCCCCGGGAATGGGCGGGGAATACGGTCTGAGAATCTACATGGATAAAACCGTTCTGCCGGAGATTGCCGGCCCTTGATGGATGACCCCCTGTTCACTACTCAATTGAATCACCCCAGAGAGGAGAAAAAGTGCTGCTCAAAAGTCTGATCGGAACGGTACTTCTCACCCTGTTTTTTCCCTCCGGCGCCCTGGCCGAGAAGAAAGAGGCCGCCGCCGAGCGCTCCGAAGCGGTTGAATCCGCTGACCAGGAGTTCTCCTTGGACGAAGGATTATTCGCTGTGGAGATCATACGGGAATGCCTGCAGAGCTTCCGTAAGCTGACCGAAGAGGCCCAGGGAAAGATATCCAAGGCGAAGATGAAAGAAATCGGCAACACCGAATGGGACATGCAGGTCCTGGGGTTTCACAACAACCCCGGCACCCTGGAAGGGACCCTGAAGAAACAGGACTTCTTGATCAAACAACTCCAATTTGAGCTGATCAAACGACAGGCAAAGGAAGGTTCGGCCAAAGAGAAGGACCTGCAGGAAGCACGGAAAGCGCTGGAGGCTTCACAGAAGGCCTTCCAGGAATTCAAGAAAAATTTCCATCGCAAGGATTAACCCCATGAAGGGTTTCGCCTCCGGAAGCAAGGCTCCATCGATCCTCCGTATCATCGCCTTTCTATCAGCCCTGGCCCTTGGGGGAACCTTCCAACTCAGGGCAGAGGCCTTGGCCTGCAGTTGCAACTGGGGAGGACCTTTTCAAAAGGTGGCCCCTAAAGGCGAGCTGGTCATCCGCGGAAAGATTCTGAATTACCACGGGCTTGACCGGGGGGTTCCCCTGGCCATGGACGTGGAAATCCTCGAGATCCTTAAGGGGGAAAGCGGGGACCGCCGGGTTCGTGTCTGGGGAGACAACGGGTGGCTGTGCCGCCCTTATGTCTCCCAGTTTCCCCCGGGTACCGAATGGGTCCTGGCCCTGAACGGCCCCGGAAGCAAGCCTGGGCAAAACCCCGGCGACTACGCCCTTTCCATCTGCGGGCAGTTCTGGCTTCAAGTGGTGGAGGGAAACGCATTCGGGAATTTTGACGACGACCGGGATTGGAAATCCGGGCAAAAACGATCCTTGGATGAGGTGCGGAGGGTGTTTCAAACTCGGGAACCTTCCCGGTACCGTCTGAAGTTCACGGGAGAGATGTCCGCGGGGAACGCCTTCGAGAAACCCTTCGGCCCCGGATTGAGCTTCCGCCTGGAGCCCAACCCCCACGGATGGATGATCGTCATCCGCGATTCGAGGGCCACGGAAGACATCTCTCGCCTGACCCCTCCTTTCCATTTCACTCCCAATCCGCGGGACATCGAAGGCTGGCATTTTCGCAACCAAGACAACACCGGGCCGAACGAGCCAGGAGAAAAAAACGTCAACGCCCCGGGCTTGGTTCGGGAATTCATCTTTTCCCCTGCCGTGGGAAAGACCATTGCCGGACCCGAGGTCAAGACCTCCCCAACGGCTGAAGAGATCGAGCAGGTCAAACGCTTTGGCCGGGGCAAATTTACAATCCTGGACTATCGCCTGACCAACCTGGATCACGGGAAAAAGGCGGGCTTTGAATGGTTGCGTTTTGAAGCAGAGCTTTCCTGGTCCTCTTCGCCCCCTCCGTAAGTAAGTTTTCCCCTTTCGTTCCCGAATCAATCCGTTTGCCTGATTCCAGCCCGTTTTCCGTACCAAAATTTTCTCGTTGAATTTCCACCGTCCATCTTCCAATATGAAAGAGGAAGGCGGCAACGGAAGGCCCGGGATTCCTTTGATGGAAAGTTTCGGCATCACCGGACCAAAGGAACGGGCCCAAGGGGGGGGACAGAATCAAGGGGTCTCATTTGGCCATGAATGATCAACCTCAAAAAAACGCCAGATGCTGCGGGTTGGAGGTCTGCTTCCCCGGGCTTGATCAGCTCTTCGAGGTCTACGCCGACCTGGAGCGACAGATCGCCGAATTCAAGAGGGGCGCCGGCATCGAATGCCTCCGGGGGTGCACTTTTTGCTGCGCCACGGCCAAATTCGTGGAAGCGTCCATTTTCGAGATGCTCCCGTTGAGCCTTCACTTCTGGGAGGAAGGCCGGGCGCCGGAGATCTTGGAGAAACTGGAAGGGATTCACCCGGAGGCGACGTGCATTTTGTTGAATCCCAATCCCCCGGATGAGCCTTCGGGCGGATGCAGCTATTACCGCTTTCGGCCGCTCATCTGTCGTCTCTTCGGGTTTGCCGCAACCCTGGATAAGAACGGCAGGCCTTCTATCGCCCTGTGTGCACCCCTGAAGAAGTTGCATTCGGGGATCGCCGGGCGAGTGGACCAGAAAATCCAGGAAGACCTTCCCTTTCCCCTCATGCCCGATTTTTCCCGGAAAGTCGCCATGATTCATCCTCACCTGGGGCGGGAAAAATATCCCGTCAATATCGCCCTTCTGGAAGCGTTGGAACTGGTGGGGCAGAAAATACACTTCTTGAAAACCGCAAGGAGGGAAACATGATCATCACCAGGTCAAGGGAAGCCAAAGGGTATCTCACTCCTCCCCCGCACCCCCGGGAGTTGAAGGTCCTCCTCTCGCCCAGCCTGCAAGAGGACGTGGAGGGTTTGGCCGTCGGGATGACCATCCTTCCCCCGGGAGAATCCAGCAGCTTTCACAGCCATGAAAGGGAGCATGAAACCTGGATCATCGTTTCCGGCCAGGGCGAGGTGCGGGTGGGAGACGAAAGTCAGGCCGTGGAACCGGAGACGGTGATCTTCCTGAAGAATCAAATCCCCCACCAGATCAAGAACACCGGGCGGATTCCCCTCCGCATGTTCTGGATTTACACCCCCCCCGGAGGAGAGAAAAGCATCTTGGACGGAAGGATGAAATGAAGAAAGAGGAAAGGACAGGGGAGAGGGAGGCTGAATTTTTTTCTTGCACACGGGAAAGAAATTTGCTAAATAGGATCGTCTCTGCCTGCCCAAATTTGTCAATGCAATTCCGCCTGGTGGTCAAAATTGGCGAGGTTCAAAAAAAATCTTGAATAAAATTCGATCCAACTTGTTGGCATCCAGTTTGCTATCTCGATTGGCGGATGGCAAAACATTCGGCCGTCTCCCCAACAAGAGAATCAGGTAAACCTCATGAGCGGAAGAACGAACTTCAGGAAAAAATCAAAGGACCCGGACCAGCCGGATGGCCGGAAGCATCCCCGCGCCCCTTTAAATCTTCCCGTTGAATATTACGCCACGAACCCGAAGACCCCCCGCCTGGGCCATACCTCCGACCTGAGCCCCGACGGAGTCATGCTGAATATTCCCGAGAGACTGGATGTCGGCCAGTTGATCAAACTGGCGATATTTGTCTACCTGGACAAGGCCGTAGAGACCATCATGGTCAACTCCCAGGTTGTCTGGGTGGCCGGCACGGAGAAAGAGGGGGGGTTCCGGTCGGGGATGAAGTTCACCGACCTCTCCGCCAACGACCGGAATATCCTCGAGAAGTTTTTTGATTAATCCCGAAGACATAAAGGCTTCTCCTCTCGCCCGCTGCGCTCGAGCACGCAGAGTACGCAGGGAAAAGACATTAAGAATTCATCAAAACACTTCTTTCTATTTTGGTTCTTGACTCTGCGATCTCTGCGGCCTCGGCGAGAGAAAATGTCTTGGTTGACCAGGTCAAGAGCCGGGTGGTATAGTAGGCCATCAACCGACGGGTAGCTAGGGTTCCGCTGATCTATGTCAGGCCTGGACCGAGCGCTACACAAAGCCCGAAGCGGCATGCACCTGGAGGGGTAAAAAACCAGAGGGGATAGGTTGAAGGGGTGGATTGTGTCCCTTCCCTATCCTTTTTGTTTTTCCGGAGGGTGTCATGACTGCTTTTGCTCTCGGGCTGGTTCTTTCCGCCGCCTTTATTCACGCCGGCTGGAACTTTCTCGCCAAACGGGCCGGGGAGGGCGGGGCCGCCTTCGTCTGGCTCTTCGCCGCGCTCTCCTCCCTTTTTTATGCCCCCCTGGCCATCCTTATTTATTTCTGGCAGAAGCCCTATATCGGCCCAATGCAGGTCATTTTCATGGTGG
>Ga0209253_10005883_pt1 | contig 10626 bp, 9 predicted proteins | sample FrelakmetBRP12BR_FD_187145 | JGI IMG/M metagenome (GOLD analysis project Ga0209253, IMG submission 187145) | Freshwater lake sediment microbial communities from the University of Notre Dame, USA, for methane emissions studies - BRP12 BR (SPAdes)... | ecosystem: Environmental > Aquatic >... | reverse complement strand
GCCAACCCGCCGATGACCATCGTGGCGTAGGTGATCGGCATGTACTTCCGAAGGCCGCCCATGTTGCGCAGGTCCTGATCGTGGTGCAGCGCGATGATCACCGATCCGGCGCCCAGGAACAGCAACGCCTTGAAGAACGCATGCGTCATCAGGTGGAACATCCCCGCGGAATACGCGGACACGCCCAATGCGACCGTCATGTAGCCCAGCTGCGACAGTGTCGAATAAGCGACGACACGCTTGATGTCATGCTGGACGATGCCCAGGATGCCCAGGAAGAGCGCGCCAGTGGCGCCGATGACCGTCACGAACGAAAGCGCGGCGCTGGAAAGCTCGAACAGCGGGCTCATCCGCGCCACCATGAAAATGCCGGCCGTCACCATCGTCGCCGCATGGATCAGCGCGGAGATCGGGGTGGGACCTTCCATCGAGTCGGGCAGCCAGACATGCAGCGGCACCTGCGCGCTCTTGCCCATCGCGCCCACGAACAGGCAGATGGCGATCACGGTGAGCAGCGACCACTGGGAGGCGCCCCACAGGCTGACCGTCGTCGCGGCCAGCGACGGCGCCTTGGCGAACACCGACGCGTAATCGAGCGTTCCGAAATACGCGAGGACGAGGCCGATCCCGAGCACGAAGCCGAAATCGCCGACGCGATTCGCGAGGAACGCCTTGAGGTTGGCGTAGATCGCCGTCGGTCGCGTGTACCAGAAGCCGATCAGCAGGTAGGAGACCAGGCCCACCGCCTCCCAGCCGAAGAAGAGCTGGACGAAGTTGTTGCTCATCACCAGCATCAGCATGCTGAACGTGAAGAGCGAGATGTAGCTGAAGAAGCGCGTGTAGCCGGGATCGTCGGCCATATAGCCGATCGTGTAGACGTGGACCATCAGCGAGACGAACGTGACGACGAGCATCATCGTCGCCGTCAGCGGATCGATCAGGAACCCGACCGAGAACTTGAGCGCGCCCGACTGCAGCCACGTGTAGACGTCGCCGTTGAACGAATGGCCGGCCTGCACGTCCCGGAAGATCACGTACGACGCGACCATCGCCACCGCGACACCGAGGATGCACAGCCAGTGCGAGACCCGGCGGCCGAGCTGCGCGCCGGCGAGCCCGACGACAATGGCGGCGGCGAGCGGCGCCAGCGGCACGAGAAGATAGAGTTGCGGCATCGTCATCGGGCAATTCCCGCGGCTAGCCCTTCAGGCGGCCCATGTCCTCGACGTCGATCGAGCCGACGTTGCGGAACAGGAGCACGAGAATCGCGAGGCCGATCGCCGACTCCGCGGCCGCGACGGTCAGGATGAAGAATACGAAGACCTGTCCCGCCATGTCGTTCAGGTAACTCGAGAACGCGATGAAGTTCATGTTGACGGCTAGCAGCATGAGTTCGATCGCCATCAGCAGGATGATGACATTCTTCCGGTTGAGGAAGATCCCGGCCATGCTTATCGCGAACAGGATCGCCCCAAGCACGAGGTAGTGCGACAGCGTAGGCGCCGTTACGAATTCCACGGGAAAAGGTCCTTTGGGTCCCGTCGTCGGCCGCCGCAGGGCACAACGCCCCCCGGCGGCGACGCCGCGTTCGGTTTCTTACTCGTTCTTTTCAGTCGGGATGTTGAGTATTCGCAGCCGATCCCGCGGCCGCGCCTTCACCTGTTCGGCCGGATTCTGATACTTCGTTTCCCGGCGCCTGCGATGCGTCAAGGCGATCGCCGCGATGATCGCGACCAGCAGGATGACCGCGGCGATCTCGAACGGATAGACATAGTCGGTGTACACCAGCATGCCCAGGGCGCGGGTGTTGCTGGTGCCGGTCGCGGGGCCGGCGACGCTGCCGACGGGCACCGCGAGCCGGCTGCCCAGCAGCGTCAGGGCCATCTCGATCAAGACCAGCGCGCCGACGGTTGCACCGACCGGAATGTAGCTCCGGAACTGCTTGCGCAGGTTGTCGAAATTGATGTCCAGCATCATCACGACGAACAGGAAGAGCACCATCACCGCGCCGACGTAGACCAGCACCAGCACGATCGCCAGGAATTCCGCCTTGAGCATCAGCCAGTGCGCCGCGGCCGTGAAGAACGCCAGAACGAGCCAGAGCACCGCGTGCACGGGATTGCGCGCCGTGACGACGCGCAGCGCGGCGAACACGAGGATCGCCGCGAACGCATAGAAGAGAAAGGCCGGGAAAGTCATCTGAATTTCGAATCCGCCATTCGATCCGCGGCGATCTGCGCCTCGTACCGATCGCCTACCGCAAGCAGCATGTCCTTGGTGTAGAGCAGGTCGCCCCGCTTCTCGCCGTGGTACTCGAGCACGCGCGTCTCGACGATCGAATCCACCGGGCAGCTCTCCTCGCAGAAACCGCAGAAGATGCATTTGGTGAGGTCGATGTCGTAGCGCGTCGTTCGCCGCGTTCCGTCCGCCCGCTGCTCGGACTCGATCGTGATCGCGAGCGCCGGACACACGGCCTCGCACAGCTTGCACGCGATGCAGCGCTCCTCGCCATTCGGGTAGCGGCGAAGCGCATGAAGCCCGCGGAAGCGCGGGCTCATCGGCGTCTTCTCCTCGGGGAACTGCACCGTGACCTTCCGCGCGAACAGGTGACGACCGGTCAGCATCAGGCCCCGCCCGAGCTCGAGCAGCAGCCAGGTGTTGAAGAAGCTCTTGACGCGCGCCAGCATCGCCCCGTTCTCCGTCAATGGAAGAGGTCCGCCCAGCGCGTCTGCATCATCGCGCCGACGAACACGATCCACACGAGCGTCACCGGGATGAAGATCTTCCAGCCCAGCCGCATGATCTGATCGTACCGGTATCGCGGCCACGTCGCCCGGATCCACAGGAACACGAAGAGCACCGCGCACATCTTGACGAGGAGCCAGGGCAGCCCGTCGCCGAACGGGTGGAGGCCGGCGATGCCGACGTCGTTCAGCAACGGCCACGGCGACAGCCAGCCGCCGAGGAACATGATCGACGTGAGCGCCGCGATCAGGATCATGTTCATGTACTCGGCGAGGAAGAACAGCGCGAACGTGACGCCCGAGTACTCGACGTGGAACCCCGCGACGATTTCGGATTCGCCCTCGGCCACGTCGAACGGATGGCGGTTCGTCTCGGCGATACCGGAGGTCAGGTAGACGACGAACAGCGGGAACAGGGGCCAGATGTACCAGTAGGCAGCCCCGCCGTCCTGGCCACGGACGATGTCGGAGAGGTTGAGGCTCGATGCGGCCATCAGCACGCCGACGAGCGCGAAGCCCATGGCGATCTCGTAGGACACGATCTGCGCCGCCGAGCGCAGGCAGCCGAGAAACGCGTATTTGGAGTTCGACGCCCAGCCCGCGAGGATGATTCCGTAGACGCCGATCGACGTCATCGCGATCAGATAGAGAAGGCCCGCGTTGACGTCGGCGAGCACGACCCCGTCGGCAAACGGCACCACCGCCCAGGCGGCGAGCGCGGGCGCCAGGGCGAGCATCGGCGCGATGAAGAACAGGTAGCGGTTCGCCCCGGTCGGGACGACGATCTCCTTGAAGATCAGTTTGAAGACGTCGGCAAACGGTTGCAGCAGCCCGAGCGGCCCCACGCGATTCGGGCCGATCCGAACCTGCATCCAGCCGATGACCTTGCGCTCGGCGAGCGTCAGATACGCGACACCGAGAATCACGGGGACCGCGATGGCGAGGATCTTCACCAGCGTCCATACCACGGGCCAGGCGGGTCCGAGGAGCGCCTGCGCCGGGGCTAGCAATGTGTCCATGGCAGCCATGTCAGTACCCGCCCGGCCGTCCGAAGGGTACTGACTGCGCCCCCTCGGGGGGCAGCAAACGTAGTGAGCGTGGGGGTCGTTTCATCATGCCCGTTCCACGGCAATCGCCCCCGACAGGCCTTCGAGCCCGCAGGTCGATGCGTGCGCCGCCGCGATGCGAACCACGCCGGCAGGCACCGCCGGATCGGCAACCGCAGTCAGCACGGCTTCGCCGCGGCCCTGGCGGATCTTGACCTGCGCGCCTTCGACGACGCCGAGCTGTGCCAGCGTGAGCGCGTTCATTCGTGCGCGCGGGGGCGTCGCGTCGACGGTTTGCTGCAGCGACGGCGCTCGCCGCACGAGGGGGTCGGCAAAATGGATCGGTACGTCGGCCACGCGTTCCATCCCGGACGCGGCGTTCGCCGGCGCGGTGATCGCGACACTCGTGCCGTTGGCGAGTTTCGCCGCGATCTCGGCGGCCGCCGGCAACGATGCGCGCACGTCCTCGATCGAATCGAAATCGAAACCCGGTACGCCGAGCATCGATCCCAATACACGCAACACCTTCCAAGCCGGACGCGTTTCGCCGAGCGGCTTCACGACACCGTTGAACCGTTGCGCGCGGCCCTCGCAATTGACGAACGTCCCGCCGGTTTCCGTGAAGGGGCTGATCGGAAGCAGCGCGTTCGCGTACTGCGCGCCATGATGGAACGGCGACATCACGACGACGAACTCGGCCTTCTCGAGCGCAGCACGCGCCGCAACCGGGTTCGCACAATCGAATTCCGGTTCGGCGCCCAGCACGACGTAGGCTTTCCGTGCATCGGCGAACATGTCCCGCGCGTTCAGCCCTCCTCGGTCATCCGGGCCCGGCAGCGCACGCGCGAGGTAGCCGCCGACACCGTTCGCCGCTTCGGTGAGGCAACCCAGCGTCGCGCCGACGATATCCGCAAGCGCCTGCGCGAGGGCCAGGAGCTGCGATGCCTCGGTGTGCTGCTCCGCATTGTTGCCCAGCAGCACCGCTTTCTGGTCCCCGCCGACGAGGCTCGCGGCGATGACCTGCGCGGCCGCCGTCGGCTCGATCCCGGCAAGTGCCGGCGGCACCGGCTTGCCGGCGCCCACCGCGGCAGCGACGACGATCTCGGCGAGCGCGCGGGGCAGCAGCGACGGCGCGGCGACGAACGAGTGCGCCGCCGGAACCCGGGAGTCGTCCGCGACCGACTGCAGCACCGAAATCTGCGCGCCCTTCTTCGCGGCCTGCCGCAGCCGCTGCGCGACCAGCGGGTGGTCCTTGCGCAGGAAACTGCCGACGATCAGCACGCGCCGGAGCGAATCGAGGGCGGTGATGGGCATTCCGAGCCATGGGATCCCGGCTCCGTGCCCGTCCCCGCGAAAATCCGTCTGGCGCAACCGGAAGTCGACATTGCCCGACCCGAGCGCGCGCGTGAGCTTGGCGGCCAACGCCATCTCCTCGAGCGTCGCGTGCGGCGACACCAGCGTGCCGAGCGCCGCGCCGCCGTGCCTTTCCGTGACCTCCTTCAGGCCCCGCGCGACGAATTCCAGTGCCGTCTTCCAGTCCACGGTCTTCCACTCGCCGCGCTCCTTGACCATCGGCGCGGTGAGCCGCTCGTCGCTCGCGAGCGCCTCGTACGAGAAGCGGTCCTTGTCCGAGATCCAGCACTCGTTCAGTTCGGGATTGTCGAACGGCACGACCCGCAGGACGCGGTCACCTTTCACCTGCACGACCAGATTGCTTCCGAGCGAATCGTGCGGCGACACCGATCGGCGGCGCGCGAGCTCCCAGGTTCGCGCCGCATACCGGAACGGCTTCGACGTAAGCGCGCCGACCGGGCAGATGTCGATCATGTTGCCCGAGAGTTCGGACTCGACGCTGCGGCCCACGAACGACACGATCTCCGAATGTTCGCCGCGCGCGATCATGCCGAGCTCCATCACGCCGGCGATCTCCTGGCCGAAGCGGACGCAGCGGGTGCACTGGATGCAGCGCGCCATCTCCTCGGCCGCCACGAGGGGGCCGAAGTTCTTGTGGAATACGACGCGCTTCGCCTCGGTGTAGCGCGACGCCGAGCCGCCGTATCCGACCGCGAGGTCCTGCAGCTGGCACTCGCCGCCCTGATCGCAGATCGGACAGTCGAGCGGGTGGTTGATGAGCAGGAACTCCATCACCCCCTGCTGGGCCTTCTTCGCCGGCTCGGATTGCGTCCACACCTTCATGCCTTCGGCGGCGGGTGTCGCGCACGCGGGCAGCGGCTTCGGCGCCTTCTCCACCTGGACGAGGCACATCCGGCAGTTGGCGGCGATCGAAAGCTTCTTGTGGTAGCAGAAGTGCGGCACGTAGATGCCGAGCGCGGTTGCGGCATCCATCACCGTGCTGCCCGGCGCCACTTCCACCTTCCTGCCGTCGATTTCGAGGTTCAGCATCGGATCGGATTCAGGTGTACGTCGGCACGAGGCACCGCTTGTGGTCGATGTGGTGCTGGAACTCGTCGCGGAAGTGGCCGACGAAGCTCTTCACCGGCAGCGCCGCGGCGTCGCCCAGCGCGCAGATCGTGCGTCCGGCGATGTTGTCGGAGACCGACAGCAGCAGGTCGAGATCCTCGCTCCTGCCTCGGCCGTGCTCGATCCGGTCGACGACGCGCCACAGCCAGCCCGTGCCCTCGCGGCAGGGCGTGCACTGCCCGCAGGACTCCTCGAAATAGAAGTACGACAGGCGCAACAGCGACTTCACCATGCAGCGCGTGTCGTCCATCAGGATCACCGCGCCCGAACCCAGCATCGACCCGGCCTTGGCGATCGAATCGTAGTCCATGTCGGTGGCCATCATCACGTCGCCCGGGAGCACGGGCATCGACGATCCGCCGGGGATGCACGCCTTCAGCCGGCGGCCGCCGCGCATCCCGCCCGCCATCTCCAGCAGCTTCGCAAACGGCGTGCCCAGGCGAACTTCGTAGTTGCCGGGGCGCGCGACATCGCCGGACACCGAGAAGATCTTGGTGCCGCCGTTGTTCGGCCGGCCCAGATTCAGGAACGCCTCGCCGCCGTTGCGGATGATCCAGGGGACCGCCGCGAACGTCTCGGTGTTGTTGATCGTGGTCGGCTTGCCGTAGAGGCCGAAGCTCGCCGGGAACGGCGGCTTGAACCGCGGCTGGCCCTTCTTGCCTTCGAGCGATTCCAGGAGCGCAGTCTCTTCACCGCAGATGTACGCGCCGTAGCCGTGATGGTTGTGGAGCTGGAAGCTGAAATCCGAGCCCAGGATGTTGTCGCCGAGGAAACCGGCCTCGAAGGCCTCCGCCACCGCCTCCTCGCAACGCTCGTAGGTTTCCCAGATCTCGCCGTGAACATAGTTGTAGCCGCGCGAGCAGCCCATCGCATAGGCGGCGATCACCATGCCCTCGATCAGCGCATGCGGGTTGTAACGGAGGATGTCGCGGTCCTTGAACGTGCCGGGCTCGCCTTCGTCGGAATTGCAGACCAGGTATTTCTCCCCCTGGTACTGCTGCGGCATGAAGCTCCACTTGAGGCCGGTGGGAAAGCCGGCACCGCCGCGACCGCGCAGCGACGACTTCTTGATCTCGGCGATCACCGTCGCCGGAGGGATCTTTTCCGCAACGATCTTTCTCAGCGCCTGGTAGCCGCCGCGCGCGACGTAATCCGCCAGCCGCCAGTTGGCGCCGCTCAAGCCCGCCATGATGATCGCGTCGGGACCGTAGTCGAGCAGACGGGAAGGCGTGCTCATTGGTGTGCCCCCACGCTTGCGGCCTCATTGCCCATTGCGGCCGCTGCGCTGGCCCCCGCAGGACGCCCGCGCGAGCAGGGCGAAGCCAAGGCCCGAAGGGCGCGTCTGCGAGCGCGGGTGGCGGCCGACTCCACGACACAACGCAGCATGCACAACCACGCGGAGGCCGCGCAATTCGCGCCTTGGGACGGCCCGGCGGCGCTCATGATCCGGCGTTCCCCGCGCCGGCCGCCCGCAGCTCGGCGATCAGCGCGTCCAGCTTGTCCGGGCGCATCCAGCTGCACATCCGCTTGTTGTTGACGAGGAGCACCGGCGCGTCGCCGCAGGCGCCCATGCATTCGCCTTCCTGCAGCGTGACGAGGCCATCCGCGGTCGTCTCGCCAAAGCCGATGCCGAGCTTCGTCTTCAGGTATTCGGCGGATTTCACGGCATCCTGCAGCGCGCACGGCAGGTTCGTGCAGATCGTGATCTTGTACTTCCCGACGGGCTGCCGGTTGTACATCGAATAGAACGTCGCGACCTCGTAGACGGCGACCGGCGGCATGCCGAGGTAGCTCGCGACGAAGTCCATCGTCTCGGGCGGGAGCCAGCCCACCTCGTCCTGCGCGATCGCGAGCGCCGACATCACCGCCGACTGCTTCTGACCGGGCGGATATTTCGCGATCTCGCGGTCGATCCGGCGCAGCGCTGTCTCGCTCAGCACGTCCGCTCTCCGTTCCGGGCGATGGCGACAGTCCCATTCATCGATCGATCTCGCCAAACACGATGTCCAGCGTTCCGATGATCGCGACCGCGTCCGCGATCATGTGCCCGCGCGACATCTCGTCCAGCGCCGAGAGATGGACGAATCCCGGCGCGCGAAGCTTGAGGCGGTACGGCTTGTTCGCGCCGTCGGAAACGATATAGACGCCGAATTCGCCCTTCGGATGCTCGACCGCCGCATACGCCTCGCCCGGCGGAACGTGCATGCCTTCGGTGAAGAGCTTGAAGTGGTGGATCAGATCCTCCATCTTCAGCTTCATCCCCTCGCGGGGCGGCGGGGCGACCTTGTGATTGTCGACGATCACCGGGCCTGGATTCGCGCGCAGCCAGTCGACGCACTGCTTGATGATCCGGTTCGATTGCCGCATCTCCTCGACGCGGACGAGGTAGCGGTCGTAACAGTCGCCATGCGTGCCGACGGGTATGTCGAACGCCAGCCGGTCGTAGACTTCGTAGGGCTGCTTCCGGCGCAGATCCCAGGGGACGCCGGATCCGCGCAGCATCGGTCCCGTGAAGCCCAGCGCGAGCGCACGCTCGGGGGTGACGACGCCGATTCCCACCGTCCGCTGCTTCCAGATCCTGTTCTCGGTGAGCAACGTCTCGTAATCGTCGACGCAGCCGGGGAAGCGCCGCGTGAAATCGTCGACGAAATCGAGCAGCGTTCCCTGCCGGTTCAGGTTCATCTCGGCCATCACCCGCGCGCTGCGCGTGTGTTGCGTCGCGTATTGCGGCATCCGGTCCGGGAGGTCGCGGTAGACGCCGCCGGGCCGAAAGTACGCTGCGTGCATCCGCGCCCCGGACACGGCCTCGTAGACGTCGAGCAGGTCCTCGCGCTCGCGGAATGCGTAGAGGAACGTCGTCATGCCACCCACGTCGAGCGAATGCGAGCCGATCCAGAGCAGATGATTGAGGATCCGCGTGATCTCGTCGAACATCACGCGGATGTACTGCGCGCGCAGCGGGACTTCGATGCCGAGCAGCCGCTCGATCGCCATGCAGTAGGCGTGCTCGTTGCACATCATGGACACGTAGTCCAGCCGGTCCATGTACGGCAGGGCCTGCAGATACGTCTTGTTTTCCGCGAGCTTTTCGGTCGCGCGGTGCAAGAGGCCGATGTGCGGGTCCGCGCGCTCGATGACTTCGCCGTCGAGCTCGAGCACCAGCCGCAGCACGCCGTGCGCGGCGGGATGCTGCGGGCCAAAATTCATCGTGTAGTTGCGGATCTCGGCCATTTAACGGTAGCGCAGATGAATTTCGGTGCAGGCTAACTTGCACGAGCAAGTTAAGGCCAAAGGCCGGCCGGAGCCAAAATTCATCGTGTAATTGCGGATCTCGGCCATGCCTCAGCTGCCCGTCGCGTAGCTGTCCTCGCGGATGATCCGCGGCGTCACTTCCCGCGGTTCGATCGTCACCGGCTGATAGACGACGCGGCCCTGCTCCGGGTCGTAGCGCATTTCGACGTGCCCGGACAGCGGAAAATCCTTGCGGAACGGATGCCCGACGAAACCGTAATCGGTGAGAATGCGCCGCAGGTCCGGGTGGCCGGGAAACATGATCCCGAAGAGGTCGAACGCCTCGCGCTCGAACCAGTTGGCGCACGGCCAGAGATCCACGGCGCTGGCCACGACGGGAAACTCGTCGTCGGGCGCAAACGCGCGCACGCGCAGCCGGCAGTTGTTCGCGAGCGACAGCAGATGATAGACGACGGCGAAACGGGGCCCCTCGCGCGTGCCGTCGCCGTAGGCGGAATAGTCGACGCCACAGAGGTCGACGAGGATCTCGAAGCGCAGTTCCGGCCGGTCGCGCGCCGTCCGCAGCGCCTCCGGCAACCGATCGTGCCGAACGATCGCCGTCACTTCGCCGAGTGCGACATCGACGCGTTCCAGCGCATCGCCGAGTGCGCCCGCCAGGACCGTCGCCAGGACATCGGGTTTGGTGGCCATCAGCGCGCGATCGTGTTGGTGCGCCAGATCTTGTTCTGGAGCTGCAGGATGCCGTACAGCAGCGCCTCCGCGGTCGGCGGGCATCCCGGGACGTAGATGTCGACGGGAACGATCCGGTCGCAGCCGCGAACGACCGAATACGAGTAGTGGTAATAGCCGCCACCGTTCGCGCAGGACCCCATCGAGATCACCCAGCGCGGTTCCGCCATCTGGTCGTAGACCTTGCGCAGGGCCGGCGCCATCTTGTTGCAGAGGGTGCCGGCGACGATCATCACGTCGGACTGGCGCGGGCTCGGCCGGAAGACTACGCCGAAGCGGTCGAGGTCGTAGCGCGACGCACCGGCGTGCATCATCTCCACCGCGCAGCAGGCGAGGCCGAACGACATCGGCCACATCGATCCGTTGCGGCACCA
>Ga0209253_10005882_pt1 | contig 10627 bp, 10 predicted proteins | sample FrelakmetBRP12BR_FD_187145 | JGI IMG/M metagenome (GOLD analysis project Ga0209253, IMG submission 187145) | Freshwater lake sediment microbial communities from the University of Notre Dame, USA, for methane emissions studies - BRP12 BR (SPAdes)... | ecosystem: Environmental > Aquatic >... | reverse complement strand
CAGGTGCGCCCCGAAGGGCACCGCGTGACCCAGGTAGTGGTAGCGCCCCACCAGTTCGCGAAACAGCCGCCGTTGCTCGGGGTCCTGTACCAACTCGAGCACGATCGGCTCGAAGGCGCCCACCTCGCCCACCACTGCACCTGCCGGCTCCCCACTCGCACTGATGGGCACGCGCGTGCGCGCGCCCACCGGCTTGGTCTCGCGCTTGGGCGGCAGGCGCAACACCGCGCGCGCTTCCAGCAGCTCTAGAAATTCGCGGCACTCCCGAGCCTTGAGCCCGCCCGAATCTCTTTGCCACTGCAACAGCTCGCACACTGTATGAGCGAGCTCCATGCGGCTGAGCCCGGCGCAGCGCTGAACCACCGTGCAGATCATCTGCACTTCGGCGGCACTGAACTGCCTGCCGCAAAACGCCGCCACTGGCATGTCCATGCCCGTATGCCCTCCGAGTCCTACGCCCCAAGCCCAACAATAGGCGAACTCGGAAAAAATGTCCAGCGGAAAAAACGCGCGCGCCTTCGGACGCTGTGATCTCACGCTCCGGCCGCCAGATGGCTACCCTATGCCAAAGCCAACTGCATATCCGGCCGCAAACCCCGCTTGAAACGCCAATGCCAGGCAGCTAACTGGTTGTCGTTTCTGGAGAATGGGTCCGCGCAAAAAGAGCCGCACCCCATTCAATACGCAGTGGCCGACGGCGCCGTACGGCTCGGGAATGAGCGGTCGCCAGGGCCGGCGATCTCCGACGCTCGCGCCGGCTGGATCGAGGCCTGGAGAACTCGCCGTTGATGATGTGGTTCCATAGATCAACGACAGGCGAGTCGTCGCGTCCCCTGCCCTTCCGTTCCCTTGCTGGGGCCGCGCGACGCACGGTTGCGCCTTATTGCCAAGGAGCGCGGAGATTTTACCGTCATCGCGTCAAATCCGTCGATCGCCCGGAAACCCGCATCGATGCTGGACTTCGCAATCAAGATTTACCGTCAACTCGAAAGTCGACGTGACGGCAAATGTCCGCCGGGAACTCGGCGTGAGCTTTTTTACCGTCATATTTACTGTCAGGTCGCAGGGCATCCCAGCGATAGATCTCGATAGACCTCGACAGACATTTACGCCTTGAATAATGCATTGCGTCCAGTTTCCGATAGTTCTCGATAGACCCCGATCGATCGAAACCTACTCCCACTCGATCGTTGCCGGCGGTTTGCTCGAGATGTCGTACACCACCCGGTTGATGCCGCGTACTTCGTTGATGATGCGCAGCGCGACCCGGGACAGCAGGCTGTGGGGCAACTCCGCCCAGTGCGCTGTCATGAAGTCCGTAGTCTGCACCGCCCGCAAGGCGACCACGTGCTCGTAGGTACGGCCGTCGCCCATCACCCCAACTGCCCGAACCGGTAGGAACACCGCGAACGCCTGCGCGGTCCTGTCGTACCAGTCCGCAGCGCGCAGCTCTTCGATGAAAATGGCATCGGCTCGGCGCAGCAGATCGGCGTATTCTTCCCTCACTTCGCCCAGGATGCGCACGCCGAGTCCGGGACCTGGAAACGGGTGGCGAAACACGCTGTCGTGAGGCAAGCCGAGCGCGAGGCCCAGCTCGCGTACCTCGTCCTTGAAAAGCTCTCGCAACGGCTCCAGGAGCTGGAGATGCAGGGTTTCGGGAAGGCCGCCGACGTTGTGATGCGACTTGATGGTGTGTGCTTTCTTTGTCTTGGCGCCCGCCGATTCGATGACGTCCGGATAAATCGTCCCCTGCGCCAGCCACTTCACTTGCGGGAACCTTCGCGCCTCTCGCTGGAAGACGTCGACGAAGACGCGGCCGATGGTCCGCCGCTTCTCCTCCGGATCACCGACGCCGGCCAGAGCCGCAAGAAACTCGCGCCGGGCATCAACGTGCGCCACCTTCACGCCGAGGTCGCGGGCAAACGTCTGCATGACCTGCTCCGGCTCGTTCAATCGCAACAGCCCGTTGTCGACGAATACGCACACGAGCTGGTCTCCGATCGCGCGGTGGATCAGCGCCGCCGCCACGGAGGAATCTACGCCGCCGGAGAGACCTAGGAGGACGTGATCGGCTCCGACCTCGGAGCGAATGCGACCGATGGCTTCGTCGACGTATGCGGGCATGGTCCAGTCGAACCCGAGGCCACAGATCTCGTGGACAAAGCGGCTCAGAATCGCTTTGCCCTGCAGGGTGTGGGTCACCTCCGGATGGAACTGGAGACCGTAGAGCCCGCGGCGCTCATCGGCCATGCCGGCGATCGGCGTCGCGGCATTAGCGGCTATGACCGCGAAGCCCGGCGGCAGCTCTGTAACCTTGTCGCCGTGGCTCATCCAGACGTCGAGCAACCCATGCCCCGCTTCGTTGACGCGATCCTGGAGGTCTCTTAGCAGCCGTGAATGACCTCGCGCCCGGACTTCGGCGTAGCCGAACTCGCGTATGGCGCCGGTTTCAACCGCACCGCCGAATTGCGCCGCCATGGTCTGCATCCCGTAGCAGATGCCGAGGACCGGCACGCCCAGCTCGAACACAAAGTCAGGAGCGCGCGGGGTACCGCCCTCCGTCACCGACGCCGGGCCACCGGAGAGAATGATGCCGCGTGCGCCGAAGTCGCGAATGAACTGATCAGAGACATCGCACGGATGCAGTTCACAGTAAACGTTCGTCTCCCGAACGCGGCGCGCAATGAGCTGGGTGTACTGGGAGCCGAAGTCGAGAATCAGAATGCGGTCGTGCATGTGGCCTCGAGCGGAACGATCAGGCGACCAATCACCCTGGCATGCACTGCCTTCATGGCCGTCGCAGGGCCAATACGAATGCCTCAGTCGACCTGGTAGTTGGGTGCTTCCTTGGTGATCTGCACGTCGTGGACATGCGACTCGCGCACCCCGGCCGCGGTGATCTCCACGAACTCCGCCTGCTGGTGGAAGTCCGCGACCGTGCCGCAGCCGACGTAGCCCATGCTTGAACGGAGTCCACCCATCAGCTGATGGATGACTGCAACCACAGAACCCTTGTAGGGAACCCGACCCTCCACGCCTTCGGGTACATACTTCTCGGTGACTTCCTGGGTGTCCTGGAAATAGCGATCGCTTGATCCCTGCTGCATCGCCCCGAGCGAGCCCATGCCTCGATACGTCTTGTAGGACCGCCCCTGGTAGAGCTCGATCTCTCCGGGGGCCTCCTCCGTCCCCGCGAAGAGCCCGCCTAGCATGACCGTATGCGCACCCGCTGCGACCGCTTTCGCGATGTCCCCGGAAAAGCGAACACCGCCGTCGGCAACGACGGGGACGCCGCTACCGGCCAGCGCCTGAGCGACGTTCTGGATCGCTGTGATCTGAGGGATCCCCACCCCCGCGACGATGCGCGTCGTGCAGATGGAGCCAGGACCGATACCCACCTTGACCCCGTCTGCACCGTGATCGACGAGTGCCCGGGCCGCGGCACCGGTTGCGATGTTGCCCCCGATTACCTGGATCTGCGGAAAGTTCTTCTTGACCCACTGAACCCGGTCAAGCACCCCCTGCGAATGACCGTGGGCCGTATCCACCACCAGCACGTCGACGCCGGCCTCGATCAGGGCCGCGACGCGTTCTTCCGTTCCCTCGCCCACCCCGATGGCGGCTCCGACCCGCAGGCGGCCAAGTTGATCCTTGGACGCCAGAGGATGCTCGCTCGACTTGAGAATGTCCTTGACCGTGATGAGCCCCCGCAATTCGAAGTCGCCGTTCAGCACCAGAACCCGCTCAAGGCGATGGCGGTGCATGAGCGCCATCGCTTCGTCGCGGCTCGCCCCCTCGCGCACGGTGACGAGCCGATCGCGCGGCGTCATGATGTTGCGGATCGGCTGATCGAGATTGGTCTCGAAGCGCAGGTCGCGGTTGGTGACGATGCCGACCACACGCCCTGCGCCGTCGATGACCGGCAACCCGCTGATCTTGTGCTGGCGGGTGAGGTTCAGTACGTCGCGCACCGCCATGTCCGGCCGCACCGTAATCGGGTCCTTCACGACGCCGCTTTCGAAGCGCTTGACCTTTGCCACCTCCGACGCCTGGCTCTTGGCGGGGATGTTCTTGTGGATGATGCCAATCCCGCCTTCCTGCGCGAGCGCGATTGCGAGCCGCGCCTCCGTGACCGTGTCCATGGCCGCGGAAACGACAGGGATATTCAGGGAGATGGTGCGAGTCAGCGCGGTGACGAGGCTGACATCACGAGGCAGGATCGCGGAGTGGGCGGGGACGAGGGACACGTCGTCGAACGTGAGCGCCCGCTGAATCAGTCGCATGAGGTGCCTTTCGCAAAACGAAGATTATACGTGCCGCGCCGCTCGCCGGTAAACGCGGCGCCAAGGCGCCCCACAAGCGCGTGCCCGCGGTACGACGAACCCGCTGCGCGTCCGAACGGGTGGCCTGGTACTTGCCTCCGGGCTCGCCGGTCAGCCAACTTCGAACCCGCTTGGAGTTGGCGGAGCATCGCCGCCACGCGACCGCGGCCCGCTTCAATTAGAAAGGAGGCCCAATGCGCACGCTATCTTTCGCCCTCGCCGTCCTCTTGCTTCCGGCGCCGGCGATTGCCCAGATCTATCAATGGAAGGATGCCGACGGCAAGGTCCACTACTCCGACCACCCCCCCGCCAACGCACCCAAACAGGAGCGCACGCTTGCACCGCGCGGCCTCGCACCCGCCCCGGCTGCCGCCGCGACTGCGCAGAGCGCCCGCGCTTCGTCCTACCAAGAGCAGGACGCAGCCTTCAAACAGCGTCAGGTGGAGCGCGAAGAAGCCCAGGTCCAGCAAAAGAAGGAGGAAGCCGAGGCGGCCAACCGTCGTCGCAACTGCGAGATGGCGCGCGGAAACGTGCGAAACCTCCAGGCGACCGGGCGCCAGGTTCGGTTCGACCCCAAGACCGGGGAGCGAATCTATCTCTCCGACGACGAGATTGCCCAGGCAATGCGGGACGCGCAGCGCGCTGTGGACGACTGGTGCGCACCTCAGACGGCGCAACGCTGAAATTCGTGCGCAAGGTGCGCATCAGAGGGTGTCCCCGCGAGACCTCCCCGACTTCCGCTCACCAGCCCGTTTGCGTCGAGCCTCCTTTGCATCAGTAAGAAGTCGCCGATAGATCTCGACCCGATCGCGGTCCCGGAGCGGCGTATCAAGGCGAGCAAGCTGACCGTACACGCCCACCTCGGCGGTATCCAGGTTCACCTCGGGATAAAGCGCCGGAATGCCCGATAGCCGAATCGCATCGCCCACAGTAGCACCCGCAGGCACCCGGACGCCGACGACGACCTGCTCTCCTAGCGGGGCGTAGGCGACCTCCACGCAAATGGTGGCGTCTTCCGTCACGGCTGGTCGTAGAGCTGCTCGGCGCGACGCGCGAAAGCGTCCACGAACGTGTTGGCAATATGACTGAAGACAGGCCCGACGATCTTCTCCAGGACCTTGCTTGAGAACTCGTACTCGAGTCGGAAATCCACCTTACAGCCGAAGTCGCCGAGCGGAACAAACCGCCAGGTTCCGTGCAAGCGCCTGAATGGTCCGCTCGCCAATCGAATGGCGATCATCCGCGGGCGGTCCGTCGTGTTCTCGGTACTGAAACTCTGCTTGACGCCGTGGTAGCTGATCTGCAGCGTCGCTCGCGTGGTGGTCCCGTCCCGGTAATCGACGTGTGCCTGCCCGCACCACGGGAGGAACTCCGAGTAGCGCTCGTGCTGCTCGACGAGGTCGTACATCTGCTCGGCGGTGTAGGGAACGAGGACCGTCTTCTCGACTAGCGCCATGTTTCTTGGCTCGACGGTCGCGGCTTGCGTTGCGCGCGGAGACATGCAGGGCGATGTTGGTACACTACCGAAATGGGCTTGAACACCGGGTCTCCATTAGGGTCATCCAAAAGTCTCCATGAGCATCACCCAGAACAAGAAGGCCTTCCACGAGTACTTCATCGAGGAGCGCTTCGAGGCGGGTATCGCTTTGGAGGGCTGGGAGGTCAAGGCGATCCGAGCCGGTCGCGCACAACTCAAGGAGGCGTACGTTGTGCTCCGCAACGGGGAGGTTTTCCTGATCGGCAGCCACATCACGCCGCTCCTGTCCGCGTCCACCCATGTCCAACCCGATCCGACCCGCACCCGCAAGCTGCTGCTTCACGGCGAGGAAATTCGACGGCTGATCGGCAAGGTTGAGCGCGCCGGCTATACACTGGTGCCGCTGGATCTGCACTATAGCCGCGGGCGCGTAAAGCTGGCGATCGGGCTCGCGAAGGGCAAGAAGCAATATGACAAGAGGCAGGCGGAGAAGGAGCGCGAGTGGCAGCGGGACAAACAGCGCCTGCTGCGCACGAGGTAATGCTTCCAATGCGTTTGATTTTACCCGGTCGGCGAGCCGCCTCAAGCGTGCCGGGACTTTCCGGACCGACGGAAGAAGGAGGCAAACCTTACGGGTGAGAGCGTCCGCTCGCACGCGTTTCTTGCATCCTAGCTGCGGTCGAATGCGCGGCCGACGAATCTTCCAATCGCGCTCCACCATGCCCCTCCCAAGCCCGGCGTTCTTGACCCTGAGATGCCATCCCGACACCCCCGCCCCAGCGGTAGGAAGCATCACAACGCACTTGCAACGAACGTCAGGTGGAGCCTTGAAGATCACATTCCACCTCGACGGCGACGTCGACAAGCTTCACATCCCGCCGTCTTGTCCGCCACGCCGCGGGGACCAGCTGTGGTCGCATACCTGCTTCGAGACCTTCGTCGCACCGGCGGGCAGGTCGAGCTATTACGAGTTCAACTTTGCTCCGTCAGGGGAGTGGGCCGCGTATGCGTTCTCCGGGTATCGCGAGGGCGGGCCGCTCGACTTGGTCCGGGGTCCCGCGATCGCCGTCCGCTTGACCACGGCCCGATTAGAACTCGAGACCCTGGTCACGCTCGATGAATTGGATGGAGTCGCACCTGAAGCGCCACTCCGGGTGGGGGTCTCCGCTGTCATCGAGAACCAGGATGGCACGCTTTCCTATTGGGCGCTCCGGCACCCCCCTGGCAGACCCGACTTCCATCATCCGGATGCCTTCGCGTTGGAAATCGGGCGTGCAGTCGCCGCTGACGTCAAAGATCCCGCGGGCGGGAAGGCGCAATGAAATTCGGCATCGATTGCCTGGTGGACGATCGTGAACTGCGCAGGCCGCTTGCGGGGCGGCGCGTCGCGCTGCTCGCGCATCCCGCATCTGTCACCCATGCCCTCGTGCATTCCCTCGATGCGCTTGCGATGCTCGATGACATCAAACTGGTCGCCGCATTCGGACCCCAACACGGACTGCGGGGTGACAAGCAGGACAACATGGTGGAATCACCGGACTTCCACGATCCCGCGCATGGAATACCGGTGTTTAGCCTCTACGGGACCGTGCGTTGCCCGACAGTGCCGATGCTGGACACCTTCGACGTCCTCCTCGTCGATCTACAGGATCTCGGCTGCCGGGTCTACACGTTTATCACGACGCTCCGCTATGTCCTCGAGGCAGCGGCGGCCCACGGCAAGACGGTCTGGATCCTCGACCGACCCAATCCGGTCGGTCGGCCCGTGGAAGGTCTCCGGCTGCGCGACGGCTGGGAGAGCTTCGTCGGCGCGGGACCGCTGCCGATGCGTCACGGGCTTACCCTCGGCGAGCTCGCCCGCTGGTTCACGAGCTCCCTCCGGCTCGATGTCGAATGCGAGGTGGTGCCGATGGAGGGGTGGAATCCATCCCACGCACCAGGATATGGTTGGCCGCTGCACGAGCGAAGCTGGGTGAATCCAAGCCCGAATGCCCCGAATCTGTCTATGGCCCGCTGCTATGCCGGAACGGTAATGCTCGAAGGCACCACGCTGTCGGAAGGCCGCGGCACGACACGCCCCCTGGAGCTCTTCGGTGCGCCGGACCTCGAACCCCGGGCGCTCGTGGCCACGATGCAGTCCATCGCTCCAAGTTGGATGCAAGGGTGCCAGTTGCGGGAATGCTGGTTCGAGCCTACATTCCACAAGCACGCGGGCAGGCTGTGCGCGGGATTGCAGATTCACGTGGACGATGAAGCGTACGACCACGACGCCTTCCGCCCGTGGCGTCTGCTGGGACTGGCGCTCAAGGCCCTACGGAGGCTCCGGCCGGACTACCACCTGTGGCGAGACTTTGCCTACGAGTATGAGCATGATCGCCTCGCCGTCGATCTCATCAATGGCAGCGAGCTCTTGCGTGAGTGGGTGGATGACGGTGCTGCCAGCCCCGCCGATCTCGATGCTCTGGCGACGACCGATGAAGCCTTGTGGCGCGAAGAGCGGGAGCCGTTTCTGCTCTATACTGGATGATCGGCGCGCACTGAAGCGGAGGATGCTATGAGCGAAACACCTCAAGACACAGGCCTCATCACGGTGCTTGTGGAACGGCTGGAAAAGCAACGACTACCATTAGCGCTGCGGCTGAAGGACAAAGTGGATCGGGGCGAGCGGCTGGAGGACCTCGAGCTGAGGCATCTGCAAGAAATGCTGAGCGACGCCACCCACGTGGCACCCATGCTGGAGCGGCATCCCGAGTATAAGGATCTTGCGGCGCGCGTCCTGCACCTTTACAAGGAGATCACCGACAAGGCGCTCGAAAACGAGAAGCGCGGGTAACTCCCACCGATCGCCCAACTGACTTTCACGGCAACTCCCCCGCTCGAACAGCTGATGTTCGGCGTTCTGCGGGGAACCGCCCGCTCACAAGCGGGCCGTGTCGCGGTATAGTGCGCCGGGCGCCGCGAGGCAGAATGGAGAACGCTCATGAGGTGGGAATCGGGTCGCCGCAGCGACAACGTCGAGGATATCCGCGGGCGAAGCACCGGCTTCGGTGGCCGCGGCATGAAGGTCGGTGGTCTTGGCATGATCATCGCGCTCATTGCGGCGCTCCTCCTGGGCGTCGATCCGTTCGCGCTCATGCGGACTGTCGAGACCGTCGCTCCCCCGCCGTCAGCGCCCACGCAGGCGAGCCGGCCTGGGCCAGGGCAAGGGGTACCCGGAGCTACTCCAAAAGACGAACAAGCCGAGTTCGTGTCGGTCGTTCTGGCCGACACCGAGGACACTTGGGGACAGGTCTTTGCGGCGAGCGGCAAACGTTACCAAGCCCCCAAACTCGTGATGTTCTCCGGGGCGGTCTATTCCGCGTGCGGGATGGCGTCTGCAGCGGCGGGTCCGTTCTATTGCCCGGAAGACCAGAAGGTTTACATCGACCTCGATTTCTTCCGCGAGCTCGACCGGCGTTTCGGCGCGCCGGGAGACTTTGCTCGCGCCTACGTGATCGCCCATGAAATCGGTCACCACGTGCAGAACCTTCTCGGTATTGCTGGCCAGATAAGGGATCTCCAGGGGAGGACCTCGGAACGGCAGGCGAACGCCCTCTCGGTGAGAATGGAGTTGCAGGCCGACTGCCTCGCGGGCGTGTGGGGGCATCACGCGCACACCCAGCGCCAGCTACTCGAAGCAGGAGACGTCGAAGAAGGTCTGCGCGCGGCTTCAGTCATTGGCGATGACAACATCCAAAGGCGCTCCGCCGGCTACGTGCGACCCGAGTCGTGGACCCACGGCTCCTCGGAGATGCGCGTTCGCTGGTTCAAGCGCGGCCTGCAGTCCGGCCGTGTGGAACAGTGTGACACCTTCCAGGCGGCGCAACTCTGACCCGCAGCCCCCCTCGGGCAAGCCGAACCGGGTATGCGCTGCCTGCGTCACCGGTTCTACTTGGCAGACTGCCGGACGTTCATCCACCAGGCAACGGCGAGACCGGCGATAAACCCGCCGATGTGGGCGCCGTGGGCGACTCCTCCGCCGCCTGGTGAGACCACGAACGGCAGGACGTTGTCCCACAGGAGATAGATCGCGAGGACCAGCCGCGCGTTCAGCATCACGGTGCCGACGTAGATCGGGAACAGGAAGAGAAACACGCGCACGGAGTGGCGCGGGAACCACACGAAGTAAAACCCGAGCACCCCGGAGATCGCCCCGGAAGCGCCGACCAGGGGAATGGGGGAACTCAGGTTGAATGCCGCGTGGAAAAGCGTCGCTGCGATGCCCGTCACGAGGTACCAGAACAGGAAGGCCAGCGGTCCTAGGCGATGCTCGACGTTGTCTCCGTAGATCCAGAGATAGAGCATGTTCCCCGCGAGATGCATGAAGCCGCCGTGGAGAAACACCGATGTGACCAGCGTCAGGAGGCTCGGGTCGGCGGGCCGGAAGCCCCACTGGAACACCATGAGATCGTAGGCAGAGATGCTCTCGATGATTTGCTGCGGTGGCACGTTGCGGGGCAGCGACTGCATCACGAGCTTCAGGTATTCGTGATAAACCGGGTTCGCCGGATCGGCAGGCTGCGCGCCTAGGGGTAGTGTGACAAAGACATAAATCGCGACGTTGATGGCGATCAGTGCGATGGTCACGACCGGCGTTCCGGGCGGGCTCGGGTAGTCGCTGACGGGAATCAAGGTTCAGGGCTCCTCACGGGCGCGGTGCAGCGCCATGCGATGCTAATTCTAATGTGCGGTCAAGTTGAGACTAACGATCCACGGCCAGGCGGTAATACTCCGCACTCGGTCATGATCGTGCGCCAATCGCGGCAACCCGGCGTGCAACTGCGCAACC
>Ga0209253_10005881_pt1 | contig 10627 bp, 9 predicted proteins | sample FrelakmetBRP12BR_FD_187145 | JGI IMG/M metagenome (GOLD analysis project Ga0209253, IMG submission 187145) | Freshwater lake sediment microbial communities from the University of Notre Dame, USA, for methane emissions studies - BRP12 BR (SPAdes)... | ecosystem: Environmental > Aquatic >... | reverse complement strand
GGACTGGAAAGCTGCGCTTAATCGCTTTACTATTCAGTTCGGGGATAGGATGCCGCAGCATTAATGAATTCCGTTTACACAAAATTCAGGACACCCTCGCTCTTCCTCGTTCATATCCATCATTCTTGCTTGCATCGTCGGTTATCCCGGCTACGGACTTGAACTCAAACCCCTTTGGAAATGGTTTGGCCGCGCTGATGATGGGTTTCAGGGTATAATCCGATACCGATGCATTAACCACTTCTGGCGCGGTAATTCCAATCATTCTCGCCGGCCACGTCTGCAACAACACTCATGAATGTTTTTTACGAAGAGGAAGGCGTTTTCAAGGTAGGAGCCATCCTTGTTGACAACACGACTTCACTGCAAGCAGAAGCGCCTCACGGTAAGCGCTCGAAAATCAAGGCGGCATCGGTGCTGCTGCGATTTGACGCGCCACCGCTGTCTGAATTCATGCATTTCGCACAAAAAACGGCAGATGGCCTGGATCTGAATTTCCTCTGGGAGTGCTGCGTAAGCGATGCCGAGTTCGCCAGTGATGCCCTGGCAGCAGATTATTTTGGCCATTTGCCCAGTCCGGTGGAGGCAGCAGCAGTGCTGATCCGGTTGCATGCAGCGCCGATGTATTTCTATAAAAAAGGCCGGGGGCGCTACAAGGCCGCGCCGCCGGAAGCGCTCAAGGCAGCGCTCGCCAGTCAGGAAAAAAAACGCCTTCAGGCAGAACAGCAATCGCGTTATGTGAAGTTATTGGCAGCATTCACCCTGCCGGATGAGTTCAGACCGTTGTTGGCAGACCTACTCTACCAGCCCGACAAGAATACGGTTGAATGGAAAGCCCTGGATGCGGCTTGTACCGCCGCCAAACTAAACGCCCCCAGGCTGCTGGAGAAATGCGGTGCAATACCGTCCTCGCATGATTATCATTTCAACCGATTTCTGTTGGAGTACTTTCCAGAAGGTACAGGCTTCGGCCCGCTCGACGCAGATGTTGAGCTGAGCGACTTGGCAGGATTGCTGGTGGCAGAGGTGACTGCTTTCAGCATAGACGACGCCACTACCACCGAAATTGATGACGCTTTTTCAGTCACGCCGTTGACTCTTGGCAGCTTTCGTATCGGCGTCCACATTGCTGCCCCTGCTTTGGGGATTGCGCCAGGATCACCTCTGGACAAGGTGGTGGCAAAGCGTCTTTCTACCGTCTACCTGCCAGGCAACAAGATCACCATGTTGCCGGAAACTGTGATACATCACTACACGTTGGGCGAAGAGCGTTTGTGCCCAGTGCTTTCAATGTATCTCGATGTGGCAGACGATTTCACCATAACTGCCACACACAGTTGCATCGAGCAGGTGAAAATCGCGGCGAATCTGCGGCATGACACGCTGGAGCAACATTTCAACGAATACACCCTGGCAGGTGACAATCTCGATCATCCTTTCGGCAAAGAGCTGCGAGCGCTATGGAATTTTGCCTGCAAGATGGAGGCGTTGCGCGGCAAGGCCAGCGACAGCAACAACGAGAAAATAGATTACAGTTTTAACGTTAAAGATGATCACGTCACTATCAGCGAGCGCCGACGTGGTTCACCGATCGACAAGGTGGTGGCGGAGCTGATGATTTACGTCAATACTGAATGGGGTAAGCAGTTGGCCGATGGTGGTGTCGCCGGCATCTATCGCAACCAGAGCGGTGGCAAGGTGAGAATGAGCACCTCTCCTGCACCACACCAGGGCTTGGGTGTTTCTCAGTATGCCTGGATCAGTTCACCGTTGCGGCGCTATGTGGATCTCATTAATCAGCGGCAACTAATCGCGCTGCTGCGCAGAGAGACGCCGCCCTATACCAGAGAAAGTGATGATCTGTTGCTGGCGATGCGGGATTTTGAGGCGATTTATGAAGCCTATGTGGATTTCCAGCGAGGCATGGAACGCTATTGGTGCCTGCGCTGGTTATTGCAGGAAAATGTCACCATAACCGGTGCGCAAGTACTGAAGGAGAATCTGGTGAAATTGGATCGCCTGCCGCTGGTGCTACGGTTACCCTCGTTGCCGGATATGTCGCCGGAAACGTATGTTGAGGTGGAGATTTCTCAGGTTGATTTGCTGGATCTCACATGCAATGTGAGATTCCTGCGTAAACTGGAAACCTAACCATGTGACAAGCGTGCCGTTGTTGCTTACAATGGGCGCGACGTAAAACATTCTCAGGCTTAATTCTCAAACTCGCTAGTACGTTGGCTGCCACACCAAATAGACCAGATTTCAATCTCGCCACATTCCATAGCTGGCTGCTTGATTCGTCATCACGCTTGAATGTGGCGATACTGCTGTCATTGATTTTTCATGCAGTTATATTGTTTGGCATTACCTTCAAGCTTCCGTCTGCAAAAATAGACAAGGCTGCAACAACACTGGAAGTGGTGCTGGTCAATAGCAAATCCGCATCGAAACCGCATAAGGCAAATACCTTGGCGCAGGCCAACCTGGATGGTGGCGGCAACACTGACGACAACCGCCGTGCCAAGACCCCCCTTCCCCTGCTGCCGGAACACCAGCAATCGGTCGATGTGGCCAATGCCAAACAAAAGACCGAGCAACTCGAACAGGAGGCGAAAAGATTGATGACTGCGGCCAATAGCAAGCGAGACGTCCATCAACCCGATCTGCAGTCAGAGCGACTGGTACAGAGACAGGACACGCCTAATGCTATTGACCTAATGCAACGCAGCCTGGAGATTGCGCGCTTGGAAGCACAAATTTCCAAGGATTATGAAGCTTATCAGAAGCGCCCGAAACGCAGGTTCATCGGTGCTCGTGCACAGGAATACCGCTTCGCGCGCTATGTCGAAGACTGGCGGGCCAAGGTGGAGCGGGTTGGGAATCTGAATTATCCTGAAGCTGCCAAGCGGGAAAAGCTGTTTGGAAACTTGCAGCTCACCGTCGGCATCAAGTCTGATGGCAGTTTGGAGTCGGTTGAAATCAACCGCTCCTCAGGAAAAAAAATTCTGGATGAAGCGGCGATACGCATTGTAAAACTCGCCGGGCAAAACGGCTTCGCTCCTTTTCCGCCGGACATCAGTCAAGATACCGATATCCTGCATATCACCCGTACCTGGGTATTTACCCGTTCGGACGAACTGCTGAGCGAATAAGCAATGCAGCTTCGAGCCCAGAGCTGCTTGACACTGCTGTACTAACCACTAATCATTGCGTTTATGCCTGATCTCTATGCCGTTATCGGCAACCCTATCGCTCACAGCAAGTCACCGTTAATTCATGCTGAATTCTCCCGGCAGACCGGCCAAGATATGCGCTATGAAGCCATCCTTGCGCCGTTGGATGGTTTCGTTATGGCAGTGGCAATCTTCCAGAAATGTGGCGGCAAAGGCGTGAATGTGACTGTTCCATTCAAGCTTGAGGCTTACAAGATTTCGACCCGCCTGACTGAACGGGCTGCCGTTGCCCAAGCGGCCAACACGCTCGTATTCGATGACGATGAGATTCTTGGCGATAACACCGATGGCACTGGATTGGTGCGCGACATCGTAGTCAATCTGGATTTTGTCATTACGGGCAAACGGGTGTTGCTGATGGGTGCAGGTGGCGCCGCCCGTGGCGTGTTGCTGCCGTTACTGGAACACCAGCCGCAGATGATGACCATTGCCAATCGCACCGCACAAAAAGCACACGAGCTGCAGCAACAGTTTTCTGCATATGGAAGTATCGCGTCCGCTGATTATGCGGAGCTTGCCGGACGAAAATTCGACATTGTCATCAACGCCACCTCCGCCAGCCTGGGTGGCAAGCTGCCGCCACTACCCCCAGGCGTTTTTGCTGCCGAGTCGCTGGCCTACGACATGATGTATGGCAGTGGGCTCACAGCTTTTCTGCAATTTGCGCAACGGCAAGGAGCGACCCATCTGGCCGACGGCATAGGCATGCTGGTAGAGCAGGCAGCGGAATCGTTCTTCCTGTGGCGTGGAGTAAGGCCGGAAACAGAGCCTGTGATTGCAATGCTAAGGGCTGAGACATGAAGATGCGGATTTAAGGCTGTCCAATAAGCATGGGAAAATTTCTCAAGCGCTGGCTCTGGCGATTTCTCTTCTTTCTCACTGGCGCAGTATTGCTCTATCAATTGTGGATTTTCGGCCATATTGTTTACTGGAATTTCTATAATCCAGCCACCAGCGCATTCATGCAGGAGCGGCTGGATGTACTGCAGGAGAAGAAACCCGAAGCAGCGCTGCACCATCAATGGGTGCCTTATGAGCGGATTTCTCCTCATCTCAAGCGCGCCATCATTGCAGCCGAAGATGGCAAATTTCTACAGCATGAAGGCTTCGATTTTGAGGCTATCCAGAAAGCCTACGAGAAGAATCTGGAAAAGGGAAGATTTGTCAGGGGTGGCTCCACCATCAGCCAGCAGCTGGCGAAGAATCTGTTTCTCTCCGGCAAAAAAACACCGTGGCGCAAGATCGAGGAAGCCATCATTACGCTGATGCTGGAGAATGTGATGTCCAAGCGCCGCATTCTGGAAATTTACCTGAACAAAATCGAGTGGGGCAATGGCGTATTCGGCGCAGAAGCTGCCAGCCGGCACTACTATGGCGTCTCCGCTTCAGCCCTCACGGCAAAACAAGCTGCCCGTCTCGCCGCAATGGTTCCCAACCCGCGTTTCTATGATCTCAATCGCAATACGCCGTGGCTGCTGAAGAAAACCGATATCATTTTCAACCGGATGGTTTCGACACAAATCCCATGAAAATTCCTGGCTGGGTTGCCGCCAGTATGGAGCATATTGTCCTGCGTCCAGCGTCCCGCCCAGGATAATTATTCGACCTAGCCCCTGATTTTCCTTACAATCTGGCAATTTTGCCTCGCTGTTGGGGCGATCCGCCATGAACGAAGCAAACAACCGCAGAGAAACGGAAAACCTGCAAGCGCAATTGCAGAAGGTGATCCATTTGCTGAGCAAGCACAAACTGATGGCGGGTTTTGTGCAGATGCAGGAAATGCCGCGCCATGAGTTAGTCGAATCTCCGGTGCATAAACAGAATCTGGCAGAACTGCAACAGTTGCTCGATAGGCTCCATCCTGCCGACGTTGCTTATATTCTGGAAGCCTTGCCACTACAAGATCGTCTGACGATCTGGGATCTGGTAAAGGCAGAGCGGGACGGTGAGATCCTGCTGGAAGTTTCTGATGCGGTGCGCGAAACGCTTATCGCTGCCATGGACAGCAACGAGTTGGTGGCCGCGACGGAGCAACTTGATGCGGATGAGATTGCCGATCTTGCCCCCGATCTGCCGCGCTATGTCATCGACGATGTGTTCCAGTCGCTGCCGGTGGGAGAGCGCGAGCAGTTGCGTGCCGCCATGTCCTACCCGGAAGATGCGGTGGGGGCATTGATGGATTTCGATATGGTCACGATCCGCGAAGATGTGACGCTGGAAGTGGTGCTGCGTTATCTGCGCCGGCTGGATGAGTTGCCTGGCCACACTGATCAGCTGTTCGTGGTGGACCGGGATGAGTATCTCAAGGGTGTGCTGCCGGTAAATCGTCTGCTGGTGAGTGATCCCGATACCGAAGTGGCGGCAGTGATGTCTACGGAAATGTTGAAGCTTTACCCCAACGATAAAGCGCAACAGGCGGCGCATGCATTTGAGCGTTATGATCTTGTTTCTGCTTCAGTGGTGGATGCGAAGGGAAAACTGGTTGGGCGTGTTACCGTCAATGCGGTGATGGATTTCATCCGCGAGGAATCGGAAAACGAAGCGCTCAAGCTGGGTGGTTTGAGCGAAGAAGAAGATTTGTTTGCCCCTGTTTGGAAGAGCGTGAAGAATCGCTGGGTCTGGCTGGCGGTCAATCTGGTGACGGCATTTATAGCCTCACGCGTGATCGGCGTGTTTGAAGATTCCATCGAAAAGCTGGTAGCGCTGGCGGCGCTGATGCCCATCATTGCCGGCATCGGCGGCAACTCCGGTAATCAAACCATCACCATGATTGTACGCGCCCTTGCCCTGGGGCAGCTCAACCTCGGCAATGCACGCAAGCTGTTTGCGAAGGAGATCGGAGTGAGTGCCGTAAATGGCATGGTATGGGGCAGTGCAGTCGGGTTGTTTGCTTTCTTTATTTACGACAGTGTTGGCCTTGGTCTGGTGATGGCGCTGGCGATGACATTGAATTTGCTGTTGGCAGCATCCTTGGGTGTATTGATTCCATTGGTACTGCAAAAATTGGGGCGTGACCCAGCGGCAGGCTCCAGCGTGATGATCACTGCTGTTACTGACAGTGGCGGATTTTTTATTTTTCTGGGACTGGCTACGGTTTTTCTGTTGTAGCAGGAATCAAGAGGGCTGCGCAGTGCGAGTGGTGATGGAAGCTGTGGCGTATGCCCTATTCCTGATGCACCCTATCAGGGCAGGATTTTTTCGCCAGCGATCAATTGTTTCACTGACTCGCGTTCGCGAATCAGGTGGATGCGGTCGCCGTCTACCATTACTTCAGCGGCGCGGGGGCGAGTATTGTAATTGGAACTCATGCTCATACCGTAGGCCCCGGCAGACATGACGGCTAGCAAGTCTCCCTGGGACAGGGTGAGCTTGCGGTCATGCCCCAGAAAATCCCCGGTTTCACAGACCGGACCGACGATTTGGTAGGTTTTAGCGTTACCGCCGTTTGCAGTGACTGGCAGGATTTCATGGTATGCGTCATAGAGCGCCGGGCGTATCAGATCATTCATGGCTGCGTCCACGATGGCGAAATCCCGATGAGGTGTATGTTTGAGGTACTCAACACGGGTGAGCAGTAAGCCAGCGTTCCCTACCAGCGCGCGTCCAGGTTCGATCAAAATGCGCTGGCCCCGTTGACCGATGTCGGCACACAATGCCGCAACATAGTCCCGTGCCGCTGGCGGTTTTTCTGCGGAATAGTGGATCCCCAGTCCACCGCCCAAATCCAGATGTTCGATCTGCAATCCCTGTGCTTCCAGGCGGTCCAGCAGGCCAAGCATTTTCCCGCAGGCTTCAACGAAAGGAGCAAGTTCGGTCAGTTGCGACCCGATATGACAATCCAGTCCGGTAATATGCACATTGGCAAACTGCCGGGCAGAGAGATAGAGTTTCTCCGCTTCATCGAAAGGGATGCCGAACTTGTTTTCCTTGAGGCCGGTGGAAATGTAAGGATGAGTTTTTGCATCTACATCAGGGTTGACCCGCAAGCTCACCGGCGCGACCTTACTCATCTCCGCCGCTATCCGGTTCAGCGTTACCAATTCCGCTTCCGACTCCACGTTGAAGCAGAATATTCCGGCAGCAAGTGCTGCACGCATTTCATCAGGGTGTTTGCCCACGCCGGAAAATACTACTTTCTGTGGATCGCCGCCGGCATTCAGTACCCGCTGCAGTTCGCCGCCGGAAACGATATCGAAGCCGCTGCCGAGACGGGCGAATAAATTGAGTACGGCAAGATTGGAATTGGCCTTGACCGCATAGCATACCAGGTGATCGCGACCGGCAAAGGCCGAGTCGAATTCCTGGTAGGCAGCAGTCAGTGCCGCGCGTGAATAGACATAGCAAGGGGTGCCAAATTCTGCGGCTATGCGATCCAGCGCAACCGATTCGACATAGAGCTCGGCGTTACGATAAGAAAATGACGGGAAGCCGCTCACTTCTTCTTCTCTTCGTCCTTGGATTGCTGCGCAGACGCATCTTGCGGAAGATAGAGCGGTCCTTTCAGACCGCAGGCGGCAAGCAGCAGGACTAGCAGAGTGATAATACAGAATTTATGCATGGGATAATTATTCGGACTATGGATGCAAAATACTAACATAAAGGTACTGCAATGCATGAGCCCGAGTCGTCACCCAAGCTTCTGCAATTCTTTTCGCACTGCCAGATAATCCGGGTAAATACTCGCCAGTATTTGCCAGAATGCAGAGGAGTGGTTCATCTCGATAAGGTGTGACAGTTCGTGTGCCACCACGTAATCCACCAGAGGCAGCGGCATTTGGATCAGTCGCCAGTTGAGACGGACGATACCGCGCGCATTGCAACTGCCCCATTGAGTTCTGGCACGCGATAAACGCAGTTGCGGCTGCGGCACTCCGAGCTTGTTCGCGTACAGCGTGATGCGTTCGCTGAAGCAGGCCAGCGCTTGCTGGTGGTACCAGGCCATCACGATTTCCTCGATTTGCGACATGGTCAGTACCGATGGCAATGGCAATGCCAGTTGCTGCTCCTCTGTTCTGGTTTTCATTCTTGCCCGGGTCATTTGCATTACTCCGGGCGCTGTCGTTGTCAACTGCCAGGGCTCCCCCAGCAGCGGGAAAATCGCAGCCTCTTCCCACACCAGCCGGATCGTTTTTTTGTTTGCCCATTCGGCAAGTTTTTTTACCACCCAGTCGGCTTTGTCGCGTAAGGCTGATTCGACCCAGTGCAGCGACTCGCGCGGTGGGATGCTGACAGTCAGGCCATCACTATCTATTTTCATGCCGATGGTCCGGCGTCTGCAACGCTTGAGTGTATAGACCACTTCCTTGCCATTCAAACTGACACGGTAAGTTTTCCCCGCAGGGGCTACTCGATCTTTTGACGGGAGTTGAAGCAGATTTGCTGTCATTGATTCTTTCTCGTCGAGTGGGAGCATGATGTTTCGCGGTTACTGATGCGGGCCATCTCGGCCTCAATCCATGTCTCCACCCTGGTATTGAGCTCGCCCGGTTCCATGCCGGTGGAATCTATCGGCGCACCGATGCTGACGGTAATCGTGCCCGGTAATTTGACAAAGGCATCCTTGCTCCAGAACTCCCCCGCATTGTGCGCGACCGGCACCACTGGCGCATCGGCATGGGTCGCAAGCCATGCGCCGCCGATGCCATATTTGCCTTTCTCTCCGGGGGCGATGCGGGTACCCTCCGGAAAAATAACGATCCAGAATCCCTGCTGCAGCCGGTCTTTGCCTTGTTTGACAATCTGTTTCAGCGCTGCCTTTCCGGAGCCGCGATCGATGGCGATGGGACTGGTCATCGCCAGTCCCCAGCCGAAGAAGGGAATGCGCAGCAATTCTTTTTTAAGTACCCACACCTGCGGCGGAAAGATCTGCTGAAATGCCAGCGTCTCCCATGCCGATTGATGTTTTGACAATATGATACTGGGTATTTCGGGGATATGTTCCGCCCCCAGGACACGATAGCGGATGCCGCAGATGACGCGCAGCAGGAACAGCATCAGATGCGCCCAACCGGAAATGATCCGATAGCGGCTGAGCGGCGGCAGCGGAAAGGTGGCCAGCGCGATCAGCGCATAAAGCGGCGTGATGACGAACTGGATCAGGGTATAGAGTGTCGAGCGCAGCACCGCCAGGATCATGCTCATCCTGTCAGAGTGTCAACTGCTTGCGCCAGGTCGGCGAAAATCTGCGTATTTCCGGGAAGTCCGCCCGCCGCTCTGGTCTCTTTGCCTTTGCCGGTCAGCACCAGCACCGGAGCTGCGCCTACTGCGGCCGCAGCCTGCAGGTCACGTAGCGAATCACCGATTGCGGGCGTACCCTTCAAGTCCAGACTGAAACGCTGCGCAATTTCCTCGAACATGCCGGTTGCGGGTTTGCGGCAGCCGCATTGATCCGCCTGAGTGTGCGGACAGAAAAACATCGCATCAATGCGTCCACCTGCCTGGTTCACTGCCTTGCACATCTTGTCGTTGATGGCATTGAATGCCGTCATGTCCAAGAGGCTGCGACCGATGCCGGACTGATTGGTGGCAACCACTACCCGGTAACCGGTCTGGGTAAGATGTGCGATTGCTTCCAGGCTGCCGGGAATGGGTTGCCATTCATCCGGTGTTTTGATGAAAGCGTCGCTGTCGTAATTGATGACGCCGTCACGGTCGAGAATGATCAGTTTCATGTCAGGTAGCCAGCTTGGAAATATCGGCCACGCGATTCATTGCGTGTTGTAACTGCAGCAGCAGCGCGAGGCGATTGGCGCGCAGCACCGCGTCCTCGGTATTGACCATCACCTTGTCGAAGAATGTATCCACCGGTTCTTTCAACGCAGCCAAGGCTTGCAATGAAGCAGTGTAATCACCTGCCGCGAAAGCCGCTTCGGCCTTGGGCGCGATCCGGCTCAATACCTGATACAAAGCTTGTTCGGCCGGCTCTTGCAACAGCTCAATGTCAACTTCAAACCGTTCGCCCCGAGCTTGTCGCAGGGCAAAGTTACCTTCTGCCTTCTTCAGGATGTTCCCCACTCGTTTATTTGCGGCAGCCAGCGCAGCCGCTTCTGGCAACGCGGCAAAAGCACGCACTGCAGCGAGGCGTTTGACAGTATCATTTAGGAGTTGTGGGCGTGAAGTTAGTACTGCGTCCATTTGTTGCGGAGAGTAAATGCGGTCCGTGGCAGGCGCCGTATAAAATTTTGAACTACCTTGCTTAAATGAATCAATCGCCTGCTCATCAAAAGACTCGATAGTGGAACGGTAACGGAACCGCTCATAAATAAAGTCGGACAATACTGTTATTGTCCTGGCATCTGCGAGACGCGCCGCATGAAATAACCAATTCAACCCAAGCGGGAGATCGCGCTCAATTAGTATGCGGATAACACCCAATGCATGGCGACGCAATGCAA
>Ga0209253_10005880_pt1 | contig 10628 bp, 8 predicted proteins | sample FrelakmetBRP12BR_FD_187145 | JGI IMG/M metagenome (GOLD analysis project Ga0209253, IMG submission 187145) | Freshwater lake sediment microbial communities from the University of Notre Dame, USA, for methane emissions studies - BRP12 BR (SPAdes)... | ecosystem: Environmental > Aquatic >... | reverse complement strand
TATATCAAAAATCCTGAGGAATGGGTGCCCATTTCTGGCAGTCTGAAAGCCATTGCCAGACTTCATCATGCCGGGTATCGGGTGGTAGTAGCTACCAATCAAGCCGGCATTGGTCGAGGCCTGTTCGACATTGATGATCTTAACCGTATTCACGAAAAAATGCATAAAATGGTGCATGAAGCGGGAGGTCACATTGATGCGGTGTTTTTCTGTCCTGATGCCGATCAGGACAGTGATTGCCGAAAACCGAATCCCGGTATGCTGAAGGATATTGCCCGACGGTTGAACATCGAGCTCACTAGTGTGCCCGTGGTGGGCGATGCACTGCGGGACATCCAGGCGGCTCGGGCGGTAGCCGCTAAACCGATGCTGGTCCGCACCGGTAAGGGCGAAATGACATTAGCGGGTTTGAAAGATTTGAATGGATTATGGATTTTCGATGATCTGAGAGCGACCGTTAATTTTATTCTTTCCGGTCAGGGGAAGTGAATAAGTCGTCATAATGTCTGTTCCAGCCTCGACTCAATATTTCAGAGGGGAGTTAGTTGTCCGTTCGCTATTGTTTTATCTGGGCATGGCTATCTCCACCATGATGTGGGGCCCCGTTGTTCTGCTCACGTTTCCGTTCCCGTTGCGGTTTCGCTACCAGGTTTCACAGGTCTGGAGCCGATTTAACATCTGGTGGCTGAAGAAGACATGTCAGACTGATTGCTGTCTGAGCGGATTAGAGTATTTACCAAGTACTCCCGCTATCGTGATGGCGAAACACCAATCCACATGGGAAACCTTGTTCTTGCATCAGTTTTTGCCGCCTATGGCCATCGTCTTGAAGCGGGAACTGTTATGGGTTCCCTTCTTCGGATGGGCGCTGGCCTTGATAAGTCCTATCAGTATCGACCGGAACACATCTCGGCTGGCCATCAAACAGTTGTTACAGCAGGGCCAGGACCATCTGGACAAAGGGCAGTGGGTGCTGGTGTTTCCAGAGGGTACACGGATTGACCCAGGGATGAAAAAGCAATATGGAATTGGCGGTGCGATGCTGGCGGCTCATTCCGGATACCCTATTCTGCCGATAGCCCATAATGCTGGCGAATACTGGCCAAGGCGTACATTTGTCAAGCAACCAGGCACGATCCAGCTTGTGTTTGGGGAATTGATCGAAAGCACCGGTTACACGGCAAGGGAACTGAACATACTGACTGAAGGTTGGATCGAAGACACCGTGACGCGAATTAGTCGGATTCCTGTTAAGGAAAGCAGCAATCCGGAGACCAAGCCTGATTCCGGAATAGCCGACTGATATCGATAAGCGAGCATTGATCTGATGTCAACCCAACCCGGTGAGAAACTGGAAACGTTTGCAAATCCCTGTCGGGGGCGCGACTATACGATTCAGCTGGAAGTGCCTGAATTTACCTGCCTCTGTCCAAGGACCGGTCAACCTGACTTTGCCACTCTCGACATTACTTATGTGCCTGATCTCTGGTGCATAGAGCTTAAGTCATTGAAAATATATGTATGGTCTTACCGAAATCAAGGGACTTTCCACGAAGCCGTCACCAACAGGATCCTGGATGACCTGGTAGCCGCTTGTCAGCCCCGATTTATGCGCGTTAAGGCGGAATTCAAGGTGCGCGGCGGCATTTACACCACCGTTACCGCTGAGCATCAACAGTCAGACCGACATCCAGTCACGCCCGTCGTGATGCCTCCCGGGTACTAAATTAACTGTCAGAACTCGCATGAATGTATTCGCCAGAGGCGCGTCGTACTTGATTATGGGAATACGCTGGTTACCCCGGGCCCAGCTACGGCGTTTTGTCATCATCCCGTTACTGATCAACATGCTGTTGTTTGGACTCGCCATCTGGTGGGGTATTGAGGAATTCGCCGCCCTGATGGACTGGTTACTGGGTGTATTGCCGAATTGGGGGTGGCTGGCTTGGTTGCGTTGGTTGCTGTGGCCGCTGTTTGGGATTACTGTGCTGGTGGTGTCCTTCTATACTTTCACGCTGATCGCCAATTTCATCGCTTCACCCTTTAACGGTTTGCTGTCTCAACGGGTGGCGGCGATGGCGGGCTCTGAGCACCGGCAGCCAGCGGTTGCCAATTGGTGGAAAGAACTAGCTGTTGCTCCTTGGATTGAAATCAAAAAAATGGTCTATTTCGTTGGTTGGGGACTGCTGTGGTTAGGAACGTTGTGGTTGATAACCCTGCTGATGCCGCCGTTAGGCATCGTCAGTCCTTTTCTCTGGTGGGGGTTCAGCGCCTGGATGCTGGCTTTAGGATACGTCGATTATCCCATGGCTAATCATGGTGTCGGATTCAGGGAACAGCGGATGATGCTGAGTCGGAAACGGCCCCTGGTCATTGGCTTCGGGACCGCTGTGTTATTGATGACGATGATTCCAGGAGTAAACTTCGTAGTAGTGCCGGCCGCCGTAATCGGCGCCACGCTCATGTGGGTGGAACACTTTGCCAACGAATCACGGGCCGGCTCCAGCGGGGCCTGAGTTCTCAACCTAAAGCCTGGCGCCGCCGGTCTACGCCTTCCGCCAGCTTCTCCATCGGGGTATGGCGTCGTCATCGCCGGGCGGCCTAACGCAGGCGGTTGATCCCGTTCAAGGCGGCGACCCGATAGGCTTCGGCCATGGTGGGATAGTTGAAGGTCGTATTGATGAAATAGTGCAGGGAATTCGCCTTCCCTTGTTGGGACATGATGGCCTGGCCGATATGGACAATTTCAGCGGCTTGATTGCCGAAACAATGGATGCCGAGGAGTTCCAGCGTTTCCCGATGAAAAATCAGTTTCAGCATGCCGACGGTCTTACCGGTGATTTGCGCTCGGGCCAGACTCTTAAACCAGGCGTAACCGACTTCATAGGGAATGCAGGCTTCAGTCAGTTCCCGTTCAGTGCGGCCCACCGAGCTGATCTCGGGCGAGGTGTAGATACCCGTGGGGATGTATTCCACCAACTGACGGTCACAATGACCCTCGACCAGATGCGTGGCGGCAAACCGACCCTGATCATAGGCGGCGCTGGCCAGGCTGGGGTAGCCGATGACGTCGCCTACCGCATAGATGTGAGGCGCCGTGGTCTGATAGTTGGCGTTGACTTTAAGCTGCCCACGGCCGTTGGGAGCGACGCCGAGGGTCTCCAGGCCCATGTGCTGGGCGTTCCCGGTCCGGCCGTTGGCCCAGAGAATGATGTCGCTGTGAATCTGTTTGCCGGATTTGAGGTGCAGGGTGACGCGGTCCGGCTGCCCTTCCACGTGGTCATAACTCTCGTGGTGACGGATCACTACCCCCTGATCGCGAAGATGATAGCTGAGGGCGTGAATGATCTCATCGTCAAGGAAGGATAACAGTTGGGAGCGGGTATTAATGAGGTTGACGCGGCAACCCAGGCCACGAAAAATGCTGGCGTATTCGCAGCCGATGACCCCGGCACCGTAAATTGTAATGGAACGGGGCGTAAAGGGCATGGTGAGCAGGGTATCGCTGTCAAAGATGCGGGGATGGTTGAAATCCACGTCGTCGGGACGATAGGGTCGCGAACCGCTGGCGATAATGAAGCCCTCAGCGGTCAACCGTAATGGCGTTCTGCCCAACGGGTCCCGAACCTCAAGCGTATGGGGGTCAATAAACCGGGCATGGCCGTAAACGAGTTGTACCTCGTTACGCTCGTAAAGGTCTTTACGCATGTTCACCTGCTGGTGAATAGCCATGTCAGCGCTGCGCAGCAGTTCTGGAAAGGAGACCTGAACCGGTTTGCCTAAGCGGCGAAACAGCGGATTACGGTTAAACTCCATCATGCGACTAATGGTATGCCGCAACGCTTTTGATGGGATGGTGCCCCAGTGGGTACAGCCGCCCCCAACCTGACTGTGTTTCTCGATAACCGCTACCGCTTTGCCTTCCTTGACGCACTTCATGGCGGCGCCTTCGCCGCCGGGTCCGGAACCAATCACGATAACATCAAATTTTTGCATGCCAGGACATTACCCGTAATCATCGACAATAAGGAATATGACGCCCCTGGATGGCTTGCCGGTGGTAACGTTCCGATTCGGTTGGGTTACCCAGCCGGCAAGCCACTGCTGGCGGATCGCGATGGCGCTCAACAACCCAGCCGATCATCCGCAACAAATGCTGGAGACGGCACTAGAAGCGGCCTTTAATGTAACCCAGGCTGGTCAGCTTTAGTATGATTCGATGGGCCGCCTGGTCTGGCGTGCACTCGGTAGTGTCAATAACCATTTCAGGGTTGCCGGGGATTTCATAGGGATCGCTGATGCCGGTAAATTCCTTGATAAGACCGGCACGGGCTTTAGCATACAGTCCTTTGCGGTCACGCGTCTCGCAAATGTCAAGGGAGGTGGACACATAGACTTCAATGAAGCCACCCAGCGGAGCAATCATCTCCCGCACTTCGCGGCGAGTGGACCCATAGGGAGCGATTGGGGCGCAGATGGCGATGCCGCCATTTTTGGTGGTCTCGCTGGCGACGAAACCAATCCGCAGGATATTCAGATTCCGGTGTTCTCGGGAAAACCCAAGTTCGCTGGACAGGTGTTTGCGCACGATGTCGCCATCCAGCAGGGTAACGGGCCGGCCACCCAGTTCCATCAGCTTGATCAGTAACGCGTTAGCGATGGTGGACTTGCCGGCTCCAGACAGGCCGGTAAAAAACACGGTAAAACCCTGTTTATGCCGGGCGGGATGCGTTCTCCGCAACTCGGCCACCACTTCAGGATAGGAAAACCACGCCGGGATGTCCAAACCTTCCTGTAACCGGCGGCGAAATTCGGTGCCCGAGATATTGAGGATGGTTTCGTCGGGCTGAATCTCGTCAGCGGGCTTAAACTCGGCGCGTTCCTGAACGTAGACCATTTCCTGGAAGGGCACCATCCTGATCCCCAGCTCATCCTGATACTGGGCGACCAGCTCCTGGGCCTCATAGGGACCGTAAATATCTTTCCCCTGACTATCCTTGCCCGGTCCTGCGTGATCCCGTCCGACGATAAAGTGGGTGCAGCCATGGTTCTTGCGAATGATAGCGTGCCAGACCGCTTCGCGGGGTCCGCCCATGCGCATCGCCAGCGGCAGCAGGCTGAGGGCGGTGGTCTGTTCGGGATAGGTGGCCAGCAGATGTTCATAGCAGCGCACCCGCGAAAAGTGATCAATATCGCCGGGCTTGGTCATGCCGACCACGGGATGAATCAGCAGATTGGCTTCGGCAAGCGGTTCGATCAACGTGGTCATTACTTTCCTTTTACTCAAGAGGTCAGACGGACAATGTTAGGCTAAGATGAGCGCGCGCAATTCCTGAGTGCGTCTGGCCAGGAGCGCTTGATCATGGCGGCTTTCCACATTTAACCGCAACAGCGGTTCGGTATTGGAGCTGCGCAGATTAAAACGCCAGTCGGGAAACTCGACACTAATGCCGTCCGTATGATCAATAACAGGATTTTGGTTGCCAAAATGCGCTAGTATCTGCTTGATTTTTGTATTGGCGTCAGTTACCCGGAAATTGATTTCCCCACTGCAGGGAAACGCCTGCATAGGTTCCTCCACCAGCGCCGACAAGGGCTGATGGCGGCGGCTCAACCTTTCGGTGACCAACAGCCACGGAATCATCCCGCTATCGCAGTAGGCAAAATCCCGGAAGTAGTGATGGGCGCTCATCTCGCCGCCATACACGGCATCCTCCTGACGCATCCTTTCCTTGATGAAGGCATGGCCGGTTTTGCTCTGAACGGGCGTCCCGCCAGCCGACCGGACCATCTCAATGGTGTTCCAGGTTAACCGGGGATCATGGATGATTTTTGCTCCTGGATACCGTGTCAGCATGGCCTGAGCTAAGACACCGACCAGATAATACCCTTCGATAAAACGGCCGGTCTCATCGAAGAAAAAACACCGGTCAAAGTCACCATCCCAGGCGATGCCAAGATCGGCGTGGTGTTCCAGTACGGCGGCGCTGGTGGCGGCCCGGCATTCCGGCAACAGTGGGTTAGGAATGCCGTTAGGGAAACGGCCATCAGGTTCATGATGAATTTTGATGAATTCAAAAGGCAGGCCGGCTTCCAACTGATCGATGATCAGACCCGCGCCGCCATTACCGGCGTTAACCACAATCTTCAGGGGCTTGAGGACGGCCCGATCGACATAGGTTAACAGGTGCCTGATGTAATCCGTTTTACTGGCGCTGAGCGTATATTCCCCTGGTTGCTGGCCAGGTCCGAAATCGTTGCGTTCAGCCAGTTCCCGAATGCTGTTGAGGCCGCTGTCGCCGCTGACCGGCTTTGAGCCCTCGCGCACCAGTTTCAGGCCATTGTAGTCGATAGGGTTATGGCTGGCGGTCACCATGACGCCGCCGTCCAGAGCCCCGTGAAAGGTGGCGAAATACACCTCTTCGGTGCCACACAGGCCAATGTCCAATACCTGCACGCCGCCGTCCATCAACCCCGCCGTCAGCGCGTTACAGAGCGCCGGGCTGCTCAGGCGGACATCGCGACCAACCGCCACCCGCTGAGGGTTCAGAAACGCGGCATAGGCCCGGCCAATCCGGTAGACGATGCCCTCGTTTAATTGATTGGGTATCTGGCCGCGAATGTCATAGGCCATGAAACAGGATAGGGAGTCCGTCAACTTATATTTCCCCTGATCAGAAGAGATTTCCACAAGCCGATGGGATTACCGGCTAAGGGAAGCGAGCTTCCTTGTGAAGAGGAAGCGGCAGGTCCCTCAGCGCGTTGGGCAAGCAGGGTTGCTGGAATAAGGCACCAGAAGAATGGATTAGTCGGCAACTAGCGATCCTGGCGACCATAGGCATCATTGAAGCGAATGATGTCGTCTTCGCCTAAATAACTGCCGGATTGAACTTCAATGAGTTCCAGCGGAATCTTGCCGGGATTTTCCAGCCGATGCGGGGCGCCGACAGGGATATAGGTCGACTGATTCTCCGTCAACAAGAACACCTCTTCCCCTCGCGTTACTCGGGCTGTGCCCCTCACCACCGTCCAATGCTCGGCGCGATGGTGGTGCATCTGTAAAGACAGACTGGCGCCGGGATTGACCGTAATGCGTTTAACCTGAAAGCGTTCCGCCGTGTCCATGGAGTTGTAGGCTCCCCAAGGCCGATAAACTTTCCGGTGGGTCCGGGACTCCTCCCGGTGCTCCAGAATAAGCCGATTGACGATGGTTTTAACATCCTGAACCCGGTCCTTATGAGCCACCAATACGGCATCCGCTGTTTCCACTACGACGAGATCCTCTACGCCAACCGTGGCCACGAGCCGGCCTTCGGAGTAAACATAGGAGTTGCGGGTAGCCACTGTCATCACATCGCCTTGCAGTACATTCCCCTCCGCATCCTGGACGCCTACTTTCCACAGCGCAGACCAGGAACCCACGTCGTTCCAGCCCAAGTGCATCAGCGGCATCACCACGGCGTTAGCGGTTCTTTCCATCACGGCGTAGTCGATGGAATCGCTGGGGCAGGCCGCGAAAGCCTTCTTATCCAGGCGCAGAAAATCCAGGTCGACCAGACCCGCCGCTAAGGCCTCACGGCAGGCATGAACAATAGCCGGCTCAAAATGCTCCAATTCCTCCAGGTACCGGGAGGCGCGAAACATGAACATGCCGCTGTTCCAGTAATACTCGCCGGAATCCACATAAGCTTGCGCGGTGATTTCGTCTGGTTTTTCAACAAAGCGCTCTACGCGGTGGACGCCGCTGTCGTCCAACAGCCTGCCTGCTTTGATGTAACCATAGCCGGTTTCTGGGGAATCTGGCACTATTCCAAAGGTAATCAAACTGCCCGCCTGGGCGTGTGGAACTGCACGCTCTACGGAACGTTGAAACACCTTCGTATCCGCAATGACATGATCAGCGGGCAGCACCAGCAGAATAGATCCATCATCCTGCTCCCGGTTATGAAGGGCGGCGACGGCGACGGCGGGAGCGGTATTCCGTCCGATGGGCTCCAAGATTAAAGCGGACGGCCTGATATCGAGAGCACGCAGTTGCTCAGCCACCATAAAACGATGTTCTTCGTTACAGATTACCACCGGCGCGGCGATGTCGCTGATGGACTTCAGCCGCAGCACGGTATTTTGCAGCATGGTGTGTTGGTTCACCAAGGGCAGAAACTGCTTGGGATAAAGTTCTCTGGACAGCGGCCACAGCCGGCTGCCAGTGCCGCCTGAGAGAATAACGGGTATGATCATGGGGGCAGCCCTTTAAAGGTGTAAAAAATAACTGATTGATGGTGAGATAAAATTTATTGCCGCACCGCATAAATAGCGTGTGCAAGTTATTGATTTTTAATGGCCACCTTTAAAGTGCTGGATCATGGGGGTTAATCTATAGGGGTGAAATCAGGCTAAGATCTGGCCGGCCGCCCTATCCCATAATACACAAACCCGGCCCGCGCCAAGTAACCAGGGTCATAGAGATTGCGGCCATCAAAGATCACAGGGTTATTCAACAGTGTCGTCATCTTTTCGAAATCGGGGCTGCGGAAAATATTCCATTCTGTGACTACAACCAGGGCGTCGGCGCCAGTCAGCGCATCCTCGGGCGTGGCGCACAGCCGTAAGTCACTCCGTTCGCCATAGAGGCGTTGCGCCTCATTCATGGCCGCCGGATCATAAGCCCTGACCTGAGCGCCAGCTTGCCACAGCGCCTCCATCAAAGTCCTGCTCGGGGCTTCCCGCATATCGTCGGTCTTGGGTTTGAAGGCCAGTCCCCAGAGAGCGAACGTGCGCCCCGACAGGTCGCCTTTGAAATGTTCCCGAATCTTATGGAACAGCCGCTCCTTCTGAGTTTGATTTACGGTCTCAACGGCGCTCAACAGCGGCGCCTGGTAGCCTGCTTCCCGAGCCGTATAAGCGAGGGCTTTCACATCCTTAGGGAAGCAGGAGCCACCATAACCACAGCCAGGGTAAATGAAGTGGTACCCAATGCGCGGATCAGCGCCCATGCCTATCCGCACCTTTTCAATGTCAGCACCCAGGCATTCCGCCAGGTTCGCCATTTCGTTCATGAAGCTGATCTTGGTGGCCAGCATGGCGTTGGCGGCGTACTTGGTCAGCTCCGCTGACCGCACGTCCATTTCCAGAAGGCGATTCCGATTGCGATTGAAAGGGGCATAAAGGGTCCTGAGCAGTTCAGTCGTTCTAAGATTGTTAGTACCAATTACGATGCGGTCAGGACGCATAAAATCTTCGACCGCGGCCCCCTCTTTAAGGAATTCAGGATTAGAGACGACATCAAAGGGAATGTCCACACCCCGTTTGGCGAGCTCGGTAGTGACGGTCTCCCGGACTTTGTCGGCCGTGCCTACCGGCACCGTGGATTTATTGATGATAACCCGAAAATCCTGCATGTATTGACCGACGGTACGGGCTGCGGCGCGGACATGCTGCAGATCTGCGGAGCCATCTTCATCCGGCGGCGTTCCCACGGCGATAAACTGAAACAAACCATGGGCGACAGCCTTTGCCATATCGGTAGTAAAGGCAAGTCTGCCACTGTCCAGACCATTTTGGACCAGCGTGTCCAGACCAGGCTCGTAGATCGGTATTTCACCCTGTTTGAGCATATCGATTTTATGCTGATCAACATCGGCGCATAACACGTGATTGCCGACTTCAGAGAGGCAGGCGCCAGTAACCAGACCTACGTACCCGGATCCGAAAATAGTGACTTTCATAGCATTTTCTAAGTAAATTAACTGAGTTTGAGTGATAGGCGGAGAGGTATCCTAGCACATCGAGTAATCTTGGAAACCCCTGCTATCTTGCCGTTAACATTGTAATCACGCTAAGCGATTGGATTCCTGTCACCATGATAAAAACACGTTTTGCCCCTAGTCCCACAGGCTTTCTCCATATTGGCGGCGCCCGCACGGCGTTATATTGCTGGCTTTATGCCCGCAAGCACGGCGGGATCTTTATCTTGCGCATCGAGGATACCGACCTGGAACGCTCAACTCCTGAGGCTGCTAATGTTATCTTGGAGGGCATGAGTTGGCTAGGGCTGGAGTATGATAAGGGTCCGTTTTACCAAACCCAGCGTGTCGACCGCTATCGCCAGGTGTTGCAGCATTTGCTGAGCGAGGGCAAGGCTTATTATTGCTATTGCACGAAAGAGGAACTGGAAGCGTTGCGCAGCGAGCAGATGGCCCGCAATGAAAAGCCTCGCTATGATGGCCGATACCGTGATTACCAGGGACCGCCCCGAGAGGGCGTGGAGCCGGTGATTCGCTTCAAAAATCCCGTCCAGGGCGAGGTGGTGTTTGACGACTTAATTCGCGGCAGAATCGCCATCAAGAACCGTGAATTGGATGATTTGATTATTGCCCGTGCTGATGGCGCGCCCACCTATAATTTCTGCGTTGTGGTAGATGATATGGACATGGGGATCACCCACGTCGTCCGCGGGGATGATCATATTAATAACACTCCGCGGCAAATCAATATTCTCAAGGTGCTGGGTGCGCCGATACCGCAGTATGCTCACGTCCCTATGATTCTTGCCCCCGACGGCAGCAAGCTGTCGAAGCGCCATGGGGCCGCCAGTGTGCTGGAGTATCGGGACGAAGGTTACCTGCCTC